>Ga0209568_1000813_pt1 | contig 11298 bp, 12 predicted proteins | sample WorMetOlspDAHAB2_FD_187406 | JGI IMG/M metagenome (GOLD analysis project Ga0209568, IMG submission 187406) | Marine gutless worms symbiont microbial communities from Max Planck institute for Marine Microbiology, Germany - Olavius sp. DAHAB.2... ...
ATCCTACAACGACATCCTCGATCACTGCTGCTTCGCATGGAACCAACTCGTCGATCAGCCGTGGAGGATCATGTCCATCGGGCTACGCGATTGGGCCCATCAATGATTGTTTTTGCAGATTGGTATGAGCCGTGCCCAAGTTCGCCGCCACCCTGACCATGCTGTTCACCGAGGTGGAATTCCCGGACCGCTTCGCCGCCGCCCGCGAAGCCGGTTTCGAGGCCGTCGAGTTCCTGTTCCCCTACGACTTCCAGCCCGATGAGCTGGCGGAACGGCTGAACGCCCAGGGCCTCCAACAGGTACTGTTCAACCTGCCGCCCGGCGACTGGGCCGCCGGTGAGCGGGGCATGGCGGCGCTCCCGGACCGCCGCGGCGAGTTCCAGGACAGCGTCGGCCGGGCCATGGATTACGCCCGGGCCTTGAACTGCCCGACGGTACACGTCATGGCCGGGCTGGTGCCGGCGGACACGGCCCTGGATGATCTGTTCGAGACCTTCGTGGAAAACCTCCACTTCGCCGCCGGGGCCTTCGCCGAGATCGGCACCCGGGTGGTCATCGAACCCCTCAACGCCCGCGACGTGCCCGGCTACTTCCTGCCCCGCACCACGGACGCCCGGCGCATCATCGAGGCGGCCGGCGACGCCGACATCGGCCTGCAGTTCGATTTCTATCACGTGCAGATCATGGACGGTGATTTGAGCCGGCGGTTCACGGTCGACCTGGATATCATCCGCCATGTGCAGATTTCCGGGGTCCCGGACCGCCATGAACCGGACACCGGCGAGATCGCCTATGCGCACCTGTTCCGGCTGGTGGACGAACTGGGCTACGATGGCTGGGTGGGCTGCGAATACAATCCCCGGACCACCACCATGGAGGGCCTGGGCTGGTTTGAGGCGGCACGGAGGGCCGAACAATCATGAGTATCCTGCTCGGCGCCATCGCCGACGACTTCACCGGCGCCACGGACCTGGCCAACACCCTGGTCGGCCAGGGCATGCCGACGGTGCAGGCCATCGGCGTGCCGGGCGACGATTTCGACCCTGGCGAAGCGGCCTGCGTCGTGGTGGCGCTGAAATCCCGGACCAACCCGGCCGCCGAGGCCGTTTCGGATTCCCTCGCGGCCCTTGAGTGGCTGAAGGACCGGGGGGCGAAACAGTTTTTCTTCAAATACTGCTCAACCTTCGATTCCACCGATGAAGGCAACATCGGCCCCGTGGCCGACGCCCTTTTGGAGCGGCTGGACGCCGGTTTCACCATCGCCTGCCCGGCCTTTCCGGTGAACGGACGCACCATCTACAAGGGCTATCTCTACGTGGGCGATGAACTGTTGAGTGAATCGGGTATGAAGGACCACCCGCTCACCCCCATGACCGACGCCAACCTGGTCCGCGTCCTTTCCCGGCAGACGGCCAACGGCGTCGGATTGGTCGACATGACGGACGTAGGCTCCGGCGCCAATGCGATCCGGGCCCGTTTCGACGCCTTGCGGGCGGACGGAACCCGCTATGCCATCGTCGACGCCATCAACGACGCCGACCTGATGGAAATCGGCGAAGCGTCGGCGGACCTGGCGCTGATCACCGGCGGTTCCGGCGTCGCCCTGGGGCTGCCGGAGAACTTCCGCCGCGCCGGCCTGCTCCCGGAGACCGCCGACGCGCCGCTGCCGGCCATCGACGGCGCTGCGGCGGTGCTCGCCGGCAGTTGTTCGCGGGCGACCCGCGGCCAGATTGCCCAGGTCCGGGACCGCTGGCCCAGTTACATCCTGGACCCGCTCGCCTTCGTCGGCGATGCGGAAGGCGGCGCGGCCAGGGCGCTCGCGTGGATGGACGAGCAATCCAAGGATGGACCGGTGCTGATCTATTCCTCGGCCGATCCCGACGTTGTCGCCCAGGCCCAGGAAAAGCTGGGCCGCGACGCCGCCGGCGCCCTGGTGGAAGCGGCCATGGGCACCATCGCCACGGGCCTGGTGGAACGCGGGGTGCGACGCCTGGTGGTGGCCGGCGGCGAGACCTCGGGCGCCGTGGTCCAGGCCCTCGGCGTTACCGGGCTAAGGATCGGCCCGGAGATCGACCCGGGTGTGCCCTGGACGGAGACCATCGGCGGCACCCCCATGGCCCTGGCCCTGAAATCGGGGAACTTCGGCGCCCCGGACTTCTTCATGAAATCCCTGGAGATGCTGGAATGACGAGCGAGAGCAAGCTTCGCGACGAGATCGCCCGCATGGCCAAGTCCATGTTCGATCGTGGCCTGACCTTTGGGTCGTCGGGGAACATCAGCGTGCGCATCGACGACGGCTGGCTGATGACGCCGACGGGCTCGACCATGGGGAACCTCGATCCGGCCCGAATCTCCAAGCTGGACGACGACGGAAATTTGATCTCCGGCGACAAGCCGACCCGCGAATCCTTCCTGCACATCGCCATGTACGAGGAGCGCCCGAAAACCGGCGCCGTGGTGCACCTGCATTCCACTTACTCCGTCGCCGTAAGCTGCTGCGCCGACGTGAATCCGGAGAACGTGCTGCCGCCCATCACCGCCTACTACGCCATGAAGATCGGCACCCTGCCGCTGATCCCCTTCTTCCCGCCGGGCAGCCTGGATCTGGCCAAGGCGGTGAAGGAGATGGCCTCCAAACACCACGCCGTGCTTCTCGCCAACCACGGCCCGGTGGTCGCCGGCACGTCGCTCAACGATGCCGTCTACGCCACCGAGGAACTGGAGCAGACGGCGCACCTCTATCTCTTGTTGCGCAATATGAAGACCAGCTACCTGACGCCAGAGCAGGAAGCGGCGCTGCGCGAAATCTGAAACCCGACAAGGAGACAGAAATGTACGTGGTCACCGTGACCTTCGTCGTCCAGGACGCCCAAATCGAGGCATTCGACCGGGCCATGGCCGCCCAGGCCAGGAACTCAGTGGCCCGCGAGGCGGGCTGCCACCGTTTCAACGTCTGCAAGGACCCGGACGACGCGGCCCGTACCTTTCTCTACGAACTTTACGAGGACGCCGAGGCCTTCCAGGGCCACCTGGCCAGCCCCCACTTCAAGGACTTCGACGCCACCGTGGCGCCGTGGCTGGTGTCCAAGGAGGTTGAGACCTGGACCCTGGCCGTTTCCGGCTGAACCGCCGCCGCGCACGAGCAGATCGACAAAAAAGGAATCCGACACATGATCTTCGACCACCGCACCTACACCTTCCGCCCGGGCACCATCATGAAGGCGCTGGCCTTCTACAAGGAGCACGGCTACGAGGCCCAGACCCGGCATCTGGGCAAGCCCTTCCTCTATGCCTACACGGACGTCGGCGACGTCAATTCCTACGTCCACGTCTGGGCCTACGAGGACGCCGCCGACCGGGCCACCAAGCGGGCCGCCATGCAGGCCGACCCGGACTGGCAGAACTATCTTAAAATGAGCGCCGAGAACGGCTACCTCTTGAAGCAGGAGAACAAGATCCTGGTGGCCGCCCCCTTCTTCGAGGTGGACCGCTGACGCGCCCACCACATAACGGAAATATTAGATGAACGTGATTCGGCCCCTGGTGTAGCTTGTGCCCATGGGGAACCGGTCACCATACAGGGGGCTCAGGCCTTTGATTTCCGGGACGCTGGCGCTTGTCGTGAGCGCTGGCGCCTGGGCTGCCTCAAGCGGCGACCTGGTCATCGGCATCAGCCAGTTCCCGGGCAACTTCAACCCCAACATCAACGCCATGGCGGCCAAGACCTACATCCTCAATATGGCGCGCCGCCCGATCACCGTGTTCGACGCCGATTGGCGCCTGGTTTGCGTCATGTGCACGGAACTGCCGTCGAAGGAGAACGGCCGGGTGCGCGAGGAGACGACGCCAGACGGCAAGCCCGGCCTGGCCGTGACCTACACCCTGAAACCGGACCTCGCCTGGGGCGACGGCACGCCGCTGACCACCGAAGACGTGGTCTTCACCTGGCAGGTGGGCCGCCATCCGCTTTCCGGCGTCACCGTGCTCGACTTCTACCGGCGCATCCTTTCCATCGATGTAAAGGACACACGCACGTTCACCCTGCATCTGGACCGGCGCACCTGTGACTTCGCCGAGGTCAACGAGTTGGAAGTGCTTCCCAAGCACCTGGAAAGCCGGGCCTTCCGCGAGCCGGCGGAGTACCGCCACCGCAGCCTCTATGAGAAGGAAACCACCAATCCGGGCCTCTGGAATGGCCCCTACCGGGTCGCGGAAGTGGTTTCCGGATCACGGGTGACCCTGGTGCCCAATCCCCGCTGGCGCGGACGCAAGCCGCATTTCCAGCGGGTTACCGTGAGCACCATCGGCAACACGGCGGCTATGACCTCGAACCTTTTGGCCGGCGGCATCCACTACGTGGCCGGCGAGATCGGCCTGACCCTGGACCAGGCGGCGGCATTCCGAAAGCGCTACCCGGAGCGCTTCCGCTACGTGTTCAAGAAAAGCCTGGTCTACGAACACATCGATCTGAACCTGGACAACCCCATCCTCCGTGACAAGCGGGTCCGCCGGGCGCTGCTCATGGGCATCAACAGAAAGGCGATCAGCGACAAGCTGTTCGACGGTTTCCAGGCGGTCGCCCATTCCCTGGTCAACCCCCTGGACACGGTGTACGACCCGAACGTCCTGAAACAGCCCTATGACCCGGCCGGCGCCCGGCGGCTCCTGGAGGCGGCGGGCTGGTCGCCGGGGCCGGACGGCCTGCGCCGGCAGGCTGACGGGCGGCCGCTACGGCTGCAACTGATGACCACGGCGGGCAACCGGACGCGGGAACTCGTCGAGCAGGTGCTGCAAAGCCAGTGGCGGGAGCTGGGCATCGACGTACGCATCCGCAACGAGCCGGCCCGGGTGTTCTTCGGCGAGACCGTGACCCGGCGCAAGTTTCCCGCCATGGCCATGTACGCCTGGCTTTCGTCGCCGGCCCGGGTGCCGCGCGGCCAGTTGCACTCGACGATGATCCCGACGCCGGAGAACGGCTGGGCCGGACAGAACTATCCCGGCTTCCGCAGCGCCCTCATGGACCGCACCCTGGACGACGTGGAGACGGTCTGCGAACCGGCCGAGAACCGGCACCTCTGGCACCAGTTGCAGGGCATCTACGCCGAGGAACTTCCCGCATTGCCGCTCTATTTCCGGGCCGAGCCGCACATCATGCCGAAATGGCTGAGAGGTGTCCGGTTCACGGGCCACCAGTATTCCTCGACGCTCTGGATCGAGGATTGGCGCCGTGAACCGGCCGAAAGCGCATCGGCCAAGGGAGGCGCCCCATGATGCGGTTCGTCGCCGGCCGGCTGGGCGGCAGCCTGGCGGTGCTATTGGTCATGTCCTTCGTCATCTATGGCCTCATCGGGTTGATGCCCGGTGATCCCATCGACGAAATGATCGCCGCCAACCCGGATTTGACGTCCGCCGACGTGGCCCGGCTGAAGGCCCTGCACGGCCTCGACAAGCCGATCATGGAACGCTACGCCAACTGGCTTGCGGCGGCGGCGGGTGGTGATTTCGGATTCTCCCGGATCCACGCCAAGCCGGTCCTCGACGTCCTTCTGCCGCACCTCTGGAACACCACCTTGCTTATGAGCGTGGTCATCGTATTGTCGCTGGCCATCGCCATCCCCGCCGGGGTCGCCGCCGCGGTGCGGCCGAACTCCGCCGTCGACTACGCGGTCAATTTCTTCTGCTTCGCCGGCATTTCCGTGCCGCCCTTCTGGCTGGCCCTGCTGGCCATCATCGTTTTCGCCGTGGGCCTTGAATGGCTGCCGGCCGGCGGCATGGAGACGGTCGGCGACGGCGGTTTTCTGGACCGGGCCCGCTACATGGTGCTGCCCGTGCTGGTGCTGACCCTGCACACGGTCGGCGGCTACACCCGGTTCGTCCGCGCTTCCATGATCCAGACCCTGCGCCAGGATTTCATCCGCACGGCCCGGGCCAAGGGCGTCGGCACGGTGCGCCTACTCATGGTGCATGCGCTTCGGAACGCGCTCTTGCCCCTGGTCACCGTGGTGGCGCTGGGGTTCGGGTCCTTGTTTTCCGGCGCCCTGATCACGGAAACCATGTTCGCCTGGGTGGGCTTGGGCAAGATGATCTTCGATTCCGTGCTCGGCAACGATTTCAACCTGGCTCTGGTGGGCCTGCTGTTCGCCACGCTGATGACCCTCATCGGCAACATCGTCGCCGACGCCGCCTATACCTGGATCGACCCGCGCATCGCCCTGGACGCCACCGGGAGGGAGCCATGAGCATCGGGTCCGGCGCCGTGCAACTGGGATCGCCCACCAGGCGCATGTGGTCGCGCTTCCGTCGCCACCGCCTGGCCCTGGCCAGCGGTCTGTTCCTGGCCTTGCTGGTGGCGCTGGCCGCGGCCGCGCCCCTGCTGGAAAGCCTGCTCGGCGTCGATGGCAACCGGGTCGATCTCTACCAACGTTTCGCCATGCCGTCGGCGGCGCATCCCCTGGGCACCGACGAACTGGGCCGCGACCTGCTGGTGCGTCTCGCCCGGGGCGGCCAGGTGTCCTTGTCCGTGGCCCTGGTGGCGGCCGTCTTCTCGGCCCTCATCGGCACCGTGATCGGCCTGCCGGCGGGTTATTTCGGCGGCCGGCTGGACGCCTGGCTGATGCGCTTCACGGATGGAGTCATCGCGCTGCCGCTGCTGCCCCTGCTGATCGTCCTGGTGGCTGTGGACCTGGGCAAGCTGGGCATCTCCCAGGAAGCGGCGCAGTCGGCCGACGCCGGGCTCTACCGGATCATCGCGGTGATCGCCCTGTTCGGCTGGACCACCGTGGCCCGGCTGGTGCGGGCCGAGACCCTGGCCCTGAAGAACCGGGGTTTCGTCCGCGCCGCGCGGGCCGTCGGCGCCGGCGAGTGGTCCATCATCGCCCGCCACATCCTGCCCAACGCCGTCTCGCCCATCATCGTCGCCACCACCTTGTCCGTGGGCAACATCATCCTGCTGGAATCCGTGCTCAGCTTCCTGGGCATGGGGATCCAGCCGCCCATGGCCAGTTGGGGCAACATGCTCACCAACGCCCAGGATCTCATGTGGTCGGCGCCGCAATTGGCGGTCTGGCCTGGGCTGTTCATTTTCGTTACGGTGATCGCCTTCAATTTCCTGGGTGACGGTTTGCAGGACGCGCTGGACCCGAGGGCATTGGATAAGTCGGGGGAGAGTTGATGTCCGATAGATTTTGCCGCGTGAGGCACCGAGCCGCCGCGGCCGTCGGCCTGGCCGCCCTGCTGGTCCTGGGTGCCTGTGCGGCGCCGCCGGTGGATCACACCGTGATGCCGGAAACCGGTCCGGCGGAACCGGAGGGAACCAGCGGCGACGTCAAACCGGCGCAGATGCGGGTCGCCGTGGAGATGATGATCTCGGCGGCCAACCCCTACGCGGCCCAGGCCGGCTCCGACGTGCTCCGGGACGGCGGCTCGGCCATCGACGCGGCCATCGCCGCGCAGATGGTGTTGACCCTGGTGGTACCGCAGAGCTCCGGCATCGGCGGCGGCGGCTACATGATCCACTGGGATGCCGAGAAGCAACAGGCGCTGGCCTACGACGGCCGCGAGACGGCCCCCGCCGAAGCCGGCAAGGACTATTTCCACCTGCCCGGCGGCGTCCCCATGAGCCGCCGCGACGCCGGCGTCAGCGGGCGGTCCGTGGGCGTGCCCGGGCTGCTCAGGATGCTCGAAGACGCGCACCGACGGCACGGCCGATTGCCTTGGCGGCGGCTGTTCGAGCCGGCCATGGAACTGGCCAACCGGGGCTTCGCCGTATCGCCCCGGCTGCACAAACTGGTGGCCCGGTTCAAGAACATCAAGGTCAACGCCGAAGCCCGCAAATACTTCCTCGACAAGCGCGGCCGTGCGCTGCCCGTGGGCCGCCGCATGGTCAACCGGCCGCTGGCGCGGACCTTCGCCAACATCGCCGAGCACGGCGCCGACGCCTTTTACAAGGGCCGCATCGCCCGGCGCATCGCCGATGTCGTGCACCGCACCCATTTCCGGGCCGGTTTGATGACGCCCGCCGACCTGGCCCGATACCGGGTCAAGGTGGGAGAGCCCGTGTGCACCACCTACCGCCGCCACCGGGTCTGCGGCGTCGGGCCGTCGACCTCCGGCGGCACCACGGTCGCCATGGCGCTTGGCATCTTGGAGAACTTCGACCTCAAGGGCCTGAAACCGGAGAGCGTCGCCTTCGCGCATCTGTTCACCGAGGCCCTCAGGCTGGCCTACGCGGACCGGGCCGCCTACGTGGCCGATCCGGACTACGCCCGGGTGCCGCTGAAGGGATTGCTGGATCCGGTCTACCTGACCCAGCGGAGCCGGCTGATCCGCCCGGACCGGGCGTCCAAATCGGCGCCGCCGGGCATGCCGGCGGGCCTCGCGGCGGCCTTCTCCCGCGACAACGATGCGCCGGAGCCGCCGTCGACCACCCATTTCTCCGTGGCCGACCGATGGGGCAACGCGGTGTCGCTGACCAGCACCGTCGGCTGGGGGTTCGGGTCCGGATTCATGGTCGAGGGTTTCCTGCTCAACAACCAACTGGTGGCCTTCAACTGGCGCCGCGGACAGGACGGCAAGCGCTCCGTCAACCATGTGGAGGGCGGCAAGCGGCCCCGCTCGTCCCTGTCGCCGACCATGGTGTTCGGCCCCGACGGCCGGCTCCGGTTGATCATCGGTTCGCCGGGGGGCCGGCGGATCATCCCCTACGTGACCAAGGCCATCGTCGCCGTGGTCGATTGGGAGATGGACATCCAGAGCGCCATTTCGCTGCCCAATGTTGCCTTGAGCTTCAACGGCGAGCTTGAGCTGGAGCAGGAGACCTGGGCGGCGCTCAACCGCAAGGAGCTGGAGAAACTGGGTCATCGGGTCAGTGTCCGGGCCCTGACCAGCGGCCTGCACGGCATCGAGCTCATCAACGATGGCATGATCGGTGGCGCCGACCCCAGGCGCGAGGGCATCGTGCTGGGCCGCTGACGGTTCCGGAAATTGAAACGGCCGGCCATTGACGCGGAAGGCCGATCTCCCAAAATGTGCGGCGCGGGTCCGGGAATGGGACCTGAACATGGGCGCTTTGGGAGGACGGCCATGGCCTACGCACGTATCCAGGTGACACCGGTGAGCGGTGCGCTGGGCGCCGAGATCGACGGCGTCGATCTGGCCGACGTCAGCGACGCCACCTTCGACGAGATCCACGCCGCCTGGTTGGAGCACCAGGTGGTCTTCTTCCGCGACTAAGCGATCACCCCGGAACAGCAGATCGCCTTCGCCAAGCGGTTCGGCGAGATCCACCACCATCCCTACATGAAGGGCCTGGAGGAACACCCGGACATCCTGGAGATCGTCAAGGAGGAGACCGACACCCATACCTTCGGCTCCGTCTGGCACACGGACCAGATGTTCAATCCGAAGCCGGCCAAGGCGACCATGCTGTACGCCAAGGAGACGCCCGAGGCCGGCGGCGATACGCTGTTCGCCAACGGCTACCTGGCCTTCGAAGCGCTTTCCGAGGCCATGCAGGAGATGCTGGGCGGCGTCCAGGTATTCGCCGTCGGCGACAGGTTCAAGGACGGGGACGGCGCGCCGCGCCACGACCGCTACAGCGGCAACCCGGCCATGCAGGACAAGGTCAAGGACCCGGGCAACCAGATCACCGAGGCCGCCCACCCGTTGATCCGCACCCATCCGGAGACCGGCCGCAAGGCGCTCTACATGGGCAGCCACGCCCAGACCCTGGAGGGCTTCCATGACGCCGAGGCGGCGCCGATCATGGCATTCCTGCGCAGCCACGCGGTGCAGCCCGAGTTCACCTGCCGGTTCCGCTGGCGGCCGGGGTCCCTGGCGCTTTGGGACAACCGCTGCGTCCAGCACCACGCGGTGGCCGACTACGAAGGCCAGCGCCGGCGCATGCACCGCATCACCATCGCCGGCGATACACCGTTTTAGGATTGGGATTGATGACTGAAAAAATAGCCATCGTCGGCGCCGGCGCCCTGGGCGGCCACGTGGGCGCCTATCTGGCCCGCGACGGCCGCGACGTGACCATGATCGATCCCTGGCCGGAACACGTGGAACACATGCGGGCCCACGGCCTGACCCTGGACGGCGCCACGGAACCGGAATGCTTCACCCAACCGGTCAAGGTCATCCACATCACCGAGCTGCAGGCCTTTACCAACCAAAGGCCCTTCGATTTCGCCTTCGTCGCCATGAAGTCCTACGACACGGTCTGGGCGATGGCCATGATCCAGCCCTACCTGGCGCCGGACGGCTTCGCGGTGTCTTTGCAGAACGGCATCAACGAGGAGCGCATGGCCGGGGTCATGGGCTGGGGCAAGACGGTGGGCTGCATCGCCGCGAAGATCGCCGTGGAGTTGGACGCGCCCGGCCACATCCGGCGCAACGTCAAGCTGGGCGGCGCGGCCCACACGGTGTTCCGCGTCGGCGAGGCGCACGGCCGGATCACGCCCCGCGTCGAGAAACTGGCGGCCATGCTGGCCTGCGTCGACAGTTCCAAGGTCACGGAAAACCTGTGGGGCGAGCGCTGGTCGAAACTCGCCGCCAACTGCATGCGCAACCCGGTTTCCGCGGCCACCGGGCGGGCCAGCTTCGACAACGACCGCGACCCGGTGACCCGCAGGCTGGCGCTGCGCCTCGCCGGAGAGGCGGCCCGGGTCGGCGCGGCCCTCGGCTACGCGCTGGAATCCGTCTACAAACTGGACCCGCACCGCCTGATCGCCGCCGAAGGCGGCGACGCCGACGCCCTGGCCGATTGCGAGGCGGTGCTCATGGACACCACCGGCAACCGGGGCACCGGCCACCGCCCCTCCATGGGCCAGGACATGGTGAAGGGGTGCAGGACCGAGAACGACTACATCAACGGCCTGGTGGTGAAAAAGGCCACCGAGTTGGGCATCCCGGTGCCGGCGAATGCAGCCATGGTGGAGGTGGTCAGGCGTATGGAGCGCGGCGAGCTCGAGCCGTCACCGGAGGCGGTGGCGGGGATCTAGATTCTTGATTTCAGCAGAAAAATGGGGGGCGATCGGGGATTCGAACCCCGGACCCGCTGATTAAGAGGCACGCCAACTCCTGAATCACCACGGGTCAATGGGACTCATTTTTCGCTGCGTTCCCCTTTCGCCAACTTGCATCCAAAGAAATTTGGGCTACATAGTTATGAGACCTGTGCGCGGGTTTGATATTGGGCTGTATTTGTTGCATTTTTCGCGTTTGAGCATGATGTACGGCGAGCCATGGTCTGCTGTGGTCGCGACGAACTGATTCCGACGGCGGCTTCTTGCGACT
>Ga0209568_1000815_pt1 | contig 11283 bp, 7 predicted proteins | sample WorMetOlspDAHAB2_FD_187406 | JGI IMG/M metagenome (GOLD analysis project Ga0209568, IMG submission 187406) | Marine gutless worms symbiont microbial communities from Max Planck institute for Marine Microbiology, Germany - Olavius sp. DAHAB.2... ...
CAGCGATTCCACCGCTACCCGGGCCTTGAAATCCGCCGTGAACCGGCGCCGTTTCCTCATCGTGTATTCCTCCGTCATCCGGTGAAATACACCTTAACCCCCTGTCCGCTTTTCCGGGACCACCTCAGGTCGCCGCCAAGGGCATCAACGTGGTCGTGCCGGTGTTCTACAAGTATGCGGTCGATGCCCTGACTCCGGCTGCCGGCGCGGACGCAGCCGCCGCGGCGGCGGTCGTCGCGGTGCCGGTGATGATGCTCGTCGCGTATGGCGTGGCGCGGGTGCTGGCGCTGGCCTTCGGCGAGATGCGCGACGCGGTGTTCGCCCGGGTCGGCCAGCGGGCCATCCGCGACGCGGCACTGAAGACCTTCCAGCATCTGCACCGGCTGTCTCTGCGCTTCCATCTCGACCGCAAGACCGGCGGCATCAGCCGCGCCATTGAGCGCGGCATCCACGGCATCGAGTTCCTGCTGTCGTTCATGCTGTTCAACGTGCTGCCGACGCTGCTGGAGATATTCCTCGTCTGCGGCATCCTGTGGTGGCTGTTCGGTGTGTGGTACGCCGCCGTCACCTTTGTCTGCCTCGGCGGCTATGTGGCCTGGACGCTGATCGTCACCGAGTGGCGGATCAAGTACCGCCGGGCGATGAACGAGACCGACAGCGAGGCCCACACCAAGGCCATCGACAGCCTGCTGAACTTCGAGACGGTCAAGTACTTCGGCAACGAGGATCACGAGGCCAGCCGCTTCGATTCGTCCATGTGCGCCTACGAAAGCGCCGCGGTGAAGAGCAAGGTGACGCTCAGCTACCTGAACATCGGCCAGGGCGCGATCATCTCCGTCGGCCTCGTCGCGCTGATGCTGATGGCCGCCAACGGCGTCGTCGCCGGCACCATGACCGTCGGCGATTTCGTTCTGGTCAACTCGTACCTGATCCAGCTGTTCCTGCCGCTCAACTTCCTCGGCTTCGTCTACCGCGAGATCAAGCGCTCGCTCACCGACATGGAGTCCATGTTCCAGCTGATCGACGAGCCCGAGGAGGTGGCCGACGCGCCGGGTGCCATCCCGCTGGCCGTCAACGGCGCCGAGATCGCCTTCGACGATGTGTCGTTTGCCTACGACGAGCGGCGGCCGGTGCTGCAGGGCGTTTCGTTCACCGTTCCCGCCGGCCGCTCGGTGGCCATCGTCGGGTCGTCGGGGGCCGGCAAGTCGACCATCTCGCGGCTCTTGTATCGCTTTTACGACGTCACGGACGGCGCCATCCGCATCGACGGTCAGGACCTGCGCGGCGTGACGCAGGCGAGCCTGCGGGGCGCCATCGGCATCGTCCCCCAGGACACGGTGCTGTTCAACGATACGGTCTATTACAACATCGCCTATGGGCGGCCCGGTGCCACGCCAACCGAAGTGGAGCGGGCCGCCAAGCTGGCCCGCATCCACGACTTCGTCATGGACCTGCCGGACGGCTACAACGCCACCGTCGGCGAGCGCGGTCTCAAGCTCTCGGGCGGCGAGAAGCAGCGCGTCGCCATCGCCCGCACCATCCTCAAGGATCCGGCGGTGCTGATGTTCGACGAGGCGACCTCGGCGCTGGACACCCACACCGAGAAGGAGATCCAGGTGTCCTTGCGCGAAGTTTCGGCTGGGCGGACGACGCTGATCATTGCGCATCGGTTGTCGACCGTCGTCGACGCCGACCAGATCATCGTCCTCGAAGAGGGCCGTATTGTCGAGCGCGGCACCCACCGCCAGCTCCTCGCCGAGAGCGGCGTCTACGCCGAGATGTGGAAGCGCCAGCAGGAGGTCGAGGAGGCCCGCGAAATCCTCGAACACGCCGAGGAGGACGAGACAGCCTTCCAAGCGGCGGAGTGATATCTGTCTAGGGCGTGAAGCCCATCACGGAAACATCGTCCCGCCGCACCTGCTCGCCTTGGTAGGCGGTGAAGGCGTCGAGGATCTTCTGTTTCTGCTCTTCCATCGGCAATCCGGCGATCTCGGCGACCAGGGCACCGAACCGCTTCTTGCCGAACGATCGGCCCTTTTCGCCGCCGACCTGATCGATCAGCCCGTCGCTGATCATGTAGAAACGGTCGCCCGCCTTGTAGGTGATCTCGCGGTTGGTGAAGGTCTGGTCCAGCGGCACCGACCGGTAGCCGATGGCCGAGCGGTCGCCCTTGATGGTCTCGATACCCGCATCGGTGACATGCAAGAGCTCGAACCGCGCCCCGGCGAACACCAGCCTGCGCGCATCGGACTCGATCTTGCAGATGCCCAGCTCCAGGCCGTCGTCGGACTCGCCCTCCGCTTCGTCCTGGCGGAGCGAAATCTTGACGCCGCGGTTCATGTTGGCCAGCAGGTGCGCGGGGTCGCCATCCGGATTGTCTCGGAGCGCCCGGTCCAGGGTGCCGGTGGCGATCATCGTCATGAACGCGCCCGGTACGCCGTGGCCGGTACAGTCGCCGAGGACGAGCACGAAACCGCCGTGGCAGCGCCGGTACCAGTAGAGGTCGCCGCCGACGACATCGCGTGGCTGCCAGAGCACGAAGTGGTCGGCGAGGTCTTCGGCGAGGTAGCGCTTGGGCGGAAGCAGCGCGCGTTGGATGAAGCTCGCATAGTTGATGCTGTCCGAGATCTGTTCGAGGGCCTTGTGAAGCCTGTCCTCGGCGGATTTGCGTTCGGTGATGTCGGTGAGCACGGTGACGCTGCCGCCCTCGTCGCGCGACGCCTTTCTCAGCTCGAAGGCCCGTCCGCTCGGCGTCGTCACCTCGCGGGACGCACTGCCCGGTGTGAGGAACACCGAGAGCCGGGCGCGGGCGAGTTCCTCCGCGTCGCCGTCGCCGTAGAGGCCGTTCTTCGCGGCCGCCAGAAGCGCCTCGTAGATGGGCCGGCCGGCATCGACCATCGGTCGAGGGATGCCGGCATCGTCCGCGAACGCCAGATAGTTCTGATTGAAAAGCTCGAAGCGGTTGTCGGTGTCGAGCATGAACAGCCCGTCGGACATGGTATCGAGCGCGGTGCGAAGCTGGGTTTCCTTGGCGGCAAGCGCCGTGGCTGCAGCGTGGAGTTCGCGCCTCCGGTCCTCGAGCCGGCTCTCGCGCCGTTTCACCTCGTCGACGAAGTGAACGAAGCTGTGGCTCATGTCGGTGATCTCGTCGGCGCCGCCGGTGTCGACGGGCCTGGGCTCGCCGGCGACATGCGAGAGCATGGTGTCCCGAAGGCCGACGATGCGGTCGACGATGCGCCGCTTGGCGAAGATCAGCAGAGTCGCCGCCAGCGCCGCGCCGAACACGGCGACGATCATCATCGTCAAGGTCAGCTCGGTAATGGTGTCCTCAAGCCCGGAGGCCTGGGCGCGGGCATCGGCGGCAAGATCGTCGGCGATCTCCTCCACCCGGCTGATCAGCCGGTCCATGACCACCAGCCGGCGGAGCGTGCTCTTCGTCCGGTAGTCGGTCTCCAGGTATTCCAGCCGGTCATTGAAAACCGGCCGCAGCGCGTTGATCCGTTCGAGGACACCGGGAAACGCACCAAGCACGGCGGCATCCGATTCGGCGAGGTGTTGAAAGAGCTGATCGCGCACCGTGTCGTACTGTTCCTGCAGGACGATGACCCGGTCGGGACGCGGTGTAGACAGGGCCGAGAGGATGACGCCGGTCCAGTCGCGCAAGGACTCGGCGACACGGGCGATCGCCTGTCGGTCTGCGGCGGACGACCAGGAGTCCTCGATGCTCCTGCGGAGGTCGGTGATCTCCTCGACATCGCGCCGGTGGCGGAGTTCGAGCTGGGTGCGCTGCTTGATCAGGGTCGACAGGCGGGCAATCAGACGGCGGACCGTATCCACCGACCGCTCCATGTCGGCGAACTCGCTCTCGACGATGCGGCTTCGATCGATGGTATCGATCTTCTCGCCCAGCGCGTCGATGGACTGGCGCAGGCGGAACCACGCCGCGTCGGTGGCGAACGCCGTTCTGAGGTTGGGAAGGTCGCGGACCTGGCTGTCGATGGACCGGACGACGCGGGTGATCTCGCCGGCCGTCTCGACGGCCGGAAGCGTCGTCCGGTTGACGGTGCGGATGGTGTCCGAGAGGTCGCGCAAGCCGAATACGGCGAGAGCGATCGTCGCCACGATCAGGGTGGCCATGCCGAGAATGCCGATCCCAAGCCGTCTGGCGATCCCCCTGTGGGGCCGCGCCGCGGCGCGTTCGGTCATGGAGTCCCCGGCGAGGTCGGTGTCCGACTGTTGATCGTTCATGGACCGGCCGCCAGGGCTGCGTCGAAGTCGAATCCGGGACAGCCGGTATCCGGGTTGTACCGGGCGACCTCGAGACGGCCCGCGAGGACGTCGAAGGCAATGGAATCGACGCGGTCGTGTGCGATCTGCGAGATTAGGCCGATGTTGTGTTCGTCGAGCGCCCAGTCGACGCCGCCGTCGTGGAGTCCCAGCCGGCGGGTGCCGAACGTCCAGCGGCCTTCGGCGATTTCCGAGAGGGCCAGATACACGGCGACGTCGAGGCGCTTCAGCATCGACGTCAGCACATGGCCGGGCGCCTGCCCGTTCTGGTTGGAATCGACACCGATGGCGAGCTTGCCGGCTGCGGCCGCCGCGCCAATGACGCCGTTCCCGGACCCGCCGGCCGCGTGGTAGACGACGTCCGCGCCCTCGGCCATCAGCGCGTTCGCGATCTCGGCTCCTTTCTCCGGGTCGTACCACGCCTTCGGAGTATCGCCGACCATTCCGACGCGGACGACAATGTTGGGGTTGATGAGCCGCGCGCCCTGGACGAACCCGCAGCCGAAGCTGCGGATCTGCGGATCGTCCTGGCTGCCGACGAAGGCGATGGTGCTGGTCTCCGACACGAGCGCGGCGATCACACCGACCAGCAGCGAGCCTTCCTCCTCGCGGAAGATCACGGACCGGACGTTCGCCCCGTCGACCACCGAATCGATGAGCACGAAATGGACATCGGGGTTGCGCGGCGCCAGCGCCTGGAACGCGTCCGTGAACCCCGAGCCGATGCCGACCAGCGGATCATGGCCGGCATCGATGGCGTCCTGGGTCAGGCGAAGGGTAACGTCGGTCGACGCAACGACGCCGTCCTGAGGCGCGAGGATGGCGACGTCGGTCCCGGTCTGATTGGAGAACGCCTGCGCCCCATTCAGCGCCGATCTATTGAAGCCGGACTCTTCGATGGCGCTGGACTCGAACAGCACCGCCGGCTTGAACGCTGCGGCCGGTGCCGCCGCCATCCACACCGCACACGCTATAAGGACTCCGACCCCCCGCATGCATCCTATGGTGCGCGAGCGCGACACGGGGCACAAAGGTTTTTGCTCCCAGCGGCACAAAAAACGGGCGCCCGAAGGCGCCCGTGTCAGTCTCCCCCAGTAATTGGCCGGTTCTGCTAGGCGGCCTTCTTGGCTTGTTCGGCCGACAGATCGAGGGCGAACTTCACCGGCCCGCGGCTCTGCTTGCCGGTGGCGTCGACGAATTCGCCGTTGACCGGCGCCTTCTTGGCGTAGGGGCTGGTCAGGATGGCGACGTGCCCGCCGTAGAAGGCCACCGATTCGATGATCTCGGTGCCTTCGAGGTGCTTGTTGGCGGCGGTCGCGCACTGCGGCGTCACCAGGTCGTCCTTGATCGCGTAGTTCTGGTACCAGGGCACGTTCATGTCGGCGAGCGCCTTGACGTTGAGGTCCTTGCCGAAGAGTTGCACCGGCAGGGTCCCGTCGTCGCCGATGTGGTTCTGGAACGTGCACGAGCTCATCTTGGCGATCTCGAGCGGCAGGTGGACCCGCTCCTTCAGCAGCCAGCGGAACAGCGCCGCCACGGTCTTGCCCGGGTTGCCGCCGGTGGCCTTGTGCTTGTGCAGCGACGCCTGGTCGAGAACCTTGACCAGCGGCTGCTCGCGGTCGATGGCGATGAAGCGCATGCCGAGGCTCAGCAGGTACCCGTTCGCCACCTCGTTTCCGTTCGGCAGCTTCTGGGTGATGAAATCACTGTGCATCTGCGGCATCGTGTGGATGTCGGTGTTGAACGTTCCGTCGATGGGCGCGACGTTGGTGATCAGCCCATCGCAGACATCGGTCAGCTTGCCCGACAGCACGTTCATCAGGCAGATGTAGCCGCCCTGGCAGGTGCCGTTGAGGATCACCTTCTTGCCGCCGTTGAGCTTCATCACCTTCTCGCAGAGCTCCTTGGTCTGCAGGCAGTCGGTGTCCGGGGTCGTCATCTGCACTTCTTCGTTTTGCATGATGTCCTTGACCACGCGGACGTAGGTGGGAAAGCCCTCGTTGGCGAACGAATGGGCGTAGCTCTTGTCCTCGCCCGGCAGGAACGAGAGGATGTGCACGCCGAGCATATAGGGCGGCACCAGGATGACCGGCTTAAGGTCGTCACGGACCTTCACGCCCTTCTTGGTCGGCATCACCTGGTAGAGCAGGAACGTGTCGGTCTCGGCGATCTGCTTGTAGCCCGGGGTGTGGAACTGGAAGCCGAACTCGTCCTTGATCTTCTCCATCTCGACGGTGAAGTTGGCGACCGCCTCCATGTTGTCGGCTTCGCGGGTCATGAACCCGGTCAGCGTCTCGCCGTCGCCGCCGAAGACCGAGTTCATCGACGCCTGGATGGCCTCCTCGATCTGGTCGAAGACGAAGCCGCTGAGCTTCTCCTGGGCCGACAACAGCCCCTTGGACATCAGCTGCTGATTGTGCTGCATGACCTCCATGGTCTCGATGATCGACAGTGGGTTGTCCTTGGCCGCCTGTGACGAAATCTGCGCGGCGACAAGGACGCTGTCGTTGAACTCCGTGAACTCACGGTTGCAAGCCCGCGCAAACGCCAGACAATACCGCACCCATTGGGCGGTGAGGTCCGGCACTTCCTTCGCAAGCGCTATCATCATTTGATCCTCCATCCTTCCAAGTGTTTACGAGTTTAAAATTTCCAAAATAATCGGCTGAAAAAATAAATAAGCCAATCATTTCCAAATAAAAATAAGATCAAAAAGCAAAAATGAGATATCCACGCAAATCAAATCTATTTTGGGATATTTCTGTCACACGATATGCAGGTGACGTTCATTCGCGAATCAAGCCGCGCCTCATAGTCAAAAGCGCCCCGCCACGCTGGCCCGATCGCGTCAGGGGTCAAAATCATACCGGATTTGTTGCCGCATTGCAACAGAAGTTATTGCATTGCAGCATGGGATTTTCCTTGAATTCGAAGCCTTCCGGGGCCTTGACTCCGCTTGCCGGCGGCGTTTGAATCCCCCCTCGTTTTAGAAGGTCATTGCGCCGGGAGCCATGCGCATCAAATGGGACAAGAGCTTCGACCTCGGCATCCCTGAGCTGGACGCCGAGCACCGTGAGCTTGTGGAAACCTACAACCAGCTCGTCGAGGCCTGGCAGGCGGGCGGCGGCTTCGTGGAGCCGGCGATGATCGTCAACGAGCTGACCGGGAAGGTGCGCTATCACGCCACCCGCGAGGAGAACCTGCTCGCCGACCACGGCTACCCCGGCCTCGACGACCACCGCCGCGACCACGAGGACTTCCTCCGCGCCTTCGAGGACCTGGAGCGTCGCATCCTCTCCGACGGCGCCCTCGACCTCAAGGACGGCACCCTCCGCGCCCTCGGCGACCGCCTCGTCCGCCACACCCGTGGCGACGACGCCGACGCCGTGGCGTTCCTGAAGGAGAAGAGGAAGGGGTAGGGGGCCGCCCCTGTTCCTTCCCCCGACCTACCCCAGCGCGGCCTTGAGGGCGCGGGCGAGGTCCTGTTCGACGTAGGGCTTGGGCAGGAAGACGCGGCGGGGATCGAGGCGGCGGTCGCCGGGAATGGCATCCGGTGAATAACCGCTGGTGAACACGACCGCCAGGGCCGGAACCCTGTGCCGCGCCTCCTCGGCGAGTGCGATGCCGTCCATACCGCCCGGCAGCTCGATGTCGGTGAACAGCAGGTCGACCGGCGCCGGCGCCGTTTCGAGGTAGTCGAGCGCCTCGCGCGCGGTGGCGGCAACGGCGACCTTGAAACCGAGCCGGGCGAGCATGGTGACGGCGATCCTGTGCAGCTTGGCCTCGTCCTCGACGACGAGCACCGTCAACCCGGCGAAGCCATCGGTCGAGACCCGCGGCTTCGCCCGGGTCTGCTCCGCCGCCGCGCCGCGAGCCCGCGGCAAGTACAGCCGCACGGTCGTACCCTGCCCCACGTGGCTTTCGATGCTGACGTGCCCGCCGGACTGCTTGGCGAAGCCGTAGACCATGCTGAGGCCGAGGCCGCTGCCGCTGCCGACCTCCTTGGTGGTGAAGAACGGCTCGAACACCCGGGCGACGACGTCAGGGGGCATGCCGACGCCGGTGTCGGTGACCGAGAGCACCGCGTATTCGCCCGGCTGCACATCGGCGTAGCGGCCGGCGTCATCCTCGCCGAGCACAACGTTCTCGGTCTCAAGGGTGAGCGCACCGCCTTCGGGCATGGCGTCCCGGGCGTTGACCGCGAGATTGACCAGAACGCGTTCGAGCTCGCCGCGGTCGGCCAGCGCAGTCCACAGATCCTCGGCCGGCCGTTCGCGGATGTCGATGGTCACGCCGATGGTCCGGCGCAGAAGCTCGATCATGCTCTCGACCACGGCGTTCAGGTCGATGACGTCGGGACTGAGCGGCTGGCGCCGGGCGAAAGCGAGGAGCCGGTGGGTCAGGTCGGCGCCCCGCTGCGCCGACCACAAGGCGTCGGCCATCAGTTCGTCGGTCGAGCCGTCGTCGCCGGCCCGCTCCTGCAGCAACTGCAGATTTCCGATGATAATCGCCAGCAGGTTGTTGAAGTCGTGGGCGATGCCGCCGGTGAGCTGGCCCACCGCTTCCATCTTCTGGGATTGGCGAAGCTGTTCCTCGATCCCTTTGCGCAGGGTGATGTCCTCCTTGACGCCGACGAAATGGGTGATGCGCCCATCGGCGTCCTTGACCGGCGCGATGGATGCCGACTCCCAGAACAGCTCGCCGTCCTTGCGGCGGTTGTGGAACTCCCCAGTCCACGTCCGGCCCGCCGTGATCGTTCGCCACAGCGCCTCGTACTCGTCGGGTTCGGTGTCGCCGGATTTGAGGATGCGCGGGTTTTGGCCGACGGCTTCGGCGGCGCCGTAGCCGGTCGCCCGGCAGAACTGTGGGTTGACGTACTCGATGGTTCCGTCCGGATCCGTGATGACCACCGACACGGGGCTCTGTTCGGTGGCCTGGTAGAGGGTGCGGAGATTTGCCTCGGCCTCGCGGCGGTCGGTGATGTCGCGGGTGTAGACCGCGACCTCGGCGACCGGACCCTCGGGATGAACGACCGGATAGATCCACGATTCGAACCAGCGTCCCTGCGCCTCCTCTTCGATGTGGACACGTTCGCCGGTTTCCGCGACACGCATGGCCATCGCGATCCAGGTCTCGGCGTCCTGTTCGGACAACAGGTCGCGAAGGTCGGCGCCGACCATGTCCGCAGTCCTGCGGCGCGGCGCGAATCGCGCCCGGGCGACGCTGTTGATGGCGAGAACCTGGCCTTCCGTCGACACCAGCCATATCTCGTCCTGGCTGGCGTCCAGCAGCGCCCGCATGCGGACTTCGCTGTCCCTCAGCGCCTGCTCGGCCCGTTTACTCTCGGAGACGTCATCGAACAGCGCCACGACCTCGCCGCTCGGCAGCCGGTAGACGTAGTTCTCCCGCCAACCCTCGATGCGGTCGTCCTGGTACAGCCGCACCGGCAGGTGTTCCGGATCGCCGCTGTCCCAGACGCGCTTCAGGACGTCCAGCAAGCCGAACTCACGCACGCCGGGGAACGTCTCCGTGAGGCGCTTGCCTATGAGCTGGTCGCGGTCGATGTGCTCGCTCTTTTCTCCGGCCCGATTGAAGTCCCGGAAGACGAAATCCGAGCCGCCGCCCACCGCTTCGTAGACGGCGGCGCCGCTGGCCATGTTCTCGAACATCTCCCGGTAGCGGACCTCGCTCTCGCGGATGCCGCGGATCATCGGCTCGCTGGCCTTGAAGAACAGCACCGTTCCGCTGGCGATCACCACCGCCGCGACGGCGAACACGATCCAGCCGGCGCGGAAGAACGGGGACTGGACCTCCTCGATATCGATCTTGGCGACGATACCGAGGTCCAGCTCGGCCACCGGCTCGTAGGCGGCGAGCACCGTCCGTCCGTCATAGTCCGATCCGACGACGGTGCCGGACCGTCCGGAGAGCGCCCGGCGCATGGGCTCCGCCAGCTTGGACGCGAACGGCACCGATGTCGGCTGATCGCCGGTGACGTGCTTGTGGGCGAGCAGGAAGGCGATGGTGTCGTCGTCTCGATAGGCTAGCGTGAACTCGCCCGTTTCGCCGATGCCCTTGAGTTGGAAGCGTTCGTTGGCGTCCTTGATCTGCCTGATCGTCGCTTCCCGGGGCCCGCCCGGATAGGTGCTGTATTCCCGGTCGAATCGGGCCACCGCCTCCATCAACCGGGCCTGGCTTTGCGCCGTTTCCTCCAGGCGATTGCGCTGCTGCTCCATGGCGGTGCCGAACAGTACGCCGATGGACGTCGCGCCGACCACCAGCGCGACGCCGGCCATGATCAGGACCAGCAAGATGATGTGTTTGTATTCCCGCATGATGCAGCTCCCCGTGCGGCTGCGGCGCCCTCACGGTCGGGCGCGGGATCGCCCGGACGGGCGATCACTCCGAAAGGACGGCCCGGAGATCCTTGACGTCGATGGGCTTTCGCAACGTCGTCACCGGTCCGAGCCCCTTGAACTCGGCGAGAACTCCAGCGTGCGCAGCATAGTCCGGCGCGAATCCGGTGATAATGATGAGACGGGCCGAGCATCGCTGGGCGGCAAGCCACAGCACCACCTCGTTGCCGTCCATACGCGGCATGACCATGTCGAGCAGGATGGTCGTCGGCTCGAACGCCTCGTAGGCGTCGATGAATTCTTGGCCGTCGGCCGTCACCTTCACCGTGAAGCCGAGTTCTTCCGCGATCGTCTTGACCAGCCGACCGAAGGCCGGTTCGTCGTCGCAAACCAATAGGCGCTTTTCCCCCGCGCCCTGCCCGTTGGCACCCCAGACCCCGTTTCCGGAAATCGGCTGGTTCACGTCTCCCCCCGCAACGGCCGATTCGATCGGCCCCCTGAAACCGCAGCATAATACCGGCGGCATGAATTTCTGACTCACAAGTAATGTTCTGTTTAGAGTTTCTGTGATTCAAAGGTGGCGAAGGGGGTTCGCCATGTCAGCTTGCATAGCATTACGAGAAGACTATGACGGAGACGC
>Ga0209568_1000816_pt1 | contig 11278 bp, 8 predicted proteins | sample WorMetOlspDAHAB2_FD_187406 | JGI IMG/M metagenome (GOLD analysis project Ga0209568, IMG submission 187406) | Marine gutless worms symbiont microbial communities from Max Planck institute for Marine Microbiology, Germany - Olavius sp. DAHAB.2... ...
TTTTAGGTCTTAAGTCTCGATTCTGAATATACTGTAATTTATTAATGGTTGCATCAAAATTTACATTTTATGCATAATGTTATTAATTTAACATTTTAGGCCTATGTCTTTATATTTGTGTCAGACATGTAGGCGAATATGCATACATTGTGTAGGATAGAAATTTTAGTTATTTTACGACAATTGGAGAAAAAGGACAGTTATGTATGGTAATGTGATATGGTATAAAGGATTATGCGGATATCACGTTTTTGCACAGCATCAAGTTTATCACTTTGAGCATGTGTGAGATGGTGATGCCCAAAAACCGCTCCATACTCCAAGACAGAAAGTAGGCAATATAACTGATTTTTAAAAACGCAACAAATCATCAGCTGACAATCCAGAACGTTTAAGCAACTTCAGGCTGTCTAGTTGTCTGTTTTCAGGGGCGCGCGTATTCCAAAAAGCGCTTTTAAGCTGTGCTTCAAAAATTGGGTCAGTCGCGGCGTCGCCTGCGGGCGCGCATCACTATTGTTGGATAAGAGAAAGGTAGGCGTGGCAAAATATGTATATGTGATCTAGCGGGGCATGATGTGGAAAAATGCGTCCAAGAAAAAATAAATCAGAATAAAAAAAGATAAGGCCTTACATTTCACGTATTTGCCCAGACGCTCCCTTAGGGTCGATTGGCACAAATTTTGGGTTACATGTTCGTCTCGTGGACATAATCAATTGAGCAAAGTTTTATCGTAATCGGTTAAGGAGTTTTAATTCTGTGAGGGGTCGAAGTTTGACCATTCCCATTGGATTGCGATATCGCCGTTAACACTGTGTGAACTACTATTCACACGGTGATTGTCTAATCCGTGGCAGTCTTACGGCTGCAAGATCCTAATAAACGATTAGGCCTATTATTATTATTATTATTATTATTATTATTATTATAAATCCGTTATTTGTACACGGATACAAGTCAAATTTTAACTATTTGCTAACTACGCTCGCGCGTGGTATACACCAGCGTCGTGTGTGACTGATTCCTGTACACACGATCATGGTGGACCATGATTAGCGTGCTGTGCACCCGCTTCGATTTGCCGCTACCATCGGTAGATATCAATGTCGATCTGTCCGATCATAGGCTTGTACAGTGACTCAAGTTTCGGAGCTAAGCAATATGAAACATGAATATGATTGTAAAGAAACTCGGCTTATAAAAATGCCCTTTAATGTCGACAGCGTACTGCTGGTAGCGGCATGTCGAAGCGGGCGCACAGCACGTTCAGGGTCCATGTGCAGTTGTATAAATTATTCTAGCTATCACCAACTTAGCCTCACTTCGGTAGCGGTAAGATTTCATAGTTTTGATCCCTTAGGGACTTATATACCCTACTAAAGCTTGCCAAATTTTGCAGAACAGATGACCTATATTGAGCGGATGGGCCCGGTGGGGCGTTAAATTCTCTTCACTCACTCACGCCGAACAGGAGAACTATGAAATGTTCCTTCGAATGATGTGTCACATAAAACGCAAGAAAAAATAAAATGAAATGACACTACAGAAAGTCACGTGCACCAACCGCAGTCAGCATGCAATCAATTTGCGCTCGAGTCCATTCACAATCAGGAGTAGGGCCTATACAATACTCCTACTTTCAACAAAATCAGTTCAAAAGCAAAAGTAATACGACAGCGGTCGACAGAAGACAACTCTATGGAAATGTCGTTACCACAGCACGAAGATTTGATACCAGACCTAAATTCGTCTTCCACCTTGAAACCATATCTCTCATTCTCTCGTAACATATCACATAATTACGACCAACAGGTGACTGTACTCGCGCAATCAATTGCGTGACCAATAACGAAACGAATGAGCTTGAATCTCTAGAATTACACATTGTAATAAAGTTCAAAAACGCCGACACAATTCGTCATATATCGGATTAGTGCCTAAAATTGCGACTAGGGGGAAGGGTTTGAGACGAATTTGGGATTTTGGCCATATAAGTTTTACAGTGATTTCACTGTAAAACTTATATGGCCAAAATCCCAAATTCGTCTCAAACCCTTCCCCCTAGTCGAGCAGTACCCCGTGATTACAATCCAAATTCCACAGTTCAGAACCGTAATGACTAGAGCAGTAAGCCTGGAAAAGTCTATTTTTAACAGTAGGGTCTAACCGTCCAAATCGACATAAAACAGTATTGATCTGACCAATGACCTGCGTAGGCTAACATCATCATCATCGCTAAGATTCAAACTAATCATGTGATCTAGGTGTGGCCACTTCTCAACAAATTCAGTGTTACTGCCACCAATAGCCAAATCTGACATCACCAAATCTGGTATGCTTATGTGATTTATATGACTTCAAAGGACAAAAACATACATTTAGACTTACTGGCATTAAACTTACGTCGAGTTTAACAGCAAATTCATCATCACACACGGCCAGCATTCGCCGCAGTGCTGTGTAGTATAGCGCCATTAACGCGATTAATGTATAAAACCGCAGTTTATAGGCTATTGACGGTGGTATTACACATGAAAAACAGCAAATATCGGAAAAATGTGATACTACCAAGCAAACATCGCCTTAGTGTACTGCGGCGCAATATCACCTTTATCAGATGTTTGCTGTTTTTGATAATAATAATAACAAGATCGATTATAGTGTCTGAAATGACGAAGGCACTACAGAAGATTCAGGGAAAGAATGACTGCAGAGATGGGTCTTCAAATGTGACGTGACGTTCAGCGGCAGAGTGTTCTACAGTCGGGCAGCAGCGACTGGAAAAGCTCGATCGCCGATGGTTGAAAGACGGGTGCGTGGGACAACAAGCGATGATGACGATGCAGAGCGGAGACGCTGATGAGCCTCGTCAGCAGATGACTGATGGAGTTCCTCAGCAAGGTACAGCGGGGCTGTCTGGTGTAGGCATTTGTACACCAGAACTGCATCCGCTTGGTGACATGGGATGGAATGCCAGCCACCGTTGCATTACCATAGTCCAACCGCTTCAGAACGAGGGACGAAACCAGTGACTGGAGAACGGAGCGCGGAAGTGAGCGACGAATACTCCGAAGTTGACGCAGAATCGCAAAACAGGCAGCTACTGTCTTTGAAACGTGCGACCTCATTGACACATCAGCGTCCATGTAGATGCCGAGGTTGCGGACATCGAAAACTGGCATGACTTGGTCAGTACCCACTCGGATGGGTGACACTGGTAGCAGATGGAGACGTCGACTGGATGTAGACCAGAGAACCTCGGTCTTTGCAGTATTCAACTGGAGCCGGTTGGAGCGCATCCACTCGCAAGGCTAATGCCAAGACCAAGGACTTCAAAATTGTCCTCGAGGATCCTCGAGGACGAGAACTTGTCCTCAAGGACTTCAACACTGGTAGTGAATTGACAATTCGGCCGCAAAAAGTTGTTACGGGTGGTTTTTTCAGGGACCCCTATGCACAGGTCACGTGATAATGTGCATCCACAGAGACCGTTCCATGGGTGTAAATGTGATCAGATTGATTCATCCATAAGTCAGGAACAGCTAACCGTAGGATGGTCAAAATTGGTATGTACGTTGGATGTATGAAGCTTATTTTATGAGACACCGTCAAGGTCAAAAAATCAAAGATAAAGGTAACAGTGTCACATGAAAAGTGAGCACGAAAACATCTAACACAAGCCGCAAACGTCATCCGATAGTGGAAATATACCAGTTTTATAGGAAACCGAGGTCGCCGGATCGGATGCTGTGGTCAGATTTTTGACCGGAAGGTCCTAAATAGTGTTTCTGAACACGCGCAGTGAAAATGTGCCTACATGTCGCCTGAAACGGTGACGTATTTCTCCAACTTCATATCTGCATATCATATATTGTAGTATAGCTGAAAAGTTGGTGTAGTGTACTAGTTGGTGTAGTGTAACTGTACTGAAGAGATTTAAACAGAGTAGACGATAATTAACGCTATTTCAACTCATAAAGCACCGAAAAATCACCAAAGCATTTGCAAAGGCTTTGGAGTGATGGAAGTTCGACTGCATGAGTCAAAAGGCCTACATCGACTATCAGTATCGGCGGCACGGTCTACATCACATTATGGCGATGTGCTTGCCAAAGTAATACCACCTTTTTGATTTTTGCTGTTTTAGTGTGTGACGTAGGCAGTGTCACTGTTTTAAACTGGACGTGTTTTTACATTTGTAGGGCTACAGAGCACTGCATTCAAAGGAACACTTTCGGTTTCTACTTGTCACCACTTCTACGGAATATATTATTATGATGTGAATCCGTCACTTTGTGGTCAAATTCTCAAATGTCAAGGTCAGATGGTCATGCAACGCGTTGAGGCAAAATGTCGTATTTAACTTCATATCTAGGCGGTAAATTCCTACGCTAGCCACCCACGCACACTTATGCAGCACTTATTGGTTTCCATGAGTTATGATAATTAATCTTTGTGATCGTATACGTTATTAGCCACAAACTGAGATGGCAGAAACTGCAACGATTGTAATTTGTATGGATTTACGACGATCTAGCCTATAGCGCTGGCACAGAACCGCGCCCACACAGTTCGCTATGTTGGCTGCAGTCAGCTCGTAGCAGTACAGTAGCCGTCCATGCATGCATGTTAGGCCTATATGCAGCTTGACAAGTAACCTTGCATTACCAGCTAATTCACACATAAACCATTGGCCTATGGAATGAAATACATCTCCTCAACAAACGTAAAATAAAACAAAACAAAAAGTATTTGTTGTGCGAGTCATTCACGAAATGCAATCGGAAAAATACTAATAACATCATCTGGCGTGCCATGAACTCGGCCTGGTACCAATCATGGTGGTCAAGGAACCAGCAGGCTTGGTCGAGCGAGGGGTAAACTACTGTCATGGGACGTCAATTCCAGACACCTACGGGGACTTTTGTGTCATGTCAAATACACAGCTAAAGAAGATTGAGCCGCATCAAGCCATGCAGACAGCAGCAACTCAACAAGATCACGAAACACCCAACATTCCAGTGGCCATGTGTGTACCAGGCACCATCAGACAATTGAGTTGACCCAGGCGGGCCTTTGAACTATTGACAAAATACGCCAATACACAAAAATAGTTAAGTTAAATAGTTATGGCACACCTAATAATTAATGTGTGGTTACTAAGTATCAACCATAGTGGTCTTATTATTACTGAAAATGGCAATGAAAAACGCGATGACAGTGTGAGTTAGGGCCTACAATATACTAGGCCTACTAGAAATGCAATGCACCATGTGTTATGGTGTCAGTTCACGCGCAGTCACGCTCGGGTGAATAACGCTGTCCCTCTAACCGGTGTCGTTGTTGACAAACGCATCTGTTTGACGATTTGAGGTTGCTATATAATATTTGCGGTTTTAATATCGCGAAGTTAGGAATATTCACTGCACTAAGCATGACGAAACCCCCAGTTTCATAAAAATTGGTTAATCCTCCGATGGCCAAAATTGCCCCCAGGTCGCTTTTATGCGCGTGCATTTGGAACTGAGAAAGATACAACGGTGCGCTTTTAGGAGTTTTCCTGAATATGGTCCCGCTACGAAATGCCACGTTTAATCAAAAGTTTCTTGATACTTGGAGCACATGTTCGATTATTTTCCAGTAACTTTCCGTCGTGTACTGTTCATAGCCTGGACAGTTGAGAGCGGACAGACTGGACAGTGACAGGGAAAATATGCTTTCCGTGGGATCCTTATGGCAATATCAGCAAGGGACAAAGCTTAAATCAGTAGGGGTTAAAATTACCTCGCCCCTACAAATCGCTCCTTGTAGGTGACATGAAAGAAGCAAAGGGTTCCAACCAACAGTACTGTACGTTTCTGTGGATCGCAGGTGTAAGGTGTACATATTTTTGGTAAAGCAGTCGCATACTAACTTACTTTTAAATATTGTACTCTCTGCGTTTTGACAGAGTTTAATAAAAATACATGAATGAATGAATGAATGTTTGCCGTTAGCGTCTGTCATCTATCGCTGCACAAAATGTTAGGAGTTTGTGTGGGGTAAACAAATATAGAAAACCATCGTTTTCATCTGTGTAGGCTGTCCACTGCGGTTGCAATCTCACTCTCGCGATGATGAGTGAACAAGAAACACTTGATCGTGCTTCTTCGTTTTCTAAGCGCATTCAAACTTGTTTAGATTAATAAACCATTGTTTAGCGGACTCCGGATAATGGGAGGAAAACCCTTTGAAATAGTCTGTGTAACTGTCCCGTAGCATTAGACATAAATATTTCCTGTTTGCAGACACCATATCTATTTCCGATTACATACCGACTTCCGGCGACATAACTGTTAGCACCATGGAAAATCTTGGCCTCGAAAATATTGGTAGCTCTTGCAAATTTTTACTATGTGCCACAGAACTCGAGACAGCAATTAGATTCTTTAGAAAAAGCTATATCTATTCGCTCATACTGTCAGTTATTGAGATTCTTTCATGTTTCTTGTGATTTAGGCACATGGGATAAGTTTATAAAATTTGCACAGCTAGACTGACCTGGCAAGGTATGCAAATTGATGAATGCTCGGAGCATACCGGTAATAGATTAAATGATAAACACGACAAAATTGTATTTAGCTACCGTGAGCTACGCTTACATTGACTCCCAGTCGCTTGTAAGCCTTTGCTAGCGACAGAGATCACAAAAGCGGCAGTAGCGCAGCAGTCTAGAGAGCGTGGCAGTTTGACAGTGGTCCGTCATGGTTATTGAACTCATTAGTCTGCGGGATCAGTCGTGGGAAGCACTGCATATCGAGGAGTTGTGCTGGTATGAAAATGTGTGTAATATGTCTCATAAAATAAAAAGGAAAACATAATATTAAAATCTCGAGTTTATACACTGCATAAAAATCGACAGACACGTACCGTAACGTATATCGTAACAGTCTCATTAGACATGCATGGCTGCGCCAGCGGAGTGGCAGGGGGAAGCTGCTGTCCCTCCATGCCCTATGCCATGCACCTCACCGCCGCTCCCTCCACTTATCGCGAAGTATGAGCCCCTCGACCCTTCCCATCTATTGCCACAGATTAAAATTTATGTAGAAATCTGTGCAATTCCTTTCTAATATCTTGTCATTAACGGCCATAGCACTTGCTTAGAGCTCTATTGCAGCCACGTTTTGCTCTATCGTTCATTTAATGTATATAATTACCAAACTTAATCCAATTTGTTAACTATGACTAGCGAAACGCTAGTTCAAGATGTTAACTTGCTAAGCACAAAATTTCAACCTCAACTATACCTACGCTGAACTAAGGGCTAATTATAGAAGAGCACAACACGATGATTAACGGAGAACATTAAAGTAACTCTACAATTGAAGACATACATCAAAGTTTATACAGTCCGAATATTCCGTACCATTGCTCGGAAGAACAGAAAAAGCGAATCAACAATGAGCTCAGAATTAATAACAATGCTCGGCGAAAGACCGATTAATCACAGGCGGGCGGCAGTCCGCCCTGTGTTAACGGCGACATCGCAATCTAATGGGAATGGTCAAAATTAGACCCTTCAGAGAAACCAAACCCCGTAACCGATTACGATAAAACGTTGCACAATTGATTACGTCCACGAGACGAACACGTAATCCAAAATTTGTGCCAATCGGCCGTAAGGGAGCGTCTGGCGAAATACGTGAAATATAAGGCCTCTTCTTTTTAATTTTTATTTTTTTCCCGGACTCGCCTACTGAAGTCATTTGTGGATGGATTCTGACGCACAATAGCTCAAAACGTTGTGACGTAAGGAAGTGCCTTTTTGGGGTCCACACGATGGCCGACAACATTTTGGGGTTCAAATTTCCCAAAAACCGTCAAAAATGGCCTTCTACGAGCACGTTCTAGCGTCCGCGAACGGACTCAAAACGAATGACGTCATAGAAGACTGACGTCATTGGCTTGCTCGTCGCTCGCTCGCAGTCATTGGTGAGACGGCGTATACTATTTATAGCATCCTGGGAATCACTGCGGCTGTGTATTTTCCAGTGATTAAGCACTATATTCAGTACGGAAATTCAGTTTTTGCAAAATTTATACAGTATTTGTAGGCAATCTGTTATACAGGGTGTCGCATAAAATGATCCCATGTGCTGTTTAGTTGAAAAGCTTCAAAGACTTCGAAACTTTGATACGAAAGTGGCGGACATTAGGAGAACCTTTCGACTTAGCACTGACTGGCGAACTAATGTAACTGAAGTTAACCACTGGGCGAAAGTCGCTAATAAAAAAGCAAATATTAACGTACAAACACGCAGTTTATACGTTAGTTAACGGTGTCATTACACATCAAAAACAGCAAATATCAAAAAGGTGATATTGCTCAGCAGTACATTGATACATAGGCAATGTCATGCTGCATAATATTACCTTTTTTGATATTTGCTGTTTTTTGATGTGTAATGACGCCATTAACTAACGTATAAACTGCGGTTTTGTACATGAATAATATTTAGTAACGCTTCAAACTGCCACAAATAGCAAGAATTTCCAACAAAGTCTGAACGCAAAGTCAATCTCAACCGGCAATATTCTTCGGCGCATCCTGCGGGCTCGTTTATATAGTAGACGCCTCCTAGGGGAGGGGAGAAGGGGAGAGGGTCAGCAACATTTTCTCTATTTGATACAAGAACAGCCAAAAGTGCCCTACAACTCTATATGCACACAAAACAATCAATTATCTATACGGCTGTCCCAAATATAAAAAAATAAGCGCTAAATAAAAACATTATGCAAAAAATGAGCATTTAGATGCAACAATTAATTATACGCTCGGAATTAAAACTTAAGGCCTAAAATTGTACGCGACTACATTTTAACATTGGAGAAATAATTTCATTACATTACGCACGAGACCGATATAACGAGTAGGACGGCGAATGGAAGAAAAATGTTCAATGTTCAACCAGTTTTTGTTAGTAGAACTAACAAAAACTGGTTGAAGTGACCTTCACATGAAAACTTCAGACGTGTAACTAATGGGTTAAGGCGTTTTCGGTACATGGGGGTGTACTGTACTACTTCGGCACATGGCGACGGTGTCGTGATCCTAGGCATACTCTATTGTTCCTTGGGGTGATACGAAAGGCATGCGTGCGTTAGGCCGGCGGCGGTGGTGGGCGGAGCCTGTGGTGCGCTGTAACCGGGGACGCATCCTGGGTGTATTTGTATACCTACGAATTTGTTAGTAATTTTCACGGTTAAGTATCTGAGCACACTGCGTGTGAGTTGGAAGTACATGAGTAAGTTACGTTGACAACGCAAATTTTCGGCGCTTTTGGACTGATTTCTACTCAACGACATCGTTCTTCTTGCGTTCTGTTCATTGCTCAAATCACGACTGAAGTCTGTTCAGCGTCGCCGTCGCTGCCGCCGATCTTTACAGCAGCCAATCACAGTACGCAAGCCGTACGCCACCCTCCGATATGCCTTTCGTCACTTTCGCACATGAAAGAAGTATGCCTTCCGTCACACAATCATGGCGACTTCGGTACAGTCGTTGACTACTTCGGTACATAATTTTCGACGGTACCACTTCGGTATATATCAAACATGTAATTTATCAACGCGTAATTTAATTGAATTTATTACTGTACCTGGAGGTTTAAATACCTTATTAGTTGTAATCTTCTGCTTGTGATGGACCCGAAGATAAACTCAACTTGACTTAAAGTAAATGTCTGAATTAAAGATATCATGTACCCGCAACTTGTTGACTACACAATATGCGAGTGGTCAACCGTAGCTTTGATCACTATAATTAAGTCTGCGGCGAGCGAGTGCGACGACCCTGATCCTTGAACTGGCGTCGCCGACGAGACCGATAGCGATAGAAGTTGGCTCAACGCGTAACTAAACTTGTTAACTCTCCTCCAGCATGCAGGCGGCACAATTGTTACGCGAATGATTAAACCTATCCATGCAGGTAAGTCGACATTGCACGTAAACGTTCACATTATGTACCGAAGTATACCTAACAAAAATTTATGTACCGAAGTAGTATGTACCGAAATAGACATGTACCCAAAACGCCCTACCCCTATGAGGGGTTAGTCCTTCACATAGCTGTTTACGCACTATTCATATTAGATTTGACTTGTGCGTTAATATGCATGTGTAAACTACCATAACTGTGTAATGTCAATTATTTGTGCTGAAAAATGACGGATATTTGGTTAATGTTACAAATTTAAATGTACCTATGACAGTTTGTGATGGCACTATAGAAAGTAGTGCTATATTTTTACTACATGCGCTGAATGTTAATTTAGACGTTAATTTGAAGATACACGAACAAGTGTTTGTTTTCTGTAATGTCCTTTGAAATTTTAAGTTGATTGTTATACTGTACTTCATATATTTACAAAGTATGTGTAGCGTAGGTATATTTCGCAAGAGCTCAGTCCTATACTATCATGCGGTCTAAATGTGTGTCATCTGAGCGTACATATTGTGTAGGCCTATTGATTGAATCAATACACAATATGTACGCTCTTGATTATGTGCTTTGAAGTAAGTAAGTAAGTAATAAGGCGCCATAGTCTCTAAAGAATCAGAGTGCACTGAGGAAGGGGGTGGTCATCAGGGGCTAAGGTAGGCTAACTGAAAATAGTGTGTGTTGAGATTCCGACGAAAAGTAGGGAGTGATGGAGAATCACGAATATTGACAGGGAGTGAGTTCCAAATCTTTGGCGCAGAGATTCGAAAGGCACGCGAGCCAAACTCAAGATTGCATCGTGGAACAGACAGCAGAAGAGAAGAGGATGATCGCAGAGTTCGTACGGGTTCATGGAGTCGTAGTAATTCAGCTAGGTAAGGTGGCTGGCCAGTGTGTAATGCCTTATACGCCAAGGTGGCCAGTTTGAAGCGCATACGCCATTCAGTAGGTAGCCAATGAAGGTTTTGGAGTAGTGCAGTGGATGAGAGTGGAGAGCAATGCGAGCGCTGATGCATAACAGCTCTAGCCAGTGCTTTCTGAACGCGCTTCCAAACAGCACCATACAGTATGGTCAAGACGCGATAAAACCAGTGCGCTCGCAACAGAAATGGCCATGTCATAATCCAGGGATGAACGAATTTGTTTGAACGATCGAATATGGTAAAAGCAGGAACTGGATAAAGCTTTGATATGGGATTCCATGGTGAGGTTAGAGTCGAGTGTGGCTCCCAGAATCTTAAGTTCATCAGAGAGTTGAATGTCTGTCCCAGCGACATTAACGGAATTATAATAATAAT
>Ga0209568_1000817_pt1 | contig 11276 bp, 6 predicted proteins | sample WorMetOlspDAHAB2_FD_187406 | JGI IMG/M metagenome (GOLD analysis project Ga0209568, IMG submission 187406) | Marine gutless worms symbiont microbial communities from Max Planck institute for Marine Microbiology, Germany - Olavius sp. DAHAB.2... ...
GGAGAGGGGGATGCGTCATGGCTATCGGGGGATGTACGCCCCTTATGCTGCTGAAAGATTTTTGTATAAGATCCGCTTTGTAAACATATCTCATCAAAACGATTTTGATTTTCAGTAACCAATTACAATTAAAGCGCGTACATTAATGCGTAATGACGCAGTTCAGCTGTCAGAGTTTACACTTTTTGCCTGAAAGGTGACCGAAAGTTCAGGCGAACAAATTGGATGGACACAATGCTTACAATAGCGATCCAGAAACCACATTGTAAATCCGGTCCGCAGTGAACAGGTGTCTTAACTCTCAAGTCCGTAATCATTAACTTCAGCTTTTTATAGGATATAGGCTAGCTGTATGGTTTTAGTGTTTATAACGCAAAATAGTCGTGTATAGTCAGTAGGCCTTTTCCATGCCGTGCTGTCATAATGTAATGACGAGGCGACTGAAATTGCAGGACTCAACGACAAAGCCGACGATCAACCCCGTGGTTCGCGTATGTCACGTGGTAAGTCACGCGACCTTGCTACTGTATATGTTATTTCCGTTGTCAGTAGACGCACTATAGAATCGATAGTATATACCGGCATAGAAATGCTAGGCGTTCTGGGGCGAAAATTCAACCCACACAGCAAGCTAGCCTTTTCGTCATGCTGTTTGCGTCAAGACTAACAGGGCAACTTGACCCATACAAAGTACAAACACATAGACGTGACATGAAACATGAAAACGTTAAAAATTGTACACTAATTTCACATTTTGCTTCAACTCCTCGGGGACGAAGTGCAGACACCCGAACGCGGCTTTGCCCTATGACTCTACTGGGGGAATTTCGTCTCCCAGACCCTTTATCGGCCCCTTGTCGAAAATTCCTGATCGAAACACTGTGAACTCCCTCCATTGCAAAATCCTGGGTACGCTTATGTTACAAGGTAAGCTATGTAGGCATATGCTGTACTTGAAACGCTGATGCTGTTCGCAGGTTCAGAGGCACAGAGACAGTCGCAAGACGATTCTCGAGTTTCACGCGCCTCGCGTGCTTCGCGCTTTTCAGGCGTAGCAGGCGGTAAGTCACAGACACGCATGTACTTTTAACGTTGCTCGTATAGAATGCCGCGCATTTACAACGCTGAACAATAATGCATACACTGTGCACTACACGAAGTAATTTTCGCTCAACGATTTTTGTGTGTGTAAGATCTGCGGATCGTCAGCCGATAAGTAGGCCTAAAGTTAAAAGGAGCAATAACGAGAGGGATCTGTTGTAGATAAGCTTATAGGTCAAAGGTTACGATTTTGAATTTTTGACTAACTGGTTCATCGCAAACGCGTATGGGACAGTCGTTGAAAATGTATGTCTCTCGTACGTGCAGCTTGATGGTGCATCCCGCAGCAGGGGATTTGGAAGACACTGAATTGCATGCACTCAACAGGTTCCGTCGTTCATAAATATAAACTTCAAACTTCTTTTCGATGACTCTAGCTTTTTAGCAGCCTAAATTTCGAGTATGTTTAACGTCGCAACAGAAAATACCAGTGTAGTCGGTGTTTGGCTATTTTGACATCGTACTGTCATAAATACTCATGACGATGCGATTGAAATAGAACTCGACGACGAAGCCGAAAATCAACCACGTGCTTCAAGTCTGTCACGTGGTAAGTCACATGACTTTGCTGTTTAATGCTTGCGTTCTGCAGAATGATTATAAGGCAGTAATTACGAAATGTGCGTACTTAATTTTCGAACTGAATTGCTTTGTTTGTTTAAACAATATTGTGATTTGTGGAGGCTATGTCGTTATTGCATTTGATTGAGTTTTAAATTGCCACGGATCTTAGCGTGACACCGTCTGCTGCAGTCGCCGATTGCATTATTACAACGAGTGCAGAACACCGCGCCACATCTGGTGTTCGAGCTCAGCACAAGTGATCACGTCACAGTCAGCTTACTTGAGTTGCACTGGCTTCCTGTACCATGGCGCAACAAGTCAAACTGTGCTCCATTATGCACTCAGTTTTCTATGGCAGATGTCCTGCTTATCTGACCACCACTGTGCAGTCGCTTAATGGCAGCCGACCACACCTGGGTCAACGTCTTAGGTCAACGTCGTCGACTGACTTCTCACTACCGCAGCTACGTACCAAGTTGGGAGAGCATGCTTTCTCGCATGACTATCCCGCTACATGGAACTCAATGCCCGAACACATCCGTGCTGAACCTGACGTTCGTGTTTTTAAGAAACTGTTGAAGACACATCTTTTAATTTAGCTTTTAATGCACACTTGACATTCTGGTGTTTAGTATGTGACTCTTGGAATGCACCTATGTTTAGCATGTAATAGGCGTACTACAAATGCTTAGGATGATGATGATGATGATGGCGACTTATATGCAGCAGTTGTACAGGTAGCCTATATAAGGCTGACGATGTTGGTAGGTTCACAGAGACAGTCGCGTGCAAATTCTCGAGCTTCGCGTGCTTCCGGCGCTTCCAGTGTGGCGGGTGGTAAGTTACAGACATGCTCTCTTAACACAGCTTGTATATATAGTGAGCCGTGCATTTCAACACTGAAGTATCGTGAACGATGGCATGCAAATACTATGCACCGTTGGGATGCATTTTGCTGAAAGTTTTTTTTATATAGGCCTAACGTGTAGAATTCTGACAAACAGGATCACTGGAATCGCGCATTGAACAAACGCTGAGAATGTCTGTTGTGCGGATTGATGGTGGTTGCTAGACACAGTCTGTTGCAAACGCTTCTGAACTTCCTTAAGTCTGTGATCATTATCTTCAAAGTCTCCTACGTTTTTTATGTTGGTCATATCTGTTAAGTCGTGAATGTTTATAACATCGACACAGTAAATACGCATGCAGTCTGTAGTCGTAGCTTGTCTGTTCGTCAAGCCTTTGCCGTTTCGCTACCAATAGTATACTACATTGCTACCTTGAATTATTGTTTCAGTAAACTCAGATGTCTAAGTATTCTCTTGACAATTCCTCAAACGTTTCATGTACTGTGGTTAAAGAACAAATGTGGAAACATTTTGTGGACACATCTATTGTTGATGGAAAACTATCTGTATTTTAGTATTTTCGTGTTTTAGTTTTATGTATTATATTTCCCTGTCTAGTTTTCTGTGTATTTTCTATGCCTTCTGGCATCATAAACGATATTATATAATGTTGTGACGAGGCACCTGAAGTTGCTTGAAGGACTGGCAGCTAGGAGACGGCGGTAACATAGATCTTGAAACTAATCCGCCAATTTGGTGTCCCTTATTTTCAAGTCTGTCGACTGTTCATACCTGTATTTTCAGCGCACCTTTACCCTTCGCCGTTGTGACGCGCATATTCATTGCAGCTTATTTCTTGTGCTGTCAGGTTCGAGGGCGTCTCGTGCCAGCTCAGTATCTTCTAGACAGAGCACCTGTAAGCTACAGTCACTTGTCGTACCGTTATAGATTGCATATTGCTGTCATTTTATTTGACTAAATGCTGCTTATTTGGTACAGTATGAACGTGGACCGCTTCCATGGGACTGAATGCCCGGTGCAGACCGGCTGAGACCGCTGGGTAAATAATGTACCGATCGGCTGGATGAAAGATGCAGACAATTAGTTAAGGAAAACTCCTGCCACCTTGCGAACGATCGCTGGCTTGGTTTTAAGAACCGATCCGCTGCTGGCTATGCTTAATTTTTTATGGGTTTACTAGGTGAAAAGATGAAAAGATGAACGAATAATATCTTAGAAGACCACACGCGGCATACGGAGTAACACAGGAGTAGCACGATCCGTTTGATGGGCACGGCAGTTGTGGTTGCTGGTCGTTGTAGTCTTCGTTCCGCTTCCGAAATGACCTATATTGTATCGGGTGGGGCGTTAAACTCTACTGATTCACTCACCCGTTGCAGTTTCGTAAACAGATCGCTATTCAGAGATCTCTGTCAGCTTCATTTGCCTGTTGTCGTAGTTGCGTTCTGCCAACCGTGTTTTGAAAGAAATGATGATGATGACGATGACTGTTTGTGCTTGCAGTGAGTAGGAAATCCAGCCGTATGTCATCGGTGGGCAGTGATAGGATTGACTCGGTAAACATCAATATCATTGACAACGAGCCGCCGTCATCGCCGTCGCCTTCAGTGATGGCGCCTGTGGACTGTGAGGTAGATCGCTTCGTCGGCTAGTTGGTCGTGACTCAACGGCACTATCCGCACAAGTTGGCTATTCAGACCGATTTTAGTTCTAGTCTCTGTTTTATTCTGTTTGCTCCATTTTACTTTTTAAGTTGTCGTGGGATGGATGCTCCCACCAGATTTGAACTGTCCTGATCTCGAGCCGTACACCGCTTTTTGGAACGTTCTGTCATCCAGTGAACAGCTTGTGTCTGTAATGACGTGGGACGTTGCTTAAAATGTTTTATATTTAATTTTAATTTTAGGCATGGAAAATGCAGGAGTATATGTAGCAGGCCTGGTGAGAATAAAACATGCAGTGGTATGGCATTAACCTATAGCTTATTCGTTGTTTCGTCGTGACTCGTGATACTATCACTTTCTCTCTGCCACAGTGTGTGTGTGTGTGTGTGTGTGTGTGTGTGAAGGATCGTGGTATGCAGACAGAAGAGTGTACGGATGAACCGCGGTATGCACCGAAATGTTGTTCGTCACTCTGCACGTTCGGTCGTTCGCTTTATGACGCCGACGAAATAGCTGTAACTTATGCTTTTCGTTTGTAGACTCCGATTTGCAGTACAGGCCAACTGAAAAGTTGATGTTTTACACAGAGACCAGCGTATATACGTCTTTAGAATGATTGAATGTACAATCATCCACTCCCCCAGAATTTCGCGGTTGTGTGAATAATCTTCGTATAAAACCGATTTGTGGAGATTGTGACACCTTGAACGTGCCAAGCTGTGCACATGTTTCACAACATAGGCCTAACTATACACGTTAACACACAACTGTTATTCACCCGCATCTGGTAGCGAAAATTAGATACATGAGTTTACATGCGACAAAATGACTCAAGCTCAAGCAATAGATACATATAGCTAATTCTGACAATCGCATCATATTATTACCATGACTGCCATAGGTTTTCAGATACAGTGGCTGTTTTGGCTAAAAACGCAGATATTAGGCCTATTACAGTGTATACAGATACGACAATGTTACTCTGATGATGTGAACTACTCATGGGTATATATATAGCCCCACTTAACACATGACGGTAAACTGAACTGAAATGCCTCAGCGCTGTCGCGCACGATTTTACGATACAGTTTATGGTGTTCAACTTTTGCAGGACGATCGTGTGCAAGAGACCACCCGCAAAGGAACCAAAACAGGTTTGTAAAAGCTGAAGCTGGTGTCGGTACAGTTAATTGACTTAATTAGCAAGAGAGATCTTTCGTTGTGTCCAGGTTGAATTGATCAACGAACGAGCGTTCTGGCGCACGGAAAAGCGCAGAAACAACAAAGAACAAATTACCTGCTCATACACAGTTCCAATTTCATTTCCGTTTATTTTACCTTTTTTCTCGTATCTAATTCTCACCGCCTTTAATCTCGCTTCATCTCGCCTGCCAAAATGTCATAGGCTACGTTCGTACCCCAATTATTGTGGCTATATACTGCTGAAGCATATTTGCGAAACTTAATTGTAATACCTGTATGCGTGTCGCAAAATTGTCAAAAGAGCAGGCTTGAGCTAACTGCATGCACATTTTCATAGCAACGTGAAGGATCGGATCGGAGTGTGAGGTTAAAATTTCTGTTGGGTGGGGTTTGGTCATTCATTACGTGGTCGGATCAAACATTTTGGACCCATGTCCAACTCCTCAGCGTGCTCGAGGACGCGCGCGTTTGGCGCCACCAGAAGGAACTTGACGTACTGTATACTATAGTCACGCGGCCTGTATACGTGCGTGGCGAAAATTGAAACGACAGTCATTCGGCGGCGATGTACGTATGTCTGTCTGTTGTTGGTTGCAAAGCAGTCAGCAGCTGGGACTCTGCAGTGCGACTACGATGCGCAACCTTTGCGAGATGAACGTTGCCCGCGACAGACGCGCAGAAAAAGGTGCCACCGCCTGCTCAGTCTTGTTTGCTTGATTCAATGCTTGTGTGTGTGTGTGTGTGTGTGTGTTGTGTCTGTCTGTGAAGCCAGCGCAGCGGACGGAGGACTGCGACTTCACGCCGTGTTCTCAACGCTGTGAACCAGATTCGCAAGAATCGTGCAGCGGCGGTTACACGCGTCGACGAAGGTCCCTCGCTTTTTACTCATGCACCGACCTCTACTCGTACACGCGTAATTTTAGGCACCACCCCACCCGGGACATGCTCTTCCCCAGACAACTCCCTTCAGACGCTTCTCCTTGTCCTTCAGCGAAGGCAGACATGACCCTTCAAAAGTTTGCAAATTTTGTAAATAACTATAATTATCCGGGGGATAAATGGCAAAATCAAAGGCATAGGCAAGCCGCATACCGCAGCTGCAGCAGCGCTGTTCATGTCACAGACAGCGCGGGAGTACAGCCTATAGGCCGTATGCTAAGCCAGCGCTCCACAGACTGACCTACGACTAACCGGCCATGGGCAGCCCTGGTCTGCCGTTTAATGGTCTCCACCCCCGTAATCCATGTAATTACATGGATTTCTACTCGTTTACTGACCCTGGTGGGATGGAAGGCCGAGTTGGCCTGGTTTGTTGGCCCATAGCGGACACTTTACCCACGAAGTGGTCACATGTCAACCATATATCAACCATAGATCAGGCGTAGATTAGAGATAGTCTGCCAGCCAAAGACCGACGTCCTAACCACTGAACCACGCCGCCAGTTGTCCTGCAGAGGTATGCAGACCCAGACCCTTCCAGTTTTCGAATTGGCTATGCGTGTCCCTCATTTTTCGTGACAGAAGCGAACTGATGGAAGATGGAGCGCCGACATCATTTACACTTATTCGACCAATGTCACAGCTTATCGGCACACGCACAGTAATCAAAGTCACAAATTGTGTCTCGCATGGAATATTCAATACCTAGTGGATACTATTATTGTACTTCTGTGACACTTAAATTGGACGAAAAATATAATATCATGAGAGGTTTTTAATTTTAATACAGTTTAATATGATCTTCTGATAATTTGCTATTGGCTTACAACTTTGGATCACCCTGTTTATCGTGTATGATAGTAAAAACTTAGCCTATGTCTGCTTCACGCTAGTGTTAAGTTGGATAGATAGAGCTCGCTTGTTTTCGAATGTTAGACAGAGTTTATAATGTATAATAATGTTAGGTATATATCCACCAGTGAGTAGCTACATTGGAGCATTTGAATCAACTGCCCCCTCGGACTATCAAGGCCCATTTGTGCAATTAGAGCAAATCCGATATTTTTGAAGATTTGGGGTGGATGGTGTCGGGGAGGTAGCTGCATAATTGGTTCAGTAATATACGTTATGATGTTATATATGCATAAGTCCCAATAATTATTTTTACGGAAAGTCGTCGGATTCTAGGCTGGGAAGGCTTGCGATTTGCCCCCATACTTCAGTGGAGACTCCATACTTTTGATCCCCACCCTTCCCGCAAAAAAAATTGTCCAGCTACGCCACTGATCTCCATCATGTGTTGTTGCGTGTGTAGCTTAACTGCCTGCTAACTTAGAAGTTGTGTTTGTGTGTGTGTGTGTGTGTGTGTGTGCGGTCGGGTGTGGTGTAGTGTGTTCGCTGGCGGTTCGATGCCGGAGGCGTGCTGCAACAACAATCAGGCGAGATCGCCGTGCCAGAAGGCGACGAGGGACCTTTGCCAGCCTCAGTGTCGCCCGAAGAACGGCGGCGATCGGTGCCAAGCGTCGACGCCGCCGGCGGCGCCGCCGAAATGCTGCTGCTGCTGCTGCGCGCCCAACGGCAAGAACGGCAACAACGACAAGCAGCGAAAGAAAGACAGACGCAACGACCGAAACGGTTGCTGCTGCTGCTGTTGTAGTTGCGCCCCGAACGGGAAGAAAGGGAAGCAGGAAGATCCGTGCTGTAGACCGGTAGACCCGCGCGGCGAGGACAACGGGAAAAAGACGAAGAATAAGAGAGACGAAGATCCGTGTTGTAATCCAGATCCGTGTTGCGAGGAAAACGGAAAAAAGACGAAGAATAAGAGAGACGAAGATCCGCGTTGTAATCCAGATCCGTGTTGCGAGGACAACGGAAAAAAGAACAAGAAGAAGAAGAAAGATGATCCGTGTAGCGAGCAGAACGGAAAGAAACAGAAGGACGAGGACGTGTGCTGCTGTGCGCAGAACGGCGCCTCCAAGAAGAAGTCGGACGCGTGCTCATGCTGTTGCTGTGAGAACGGCGGCAACGGCTCGGCGGCGGCGACCGCGAATAAGAAAAGTTCGATCTTCAGTCGCAAGTCGAACGACGACGCTGGCTGTAACAACGGCACCGCGTCAACGGTTGGACTGGCGCCGTTTTGTTATCGAATAAACCATCGAAATTCGCGCCCCATCTCTCCACTTGCACGACTGTAGTAGTACTGTTAGTTATTCATTTATTTATTAAGGCAATTGGCAACAGCACATAACAGTGGCGCTGGCGCATAGCGAGGGGAGTGCGGACAGCACCGGGCCGCACTTGCTAGCTCCGGCAAACGGGCGAAAATTGTATTTTTAAAAATTCACATGAAAATTCCGACTCAATGACGCATGGCTCAGTCTCATATGTTAAGTTTCATATGTGTTTGCGTGCAATAAAAACAAAGCATAACAGCCAGCGCGTACCTATCGTCGGCACGGTCGGCTGTAACATTGGGTTCGAATGAGACGTATGATTTAAACAGCTCTCCAGTTTCCACAACCTAAGACGAAAGGGCGGCACATTTGACCACTGCCCCGGTCGGCCAATGGTCCTGCTACGCCACTGCACATACATAAATATACAGAAAATGAAAAATGTACGCATAACATGCGCTGGTCAAATGCTGCAGTCGTCATGTGACGTCTGTCGTTGAATTCGGCCGGTCGATAAAACCAATAGTCATTGTTGAAAATTCCACAATTTCGACAGCGAAACTTAAGCGAACAGCACAACGGGAAATGGACACGAAAGGATTTGCTGCCGGACTGCTTCCTCGGCTCCTGTAAAACCTCTCTTAGTATTAACAATTCGGTGGATATTGAGCGAAATAATGTGACTTCGTTCCAGTGTCAAACGCCATCTAAGAGACGGTCGGACGGACGAACAGACGACGCAAATATAATTCGCGTCGTCTGTTCGTCCGTCCGTCTGTCTCTTAGATGGAGTTTTGATTCAAAGCGAGTGACTGATTGTGTGTGTGTGTGTGTGCGTGCGTGCGTGCGTGCGTGCGAGCGTGCGTGCGTGAAGACACGTCTTTTTAACCTAGCTTTTAACGTACACTGACATTCTGGTTTTCAGTACCGTACTATGTGACTCTTGGAATGGACCTATGTTCAGCATGTAATAGCGCACTACAAATGCACTGGATGATGATGATGATGATGACGTATGTGTGTAGGAAAATTCGCGGCGTGAAAGTCGTTTCAGCGTCGGAGGCAGTCGCTGCTGCTGCTGCTGATTTCGCGTCGAACACAGTTGGAAGCGACGTCGAAACAGAATGTTTCTTCAGCTCGAGATCCTGTGCTTCGTAATGTTCTGGCGTCGGCATGGTGGAACACTGTTGTCGGTTTTCCCCTATTTTGTGAGAATATTGGCCTCGTGAATATACATTACGATGAACAACGATGCAGCAATCGATGAAGAATCCTTGACGAACCTTCGATAGTATCCGCACGTGCCCATTAACGCTCTTAATTCGGTCAAATTATGGCGCGTCGGCCAATCTCTGATGACTTCAACTTTTTCGCATTGCGTGGCAATGGTAACTGCTTATGGGCGAAGTAAGGAATTAGAAAAGTGGAGATAGGCGAAAGGCGTGGTATAATAACGGGACTCGGCATAGTTGTATGACCCATTGACCCTCAGTGTATTTATACGTTGTGTTAGCATTGTGTTTGTAGGCCTATAGGCCAACATTTGTGAATCATACATGGTCTTTTTGTCATTTTAGTTCACGCCCTTGAGTCCATGGACTCTGAATATTTGCTTCGTTTCTGCAAATGCCAAAATAAGGTGGACTTTGTATTCAACAGTAAACTAAGATTAAACAAATCTATTCGGAGCTGAGCCAATATGCATGCCTAATATCGTCAGTTATATTTAATTATTATTACTGTGTTTAACTAAACTAATAGCAATCAATTAGGCGTTATTAAGCGCTGCGTGTATAATGGAAATCGTGCAAGGAACAGGTGTTTGTTTAGCTGCTGGTTTTAGGCAAGTGTTTTTAAATATAATTTTAGTTAGCTTTTATTACACTTCTCGATATAACTGTATGGCATTTTCTTCTGTAAAATTGTTTAAAAAAGTGTTCACGTTACACTTTTGATGTTCTGAAGCCTAAACTTTTTTCAAAGCGTCTAGGCGTGTATAGCATGCACGTTCTCTGTTTTTTTAAATATTTTATATATGCCAGCAAAACAAAAAGTATGCTACCGTGTAACTAAAGCAGGCAAGCCTACTTTAGTCAACTACAAGACCTACAATAACAAGCCTTAGGCTAGTGCCAGTCGTCATTATTACTTGTAGAATAACTCCGCAGAAAATTGCAGGCGTGACGTGGCGGCAACGAGATGTGACTTTAGCAAACCCGATTAAGTTCAAACAAATTACCGATTTAGAGATTATGTATTGTATTACGGCGATAGGCTATACATCGTAGTCGCGTATACACGGGTGGCCCAAAAAAGTTAGCCGTTACCAAATTATCAAAAAACGTGTTAAAACCCGTCAATGAGGCTATATTTTTTCTTCAAATTAGAGTGTAAAAGAAGCGTGAAATATTATCACTTAGTGTTAAATACTCGGTGCGCGCCTTAACTTGTGGCATCATCAATTACTGTGTTTGAAACTGTGATGCGAGAAAAAAATAAGCGTATGGTAAAATCGTAATTGAAAACCTGGAAAGAAAAAGATGGATTCGGGATTTTTTTGCGTGAATTCCAATCAGGCCTATAGTTGTATGGAAAAAACTGGTAGCGTGCAAAGGAGAACCGACGCAAAAGGGAGTGCTGTTATCATCTGCCTCATTTGACCCATTTCGCACCTTCGTGGCTATCGTCATAATATTGGAATATTTAATGCTAGTGAATAATATTTTACCGTTTGTTTGACACTGAAATTTGAAAAATTATAT
>Ga0209568_1000818_pt1 | contig 11273 bp, 7 predicted proteins | sample WorMetOlspDAHAB2_FD_187406 | JGI IMG/M metagenome (GOLD analysis project Ga0209568, IMG submission 187406) | Marine gutless worms symbiont microbial communities from Max Planck institute for Marine Microbiology, Germany - Olavius sp. DAHAB.2... ...
TTTTTATACTTTATATTGCACATTATGTCTATTAGTATGTACGGACCGAGTTCTCTGTAAAAACGATTGGACTGGAGATAATATAATATGGCTTGTTACTTTTTAGCAAGTGCCAAAATAACACTGGTTGGTGCCAGGGGCACTTGCATGTGAACATCATGCATGCAAGTGCTAGGAAAGAGTACAACATTGGTTGCGACATGACAGTGCACACAGGCACAATTTGCACATGTGATATGGCACAAATTGGTTGCTCGTGGCCATAAACTTGGTTCTGCAACCCACAGACCAACCTATGGACTGTAGAGCTTCCTACATCTGGACTTGTGAGCTGGAACTTGCTTCCTTCATCGTTCCACAATCCCGCTACGACAAATCCGCCACATAACTGTTTTCTCGGGCCTACAGACAACAAGATTTCATAGCGCTGTTGTGACTGCTTAGGCCATAAAAAGCGGGTTGAATTCAACTGAACTGGACATTATGCAGACTTACGTTGTCGGTGAAGACAAAGTCATTGTGCGACCTCAGCTCGGATGGCCACGACGTTACTCTGGCTAACACACGTGACTCGGACGTCGTCATCTGATTGGCTGCCGACTGACTCACATTTCCCGCAGCCAGACACAGCAGAGTACCATCTGCCGTAGCGACAAGCAGCTCAACACCAGGTAGTGCTGGGATCAGGTCATGTGACACGATACTGACCAATGACGTCTCACCAATGTCGACGTGATACTGACAGTTGCGATCGACTGACATGGCATGTAATACGCCAACCGTGTCCACACCCACCTGCTCAAATGACATCCACGTAAAAAATCTCATGCAAGTATAAGCAACCAAGTACGGACATTTCTAGCCAGCAAAGTCAAACACAGATTCACGCTGCGCTGTAGTCCCATGCACTGCTCAAAGAAAAGCGTCTTCAGCGACTGTCCAAATTGGCTGTATGACAAATCTGATGGTCGGAGTTCTGGTGACAGTTTGTTCCAGAGTCATGGTCCTGCTATGCCGGAAGCTCTGTCGTCAAAGTTCATGCCCATGCGATTGTCAAGAAGCATGCAGGTGTCAGTTAAGCACAATACCGCCTTGCAAACCTTTTGTTAATAACTATTTCAATTCTCAACCAATGTGTGAAGAAATAAACAGTCAATGATGATGGGATAGCACTGCCAACGCCACTGTAAACAAACTGGGATAGGCTACAAACGTCAATTAAATCTGCATAACCCACAATGCATTCACTGAGTGGCTGAGAACATTTCATGAATAGTCTATGTACAGACACAAACGCGCATAACTAGCAGCGCTGATACAATGGCAGCGGGTCCCTGATGAACAGAGTACAAGATCGCTGTACTAGCCTACAGGGTTCTCAACGGCGCTGCGACACGGTACCTGCGGGCACTCGTCCGTCTTGCCAGTGTGTCAGGTTGACGCACACTTCGATCTACCGCAACCAACCATCTTACTGTTCTGACTTTCAAACTATCAACTATAGCAGGCAAGCTTTTCCAGTTGCTGCCAATAACATCTGGAATGCATTGCCTGACAATGTCGTCTTGGTACCATCCATCGACTCATTCCGGCACCAACTGAAAACATTTATCTGTTCAAGCGACCATTCTGCTGTTAGCACCTTACTGGACCTTGCAGCAGTCTTGATTAGTTAGGCCACTATAAAAAAATTACGACTGACTGATTGAATGAGTGAGTGAGTGCATACTAACGATCAAAGTCAAGTCAAGCGGAATGAGACGAGTGACCAACGGCGCGGTGTTGAACTCGTGAGCGACATTAGCCGGCCAACCACGAACAACAACACCAGACGATGCATTCAGAAGCCACCACTTGCTGTTCAACCAACAACATCAACGTAAAAATAACTGCAGTAGCTACAACATATTTCATAATCCACAATCTTGCACATATGATTGCAAAAGTCGGTTAAAAATGTTGCAGCATCTGCTTACCATTCATTATTATGTAGACAGTTGCATTACGAATAAAACTGCTCCAACGTAATCAGTCAGTCGAGCTACTGCTGCACTAACGGGAGCTCTGAAATTCGGTTTTAAATGCAGTGTATGTTGTTAAGTAGCCAAATCATGCCTGATCATCCAAGTTCGCCCAAGCTGGAATTATGGAAAACGTCAATGTGGAATGTGGATGGATATGATGATGGAGAGGGGAATGGGATGATGTACTCCCTAGGAGAATTGAGGAAATGACGTATGCCTAATCTTCACCTAATGATGACGTCCGTGATCTACACATCTGCAGCAGAAGGAAAACAGCTCTGAAGACTGTTACAATTAAAGATATTAATAACCACAAAGTGTCACCTACTCACCCGTCATCAGTAGCAACAACAAGGTGAAGGTCATTGTCAATGTCAATAAGTCGAAGGTCAAAGGTTGAGCTAGGCTTGGGTCGCGGCAGTTGCTGTTTCCAGAGCAAAGTCACTGACAAAGCACTGTAGCAAAAAATAGTTCCATCAGACAACTGGACTAATAGTTCCAGAGTGCCGTCACTGTTTACGTCGTCAACCACCACCTAACAAAAACACAAACATACGCAATAAAGAATACTTCAAGGTACACTGAAAGTGCTAACAGCAGAAAGATCACTGAAGCAGAAAGGTCTTCGGTTGATGACACAGAAAACGAGTCTACGGTGATTGCAGCTCATAACAGTGGCAACTGGAAAGGCTTGGCTACCAATTCAGTCCAATTGTTGACAGCTGCCTGAAAGAGGGTACAGCAAGATGGCAGTGTGACTACCACAACCCGAATTAGCACAAATACGTGTGCATAACAACTTACTGACCAGACACTAAATCCAATCCTAACCCTAATCCTAATCCTATCCATACTACTAAACAGCACACAATAGTGAACATTCAACTAAATATAGTCACATGTCCTATGCATCCAGATAACTTCATACGAGACATGTTGCACTGTCTGTGTATTATTTTAGGTTGTAATTGTCACACCACCCAGCAAGATGGCTGGTAGCAAGAGATCGGAGCTTGCACCGACCTGACACCCAGATTTGCAATATACTGTAAAAAAACATCATTGTTTAAGACATTCTAGGTGTAAAAAGTACAGAAAGACCAAGAATATGTTGGATGCAACACAGAGTAGACTAGATAAACATTAAACATTGACATCAATTACACTACAGCATGGACAAGGCCTTGACAGAGACAACTTAGTGCAACACTTAAAGAATTCATATTAGACAAACGTTCTGTTGTTCAATGTTTTCTATCTCCGTTTCTGCTCTGCCGTTTTCATTTTAATTTTCTATTCAATACTGGGTTGGCCGTACGGCATTTACACAATGCGCTGTCGACTGGGACCACAAGATAAAACATTGGCCGCTTGGCTGATTAAAAAATGCTGCAAAAATGTCACAGGAAACTCCTGTCTCCACCAGTAAATAACGTAAAGGTTTTCAGACCCAGTCTGCTGCTGTTTAAAATGACTACAAAGCCATAGGTGTAAATGTGCATCCAGTTACCTGTGTGTCAATAGATGCCGGTAGTGACAGTGGATATGGATTCAGTGAATGCCCAGTATTTGCCTCGACAATAAACAGCCGACCAGTTGACGACGCTATCACTGTCTCAAGACCATGTTTCGACGGATCGATGTCAGCCAGTGTTGGCGACGACAACAGGTATGCACGACGCTCCAATGTCTTCTGTTACATTGTACATACACAATTACAGTAACGTCATATTACCAATTTGTCAGCAAGTCCACACACAGCACATTTTTACACAGCATGAATTACTCAACAAACAACATAGACAATATACAGATAATCTTTGCCCGCTGAAAATGTGCTAGTTTTTGTTATGTTTAGAGACAATACAATACAATATAAACACAAAGTATTAAAAATACGATATACATAACATAACTATGGTTGCAAATTTGTATACATGCAAAAAACATTAGGAAATCGGTCCATTTCCGAACACTATAACACACACACATAACGTAATCACATGATGATAATGAAATGGTACAAAAGTGACTGCGGTTCATCACACACGAAAAGCAATGGGCATGTCAACAGTTTTATCACAGATACATGCAATTACAGAGTTGTTCTTCATTGGTCTTTACACTGAGTATACTTACAACACTGGCTGGTTTGGCGTTTGTGAGAACAGCACTGGTCATCAGAGTTAAGCTATATATCAAGCCTGGTTAGTACTGGGATTGGTGACAACCTCTGGTGGGTCTATCATCCCAATATGTATCCAGGCCACTCAGGCCCACTCAGCCTGGCCATCTCTCCATGGGTAGATGCAATGAGTACTAGCGACGGTGTCAGCCACTGGTGGTGAAGAAATGCGAGTTCTGTATAGCAGTGAGCACTGCTGCTAGGACTGCTGGCACAAAGGCTTCTTGTATGCTAGCTTAACTGGGTCTAACCCTGATTGGCTCAAAGGTCATAGGGATGAGCTCCCTCAGTTTATGTGTGAATCTTCTTCTTATTCTATAATGCCATGAAACACATTGGACGCACAACGGCAAACACTACAGAGAGGGAGACCGACCGATGTGAGTTCAAGAAGAACAGTGAGGTATGTTTTGAGTGACGTGAGGCTGACGTAGACGAGTGAACTAACAATGGCATCATCAGCAGTCACGTTGCCTAGCGACGTCAGCGTTGTCCTGTCACTATGACAACAACAGATATCACACATTATATAGCACAGTACAACTTGGATGAATTTCTGTAAACTGTGAATTGACCAAAAAAGTTGCTCAAAAATTATTTGAAAGACAAGTGGCTGCAAATATTGCCCAAGTTTACACATTAAGAATATCGCAGCAAACTGGAACAAGTGTAACGAGAAAAAACCTTTGCACTCAACCTGTCTCCTGTAATCTCCCTTCGGAGGTCAAGTGGGTCAAAAATGGTGAAAACAGAGAGATGGATGGCTAAGCTACCAGAGATAAGCAACACAGTGGAATTCGACTGCACAATGACAAAGCAGTGTGCCACACTTGACCCAACATCTTGTTTTAAACCGGTTTCGTTCAGTGAAAGCCTGAATATGTGGACGCACATACTGTACACGGAATGTGTTTCGATGTACCAAAAATTATGAAAATTGGATGATTTTTTAAGCAAGTTATTCTAAAAAAGTGGACGTTTTTTGAGGGGCACAGTATAGTTTACCTGTCATCATCCGAGTAGTAAGTAACAGGTATGACAAGTTCTTCAGTGACACTGTCGGCATCAAAGTCGTCGATGACTGGAGTTGCGAATACATGCGGCTTCAGCTGCACATACTGCGACTGACACATACACGCACACACACACACACATGAAAAGCTCTGTGAACCTGCAACAGTGTACAGCCATTAGTTAAATCAGCCGTCTACAGTCTGGACAACAGGAATTACAAACATGGGACTAGTACAGAGGAGAAACGTATAAATAGATTTATACCACCAAAGCCTGAGTTATACAAGCCATCCCAGCTAAACAACATTGCACTTAATGTTAGCTTTCTGTAATCTACCATGCTGGCCAACATTTTATACTTACAAACCAAACTTATCTCTACACCCCTGATCACAAACTGTTTCTATAACAAGTGTTTCAGCAGTCATGGTATTAAAAAAATGACATAGTGAGATAGCAAAAAACCCAAACAAGGTACTCAAAACTCGATAGTATGTTTACTGTGCCATCAAACTTAAGAAGTAAATTTTCTGTTGAATATCCCAAGTGTTGCAGCTACGAGAACGTGGTTGGTCAAGAGCAATTAGGACTCAAAGTTAAATATGAAACTCAGCCTGGTGCTTGCTGCACGAAACAAAATTATAATAAATTTCATTAGGACATTCTAACATTTGCTTTTTTTATTTGGTGTTAATATAATTGTCTCATGTCAATTCAACACAGACTAGGTTCAAATTACTTGTGCACATTCAATATGGCTCCACAGTGCAAATTAGGAAGCACTAATAAGCAAAACGAGAACATGCACTCATTGACATCAAACCGCATGTGGCAAACACATGAAGAAACTGTACAATATTCATCCACTGTGTATATACTTACTATAAAGCTCAGTTCGTCATTTATAGACATACAATCTGGTAAGATTACCTGGTCCATTGTACTACCATCAGTGACAATCAACTGATGAAGATGATTTCGATCTGCAATTGATGAACTGTGACTGTGTTTGTGCCAGTCACGAAGCAGCCAAACAGCACCCAGCTAACACATCAGTGTCAGCATCATTATTATCAACAGCAGCAAATACAAAGTGGTAAGCAACATATATTTTCCACACATGTGTATTACATGGCTGTGCAAAGTACATTCATTCACTTGAGTAAACTGTAACATTATTGTTCACAACTCTTTATCTGTAACATTTAAAAGTAGAGAACGGACGATATGGGCACTCACCGATACGATCCGATACGAGTATTCGAGTGTACACAACGGCCGATACTGATACTGATACGAGTACTCCTTGTGTCATGGTGTCCCAGCCACTTATATCATTAGAACAGGCAGGTCGCTTAGAGAACGCAGCTTATACGCAATGAGTGGCACACTGCATCCAAGGCTAAATAATGCAGACCATTAGCGACTAACCAACTTGAGCACTCAGTCAGTTTCAAGACCAGTTGATTGTTAGAAACGTTAGAGTGATTGACAGTTTAGACTGTTGTTATCACTTCCTGCTGATGGAGGGGGTGCAGCATCACCTGTCCCTGGTGGCCAAGGCCCAGTATACTACGTCGCCTTGGTGTCACGGGGAGGCTGGTGTAAGGTTACAGTCTCCTTCGTCCCCACCCCTCAACCCCCTCCATTATCGTCGACGAACGACGAACACGAACGATCGCGCGCGCGCCCGTTGACCGGAACGCCCTTTGATCATCCTAGTGCGTCCTCATATTAAGACATATTGAATGCAGTTGTCTGCTTTCCACCGCATGCAACTGACTTGTTACATATTTTGCAATTTACACGCGAACTGTCTGAGGAGTTCACGGAGAAATGCTCAAAATGCTCAAATACATTGCTCCGCGGAGCCATGATAACTGTACGAATTGTGGAAATAAACTGTTTTGAAATACACTTGACAATTCTCTCACAACGGCAGCCGCAGTCAAGTGTAGGAAGCTAGTTTCAACGTCTTCTTTTATTGTAATTGCTTCAGTCAGCGCAATTCGAAAAGTGTACTAAAATTGCAGGAGGTGACTAGAGAGAGAAGGGAAGCTCTTGTTAACCTCCTGGCTCTCCAGTCTGCTCAGTTGTTTGATGGGTGGGTTGTAAAGCAGGTGTATGGCAAGTAATTAACGGCTGCAGTGTTGCAGTGAGCATTCGAACTCCTGTATCATGGTCGATCAACGGCGTTTGCGCGCAGCGGGTGACAGGTCGCGACCGCTCTTTGATCTCCTGCGTAATGCAACCGGTTAACAGCTGCTGAACCTGCAGCAATGTATTGGCCGATACAAAAGTAGTCGATACGATTCGATACGATACGCCCAGTATCGGTTCCGATACGACACCAATCCGATAATCGTCTGTTCTCTATTTAAAAGTACAGACAGGACACTGTGGAGTGACTACAGATCACCTAGGGAGACTACTATTGATGAACAATAATTGTGCGCATAGCTCTGCAAGTGGAGTACTGTGGATTTCTGTCATCTGTGTAGTTTTATAGCATGAACAAAACCGAAGTGGCCAGTGTACATGTGTCAGTATCAGATATACTGAAGAAGCAAACAATTTGCAAGACATGACAAAATAACAACAAACATGTACACGAACAAACAATGGCCTCAATTTGCAAATCACACAGCTGCAGAAGTCACACTGTTATCCAGCCAACAGTTTCAGTAACTAACCTCATGAACAGTAATGAGCTTGCCAAATACATCAACAAACACCAGCTGGCCATTCGTTGTAGTGACAAGCAAATCCAGCATTCCATCATTGTTAATATCATACTGACAACAAAACATCAGCAAATAAGTTCAGCTGTGCACATCCAGTACATTATTTTAATGTACTCAACACACAGCTCCAGTCCAGCTAGTATTGTCTGCACCTGTCCCAAGTTGGGGATGGGCGAAGGAATAATTGGTAACATGACTAGGCACTTGCAAAATCATGATGGTGAGTCCCAAAAGAGTTCAGTAGCAGAATCAGGTCTACCGTACTCTTTACGTCCACAGTTAATAGTTAAACAGATGATGGCAGTGTATTGTGTGTGTAATTTCCCCAGTGACTAGAATGCAAATGCACATATAAACACAGAGCATATACTACAAACTACTATTTCCATTCTCAAGATATTGATAATTGATACTGTTTTAACAACAAAATGATGTTAGCAAATTCTTATCAAAATGGACTATATTAATATTCTGGAAGACTACATCAAAAATTAGATCTACCACCTAAATTGCTTAGTAGCAGTTCTATGAGTACACTAATGTCATTAGTTTTTTAATCCAAAAAATCTGCAAGTACTCTCTTCACACCATATCTTTTTCTTGCAGCAATATATGATGTAGACATCAAGCCTCCATTTTACACTATTGGTCTATTATTATGCAAAATTCTTTTTAATTCTTTTCATTTTTTCTGTCACCTGCAGTGGTGAGGAGTGAACAGAAGTATCGGTGAGTCTCAGTGGCCAATGAGACCCAGTCTCGTGTTGACTGTCTGACGCACGAATGATATGAACATCGCCGGTGAAGGAGCTGACAGCGACATCAAGTTCACCGTCAGCATTGATATCCGCAATGAGAGGAGCTGCCGCAAATGGACCAGAAGATAGCTCTCGACTCCACACAACTAACAGTTCAGGTATGCACCTGTACAATGCAGCAGTTCATAACTACAAGCCACTTACAATTGCTAATTTGGTGCAAGAATAACAGGAATGCTTTTACAGCGACCCATACTGAAATGTTTGGAGAACAAACAACATTTTACCGCACGATTTGCAGACAGGCTAATTTGTCATTAACCAACTCGTGTGCTGGACGCTTACTGGACAATTCGCCGACAAACCAACTCGCGGTCAGTCACTGCGCGGAGTGGTCAACTCACGGACTAGTCAACTCGTCGAAGTTTTTTAAATGTCGGACATATTATAAAATAATTGTACATTAAACAAAAACCTAACACAAACCCTAACCCTGTCGACTATTGAAAGTATTCAGTAGTATACTTTACTGCCAACACATTGATATTGATTATTTACAGCATATTTTAAATCAAATGTTTCGGTGAGCTGACTAGTCCGCGAGTTGACCAGTACTGCGACTTGACTGACCGCGAATTGGTGTGTCGGCGAGTTGTCCTGTTGCCCGCTGGACAAGTGGCAGCCATGCCAAAATTCTGGAGACAGCCAGTCAGAATGTGGCGCAAAATAAGATTATTGTAACAGCTTTAAATGAGATTTAAAATATTTGAAATCCAGAAACTAACTAGTCTGCAATATTACTGACAGCAAACTGGTCTGTCTGCGAGTAGTCCAGTTACGCCTGACAAAAGTCATCCGTATGAGACTAGGCATATCAACAAACATATTTACACTTTTCGTGTATAAGCTGCGAACTGTTTTGATTCACATAAGTTCACAGAATGCAGAAACACTGCCGACAGTACGGTCATTACTAATACAAACAAACGCATTTTAATCAAATTTCAACAATTCGTATGCTTTGTTTACGTTGCTTTTGTTTACTTTACGTGAACAAATTAAATATTCTTTGCCCCGTGTGAGAGTGAGTCGGAGTAACTATGCCCCCAGCCCATTCCCTTGTGAATGAAGGAAATGGACCATAGACCATGGAGTCCATGAGTCTCAGGTCCATGGCATGGACCTGAGACTCACCGATACTTCTGTTCACTCCTCACCACTGCAGCTGCAGGTGACAGAAAAATGAAAAGAATAGTGAAATTGACGAGTACAACACAAGTGCAAATACCTATACAACAGCGTACGTAACGTAAATTCAATGTCGTAGCCATAATTTTTGTAGCACTTGTTAACTATATGCTAACTATTAATGACTATAACATATGCTCTGTCACCAATCGCCATGCTGAACAGATATTGATCACAGTCTGCTTGAAAATTAAAAGAAACCCAAATTTCCAATGCTGCCAGTCCTAGACCTCGCACATCTTACACACCACGTAAACAAATGATCATAGCCATTATATTAAGCCAATTTCAGCTGAAAACTATTAGCACCTTAAGTTAGCCATTTTTTAGTTTGTGTACTTCAATTTGACTCGTGGTTCAAACACAGTCAAAGTACTGGAGGAAACGACAGTATCTTTAATATATATAATAAACTTTTACAATCATAAAACAGTCATCAAGGGAATGAAAGTTATCAGGTTGTTCATGTACAAAAAGGTGACGATCATGCAATGACATCAATCAGTAACAACAGCAACAATGACTGCTGTTAGGCCAGCAGAGCACAAGTCATGTACATCCACAACTCAACAAGTTATGGGAGGATCAAATAGCTCATACCCTTTGTTTGCACAGTGGAGCACAGCAGTAACTGATATACAGGTACATGTGTAATGACTGCCAAATAAGTGAAAATGGCACAACAGGATTTATTGGCAATTTCAGCACATCAGTGGCATAGCCAGGTATTTGTGACAGGCTATATCGTGTCATCACAACTGAAAAGCCAGTGTCAGATGCATCACCAATGCCAGATTATACAAGCCACATCACAGAAACAAAGTTATTATTCCCAGGATGCAGCAAGCAAGTACTCCAAATCTTGTGAAAGCAAGTCACCATCATAAGCGTCGATCATAGGGTGGACAATAGTATACTCCCACAACTTTTTAAACTAAAGGGGCTATATATATTTTGTCCGCAATCCTCTTGTTCAGCTTGTAAATAAATTGTTTTTTGACTAGCAATCATCGAAAGTATTTATAAAATGTTATCAGTAGCAATGTATGTGATGAAATATTCAGAACTGTCGCTACAAAACATGAATGTCATCAGGTCGCATTGGTCTAGTGGTAACACGCTTGCCTGCTGCGCGAGAGGGCCCAGGTTTGAATCGCGCTGCGGACAGAAGTTCGTGTTTTCACGAAAATCACTGCGATACGCAGCTTTGGGCACGGGCTGCACACTGACTGCAGTGCCTAGGTCGACTCAGCCTTCCACCCTCCGAGGGACGGTAAATGAGTATCAACCTTAGGGTTGA
>Ga0209568_1000819_pt1 | contig 11265 bp, 12 predicted proteins | sample WorMetOlspDAHAB2_FD_187406 | JGI IMG/M metagenome (GOLD analysis project Ga0209568, IMG submission 187406) | Marine gutless worms symbiont microbial communities from Max Planck institute for Marine Microbiology, Germany - Olavius sp. DAHAB.2... ...
AACGCCAACAAGCGACGCGCCTGGTTGGCGTCCTCCGAACCCCTGGCAAGGCGTCGCAGGGTCGATCCGTCGTAGTCCGAGCGAAGGGGAATGGCCAGGCCCATGGGAAACTCCTCTACCGTTTCCCACCCTTTGAATCACGCCATCCATCAACAAGCCGTTAATGAGTCACGATCAATGCAGCTTGGTATCAGTCACAAGAAAATACTTCTTGTGCGATATTTCCGGTCATTCCCGAACGTTAGGCGTGAGAACGGATCGCAAAATCCGCTGGCGGCGATCGGGCGGCTGAACCGCCTGCGAGGTCCGCAAAAGAACCGACGATCTGCCAACGGCCCGGTGCGACTTGAAAGCCGTTTTCGATGGGTGTGACGCGGGGGTGGAGGTGTCGGCCGCCGCCTATTCCGCGGCGCCTTTGCGCTCGCTTGCCAGGCCGCAGTGGTCGACGATGAAGTCGGCGATGGCGGCGACGTCGTCGAGGGCGATCTGCGGTAGTGCCACGTCGGGCAGGGGCACGTCGGTGGCGACGGCGATGACGGTGGGGTCTTCCCGGCACCACAGGTCCTTGCCGTTGGCGTGGCGGTAGACCTCCATCTTCGGGTGCGGGTTGCGCTTGAATCCCTCGATCAGGATCAGGTCCACGGGTGCCATCAACCGGACCAGGGTGTCCATGTCGGCTTCCGGCTCGCCACGGTATTCGTGGATCAGCGTGTAGCGTGACGACGACGCGACCAGCACCTCGGTGGCTCCGGCATCGCGGTGGCGATAGGAGTCCTTGCCCGGGCGGTCGACCTCGACGCTGTGATGGGTGTGCTTGACGGTGGAGACGCTGATGCCGCGCCCGATGAGCTCAGGGATCAGCTGCACCAGCAGCGTCGTCTTGCCGCTGCCGCTCCACCCCACCAGACCGAAGGCTTTCATCGTGCCGCGAACCCCTTCAGCTAGTTCGGCTCGCCGTCGTCGCGTTTCTGCGCGATCTCGTGGTCGGCGATGAACTCCTCCGCCTGTTTGCGCAGTTCCTCGCGCTCGCGCAGGTAGTCCTCGGTCGTGCGGGTCGTCGGCCGCGGCGGTCCGGCGAACGGCTGGTCGGTCGCCTCGAACTGGACGACGACGCGACAATCCTCGCACATCTTCAACATCTCGAGCCGGCCCGGCTCGGCGAACATGGAATGCCCGGACAGCTTCTCGACCATCCGTTCGATGGACGACTGGGTGCCGAACTCCTTACCGCAGCGGACGCAGTGGTAGGGTTCCTCTTCCTTGACGACGATGTGGTTGCGGGCATCGTCGGTGAAGCTGAGCCGAGGCTCCAGCGCGATGACCTTCTCCGGGCATGTCGCCTTGCAGAGGCCACACTGCACGCAGGCGTCCTCGCGGAACCGCAGCATCGGCTTTTCGGGATTGTCCTTCAGCGCCCCGGTCGGGCAGGCGCCGACGCAGGCGAGACAGAGCGTGCAGCCTTCGACGCGGACCTCCACCGTGCCGAACGGCGCACCTTCGGGGAGCGGCAGTACGTCCACCGGTGCCGGCGCGTTCTTTCGCAGCTGATAGAGGGCCAGCGGCAGAAGCGCCCGCTTGCGGCCCAGCGGCGCGAAGTCGCCCTGCGCGGGCGCCGCCGGGACCGGCGTTTCGTAAAGCGTGCGCTCGACCGCTTCGGGGTCGGCGGCTTCTAAGACGTCCAACCGGTCGGGGCCGTAACCGAGCCCGTCGAGGATCGCGTTGCCGAGATCGACCTGGCCGGCCAGACCGGCGGCCTCGTCGGCCTTCGCCGGGTTCACCAGCGCCGCGCATCGGCTGGCGCCGTAGACGATCGCCCCCAGCAGCCCCTCCAAGCCCATCTGGGTCACCGCGTTGACGGCGAAGGGCAGCACGTTGGCCGGCAGGCCGCGGCCGCTCCGTGCCATGGCATCGATGATGGCGTCGCCGGACCCGAACTCGTGGATCAGCAGCATGGGATCACGACCGCCGCCTTCGCGGTAGGTGTGCACCAGGGTGCGCATGCGGCGGAACACGCCGTCGCCCGCCGGCAGCGCGTAGCCGGCGGCACCGGTCGGGCAGACGCTGGCACAGGACCCGCAGCCGGCGCAGACGTAGGGATCGATCGCAACGGTGTCGCCGGCCGGCTCGATGGCGCCGGCCGGGCACACGTCGAGGCAGCGGGTGCAACCGGTGATGCCGCTGCGCGCATGGGCGCAGAGATCGGCCTCGAAATCGACATACCTCGGCTTGTCGAAGGTGCCGACCAGATCGACCAGATCGAACAACGCCCGTTGTACCGCCGCAGGATTACCTGGATCGGGGTTAAAGTACCCGTCCCGCTTCTCCGGTGCCGGGAACAGTGGTGTGCCGCCGCGAAGATCGAGGATCAGGTCGCAGGTCGAGGTGCCGCTCTGCGCGACGTCTTCAAAGGACAGACGATCCCGTGACGACGGCTGCACCGGCGCGAACCCCGCGATATCGAGGGAAAATGCACCGAGATGACCCCGCGCCGCCTTGATCGTTCCCGTGAACACCGGGACATCCATCAGCCTGGGCGGCGTCACGTCCTTGGCCTCGGTCAGCAGCACGGTGGCATCGAGCCGGTCGGCGGCCTGCTTCGCCGCCTCGATGGCGCGGTCGTCGGTGCCGATGACCAGCAAGGCGCCCTCGGAGGTCAGGCTCACCGACGACGTCGGATCGATGTCGAGGGCCGCTTCGGCGAGCAGGGCGGCGATCTTCGGCGTCGCTCTTGCCGCTTCGGTGGACCAGCCGGCGCGCTCGCGGATGTTGGTGAACGCGGACTCGGGCGCCCCCTCCATGTCGTCCAGAGTTTCCAAAAACAGGGGCGCTTCCTGGGTGCAGGCGACGAGCAGCCGCTGGCCGGTCGCCGCCGCGTCCTTGAACGTCTCGATCTGTCTTCGGCAGAGCTGCCGGCTGACCGCGAGATCGGTTCCCTGGCACGCCCGCGCCAGGGCCTTGCCGTCGAGGGGCATGGTGCCGTCGCAGTCGCAGATGAGGACGCGTTTGCCGTTCAGGTCCAACCGGACGTCTCCCTCACCACTCGCAGACCTATTCTTCTTCGTTGCCGGTCCCGCCGTCCGGAACCGGCGTTACGGTATCACCGAAATATGGGAAGGGAAACCGGATTTCGCCCCCTCGTTCCACCATATGGAATTCGTCCCATGTTCTCAGCGGCAGGTCTTGTTCCCGTCGTGCGTGGTTCCCATACTGCCGCCATGGGAGGCGTTCCGGTGGACGAAGCATAAGGGTATTGAAGCCCTGTCCCCGGCGCCGGCAACGACGACGGAAGCGGGCCGGTGCGATGACTCCGACTGATCGCATGGCCGCCGGCGTTGTGGTGGAACGGCGGCGGATCGACAACCCGTGGCAGGATCATGCCTGGCGCGCGGTCGCGGTCATTCCGGGCGCACCGCCCGTGGACGAATGGCGGCTGCTGCGCGAAGAGGGCGAGCGGTCCTACTTCCATGCGGCAACCCTGGACCTCGAGCTCTACGCCCGCGAGACCGACGGCTACCGGGTCAATCTCGGCCAGCCGGTGCCGCAGGTGTTCGTCGTCCTTCGGCCCGGCGAGGACAACGACGAGAACGAAGTCGAACCCTTCCTGGTAACCGCCTGTCCGTACGAGGCGCAGGACTACGAGGACAGCGGCGAAGAGATCGTCGACGGCGTGCCGATGCCCGACGACATGGCGGCCTGGATCCGCGCGTTCATCGCCAAGCACCACGTCGAGGTGCCGTTCAAGAAGCGCAAGCGCAAGCCGTACGATCCCCGCAAGGGGGGTTTCGCCGGGGGTGCCGCCGATGGCTAGGCCGCTGAGCGGTGACCGCGGCGAAGGGCGCTTGGCCCGCTGGTCTCGGCTGAAGCAAGAGACCACGACCGAGGCGCCCGTGCGGGGTGGCGCGGCGTCTCCCATTGCGATCGACGACTCTCCCGACGGCGGACTTCCCGACACACGGCCATCGGAGCCAACACCGGAAGCGGAGGCGGACGGCGCGGCCACCGAGGCCATCGTCGCCGAACTTCCGCCGGTCGAGACCTTGGACGGCGGCTCCGACTACACGGGGTTTCTGGCCGACGGCGTGCCCGAGGAATTGACGCGCGCGGCGTTGCGGCGGCTTTGGCGCACGGACCCGGTGTTCGCCAACCTCGACGGGCTCAACGACTACGACGAGGACTTCTCCATTATCACGCCAATCGCCCGCGCGGTCGGCGAAGCCCTGAGCGGCGACGACGAGACGCCGCGGTCCCGCAAGTCGACACCGGAACGGCATGCCGAAGCGACGGACACGGGCGAGGAAGGTGACGGTGCGACCCCGGATACTGAGGAAAAGGCTGCGGAGGATATGAGCGCCGAAGCAGCCAGCGATGATCACGGGCGGCGTCTCCGTGCCGACGCAAGGGACACGGACTTCGACGAAGACGACGTCGCGGAAGAAGGCTGAATTGCTGCGTCGCAAAATGCATGCTGCGGACGCAAACGAGAATGCGAGTAAGGGCAAAGAACCCGTTAAGTTAAGGGGTATTTGCCCACTGAATCATTAGGGTTTTTTGTTATCACTGTTTTTTTGACTGATTCGGAAAAGGGTAGACCCAGATTTGACGTTTTTTGACATTGTCTTAGCGAATGCCGTTGACTTTTACACAAGGTTAAGACTGTACTAACGTGGGATCGAAGGCCACGATCGCTCCCCCATCGAGCACCGAGATCCCCATCGGGAGGGACGCCTTTTTAGGCGGCAAGAAAGTATTGGCCCAAGAACGGGGAATGGCGGAAGACGTCCGCGGACGCCGCGAGGTGCCCGAAGAAGAGGCCTTGCGCGCCCAATTCTACGCGCTTCTCTCACAATTGTTGGCAGCGCCACCGAACGCCGAAACGCTCGCCGAACTCGCCGCTCTGGAGGGCGATGACAGCGAGATGGGCCGCGCGCTGGCGACGCTGGGCGCAGTGTCGCGGGGTTCGACGCCGGCCGACGTCGAGCGCGAATACAACGCGCTGTTCATCGGCCTCGTCCGTGGTGAACTCCTCCCTTACGGCTCTTACTACCAGACCGGATTCCTGCACGAAAAACCGTTGGCTGCGGTCCGCGCCGACATGGAGCGGTTCGGCATCGCCCGGGCTCCCGACAACCCGGAACCCGAGGATCACGTGGCCATGCTGTGCGAAGTGATGTTCGGTCTGATCGCCGGCGGGTTCGGCGAGATCGACGATCTCGAGAGCCAGCGGGCGTTTTTCGATGCCCACCTCCGGCCCTGGGCCGGAAAGTTCTTCGAAGAATTGGAGGCGGCCCCATCGGCCGCCTTTTATGTACCGGTGGCCGCGATCGGCCGCCTGTTCATGGCCATCGAGGCGGAAGCCTTCTCGATGGCCGATGCCGGGGCCAGGCCGTTGAACTGAGCCCCGGCGGTTCGGCGTTCGGTCGACCACGCCGAACCGCCTTAGAAGCGGCCCTGCCGGTCGCTTGCTGGCGCTCTCGAATTGGGGCGTCGCGATCAGCCGGCAAGGTTCCGATGGAGAGGAGGCTTTGATGGCAGAAAAGACAGAGAAGAAGGGAATCCCGCGTCGGGAATTCCTCAAAACGGCGGGGATAACCGCCGGGGCGGTTGGAGCCGCGACCGCGGTTGCGTCGTCGGGAACGGCGCGCGCGGCGGTCGCCAGCGAGGCGGGTTCTGCGTCCACCGGCTATCGGGAAACCGAACACGTCCGCAAATACTACGAACTGGCAAGATTCTAACGCGCCTGTAGGAGAGGCTCATGCTCAGCAAAAGGGAGAACGGGGTAGCGAGAGGCCCCCGTTTGAAGAAAGCGCTGGCCGGTGTCGTCGGTGGTTCCATCGACCGCCGTACGTTCCTGAAGCGATCGGGATTGACTGCCGGCGGCGCCGCCCTCGCGTCCGCGGTGCCACTCGGTGCCGTGAAGAAAGCCAAGGCCCAGGCAATGAGTTCAGGGGCCTCCCAAATCAAGAAAAACATCTGCACCCACTGCGCGGTGGGTTGCACCGTCGTCGGCGAGGTCAGTAACGGCGTCTGGATCGGGCAGGAGCCCGGTTGGGACAGCCCGATCAACCTCGGCGCCCATTGCGCCAAAGGGGCGTCGGTGCGTGAGCACGCACACGGCGAACGCCGGCTGAAGTACCCGATGAAGATGGAAGGCGGCGAATGGAAGCGGATCTCGTGGGATCAGGCGATCGTGGGATCAGGCGATCAACGAGGTCGGCGACAAGATGCTGTCGATCCGCGAGAAGTCCGGCCCCGACTCGGTGTATTGGCTTGGCTCGGCCAAGCACAACAACGAGCAGGCGTATCTGTTCCGTAAGTTCTACGCCTTCTGGGGTTCGAACAACGGCGACCACCAGGCGCGCATCTGTCATTCAACCACGGTCGCGGGTGTTGCCAACACCTGGGGCTACGGGGCGATGACCAATTCGCTCAACGACATCCACAACTCGCGCGCCATCATCATGGTCGGCTCCAACGCCGCCGAGGCGCACCCGGTCGCTCTTCAGCACCTGTTGAAGGCCAAGGAGACCAACAACGCACCGCTGATTGTCTGCGATCCGCGATTCACCCGCACGGCGGCCCACGCCGACGAGTACGTGCGGCTGCGCCCGGGCACCGACGTGGCGATGATCTGGGGCATCCTCTGGCACATCTTCGACAACGGCTGGGAGGACAAGGAGTTCATCCGCCAGCGCGTTTGGGGGATGGATCAGATCAAGTCCGAGGTCAAGAACTGGACCCCGGAGGAGACCGAACGGGTGACCGGCATCCCCGGCTCGCAGCTCAAACGAGTCGCCCGTGCGCTGGCCAACAACCGTCCTGGCACGATCATCTGGTGCATGGGCGGGACCCAGCACACCCAGGGCAACAACAACACCCGCGCCTACTGCGTCCTGCAGCTCGCGCTTGGCAACATGGGCGTTTCCGGCGGCGGCGCCAACATCTTCCGCGGCCACGACAACGTCCAGGGCGCCACCGACATGTGCGTGCTGTCCCATTCGCTGCCGGGCTACTACGGCCTCAAGACCGGGTCGTGGAAGCACTGGTGCCGAGTGTGGGACGTCGACTACGAGTGGATGAAGGGCCGTTTCGCCACCAAGAAGCTCATGGAGTCGAAGGGCATCCCGGTCTCGCGTTGGATCGACGGCGTCCTCGAGAACAAGGACAACATCGACCAGCCCGACAACGTCCGGGCGATGGTGTTCTGGGGCCACGCGCCGAACTCACAGACGCGTCTCCCAGAGATGAAGAAGGCGATGGAGAAGCTGGACCTGCTGGTCATCATCGACCCGTATCCCACCTTCTCGGCGGTGATCCCGGACCGCAAGGACGGCGTCTACCTGCTGCCGGCAGCGACGCAGTTCGAGACTTCGGGCAGCCGCACGGCGACCAATCGCTCCCTGCAATGGGGCGAAAAATTCGTCGAGCCGTTGTTCGAGTCCAAGCCCGATCACACGATCATGTACCTGTTCGCGAAGAAGTTCGGCGTCGACAAGGAGATGTTCAAGCACATCGCCGTCAAGGACGACGAGCCGGTGGTCGAAGACATCACCCGCGAATTCAACAAGGGCATGTGGACGATCGGCTACACCGGGCAATCGCCGGAGCGCCTCAAGCTGTACATGGCGAATCAGGCCACGTTCGACAAGACCACCCTGCAGGCCACGGGCGGTCCGGCGGACGGTGACTTCTATGGCCTGCCATGGCCCTGCTGGGGCAATGCAGCGATGAAGCACCCGGGAACACCCAACCTCTATGACACATCCAAGCCGGTGGCCGAGGGCGGGCTCTGCTTCCGCGCCCGGTTCGGCGTCGAGCGCAATGGCGACAATTTGCTTGCCGAGGGCTCGTATCCGGTCGGCTCGGAGATTAAGGACGGGTACCCCGAGTTCACCATGGCGATGCTCAAGAAGCTCGGGTGGGACAAGGACCTCACCGCCGACGAACGGGCCACCATCGACAAAATCGCCGGTGACAAGACCAACTGGAAGACCGACCTTTCCGGCGGTATCCAGCGGGTCGCCGTCAAGCACGGATGCGCGCCCTTCGGCAATGCCAAGGCGCGTGCGGTGGTGTGGACCTTCCCGGATCCGGTGCCGTTGCATCGCGAACCGCTCTACACCAACCGGCGGGACCTGCTGCCCAAGTACGCGACATACGAGGACAAGCAGGCCTACCGCCTGCCGACCAAGTACGCGTCGATTCAGAAGAACGACTTCTCCAAGGAGTTCCCGATCATTCTCACCTCGGGGCGCCTGGTGGAGTACGAGGGCGGCGGCGACGAAACCCGGTCCAACCCGTGGCTGGCCGAGCTTCAGCAGAACATGTTCTGCGAGCTCAATCCCCGTGACGCCAACAACATCGGCGTCAAGGACGGCCAGGACGTGTGGGTGCACAGCCCGGAAGGCGGCAAGGTGAAGGTCATGGCCATGGTCACCGAGCGCGTCGACCCGGGCGTGGCATTCATGCCGTTCCACTTTGGTGGCCACTGGGAAGGCAAGAGCCTTCGGCACAAGTATCCTGATGGCGCCGACCCCTACGTTCTGGGCGAAGCGTCCAACGTCTGCGGCACCTACGGCTACGACTCGGTGACGCAGATGCAGGAATCGAAGGTCACCTTGTGCCGCATCGAAGCAGCGTAGGGAGGCTGAACAATGGCAAGAATGAGGTTCCTGTGTGACGCCGAGCGCTGCATCGAATGCAATGCCTGTGTCACCGCCTGTAAAAACGAGCACGAAGTCCCCTGGGGGGTGAACCGCCGCCGGGTGGTCACGATCAGTGACGGCAAGCCCGGTGAACGGTCCATCTCGGTGGCGTGCATGCACTGCTCTGACGCGCCGTGCATTGCCGTCTGCCCGGTGGACTGCATCTACCAGACCGAGGAAGGCGTGGTCCTGCACTCCAAGGACCTCTGCATCGGCTGCGGTTACTGCTTCTATGCGTGTCCGTTTGGCGCGCCGCAGTATCCGCAGGCCGGGAACTACGGCAGCCGCGGCAAGATGGACAAGTGCACCTTCTGTGCCGGCGGTCCGGAGGAAAACCACTCCTCGGCCGAGTTCAAGAAGTACGGCCGCAACCGTCTGGCGGAGGGCAAACTGCCGCTCTGCGCCGAGATGTGCGCGACCAAGGCGCTGCTCGCCGGCGACGGCGACGTGGTGTCCGACATCTACCGCGAGCGCGTCGTCGCCCGCGGGTTCGGATCGGGCGCCTGGGGCTGGGGGACGGCCTATCGGCTGAAGTCCGGCTCATAGGTGGCCGAAGGGTCCAGGGAAGGGGATCGCCGTTCGCGGCGGTCCCCCGTCCTGGTGGCCTCCCGAGGGGGGAACGGCACAGCGCGTGGGTGGCACATGACAAGAACGAGGTTCATGACCGTGGCCGGGACGCTGGTTCTCTCGGCCATCTTTCTTGGCGCCTGTGACTCGGACGAGCAGGGCCGGGTGCTGAACTACAAGAAGGGCGAATACCTGGGTCCCCGGGAAGCGCCGCTGGACGAGGAGACGATGCGCGCGTTGCGCAACCGCGCCACGCTGCAGGGCGGCACCACCATCGCTTCCGGTGGCGGGGGTGGCGGTGGCGGCGAAACCGAACGGTCGTCGGATGTCCGCCCTCCCATTTCCGACACTGAACTGCGCCAGCGGGGCTCTCTGCAACGATCGCCCTGATCGACGGTCTGGGAACAACACGAGGACGAGAACGATGACGCTTGCGAACGCGCGACGGATGGTTGCCGGCCTGGCGTTTGCCGTGCTGGTCACTTACGGATTCGCCGCCGGTCTGACCGGCTCGCCGGTTCTGATCTCGGACGCCGTAGCCCAAACCGATGGGCGCGTACCGGGGCAGGCGCTGGGCAACGTCAGCGATGCCGAGATGTGGCGCCAGGTGCGGCAGGGCGTTGCCGGCACGGTGTCGATCCCCGACAAGAAGGCCGGCGTGCTGGTCCAATCGGAGGGCGACAACTGGCGGGCGTGGCGCAACGGCCCCATCGCCGTGGTCGGCGCGATCGCCTTCTGGGTGATGTTCTTCGTCGTCTTCGGCTTCTACCAGCTGCGCGGCAAGGTCAAGGTTTCGCACGGGTATTCGGGCCGCAAGATGCTGCGCTTCGGCGGCGTCGAACGGTTCTCGCACTGGCTGGTCGCCGGTTCGTTCATCATCCTGGCGATCACCGGCGTCAACATGCTCTACGGCAAGCACGTACTGATCCCAGTGCTCGGCAAGGAGGGCTTCGCCGTGCTGGCCCAGTACGGCAAGTACATCCACAACTACGTCGCCTTCGCCTTCATGGCCGGCCTGGTAATGATCTTCGTGCTGTGGGTGAAGGACAATTTCTGGGACCGCTACGATTTCAACTGGATCGTCAAGGGTGGCGGCCTGATCATCCCCGGCCAGCACCCGGCGGCGGGGAAGTTCAACTTCGGCCAGAAGACGGTGTTCTGGATGGTCATCATCGGCGGCCTGATTCTGTCGGTCACCGGGGTCAACCTGCTGTTCCCGTTCCTGTGGGTCGATCTGCAGATGATGCAGTGGATGCAGGCGGCGCACGCGACGCTGTCGCAGGTGCTGTGCGCGCTGATGGTTGCCCACATCTACATCGGCACCATCGGCATGGAGAACGCCATCCACGCGATGACCGACGGCTACGTCGACGAGAACTGGGCCAAGGAGCACCACTCCGCGTGGGCTGAGAAGGCGCTCGCCGACCAGGCAGCAGCGGCCCGCGAGGTTCCCGCGGGCGGCGCCAGTCAGCCGGCCGAATAGCGCGGCCCGGAGCCGCTAACTGAATAAGGGTTGATGGTCCGATCGCCGCTTGCGCGGCGGGTCAACGAAGGCGCGTGCTTTCGGTCGAGAACTGTTCGCCGGTCGACATCTCGGCGCTGTCGAGGACAATGCCGGCGACGGCGGCGATGATGACGATAGCGGCAAAGCCGGCCCACATTGCTTTCATGGCTTCATCCCCCTCGATGCCGGTCTTCTATCCCTTTCAGTATGAACGATAAATCGCTTTGGTGAAAGCGCCGCTCATTGGTCTCCCGAGCCTGCGCCGTTGGCGCCGTTCGGGCCGGTGATCTCTTCCATATAATACCGAGCTGCATTGATCGTGACTCATTAACGGCTTGTTGATGGATGGCGTGATTCAAAGGGTGGGGAAACGGTAGAGGAGTTTCCCATGGGCCTGGCCATTCCCCTTCGCTCGGACTACGACGGATCGACCCTGCGACGCCTTGCCAGGGGTTCGGAGGACGCCAACCAGGCGCGTCGCTTGTTGGCGTT
>Ga0209568_1000820_pt1 | contig 11260 bp, 9 predicted proteins | sample WorMetOlspDAHAB2_FD_187406 | JGI IMG/M metagenome (GOLD analysis project Ga0209568, IMG submission 187406) | Marine gutless worms symbiont microbial communities from Max Planck institute for Marine Microbiology, Germany - Olavius sp. DAHAB.2... ...
GGGCTGGACTGGCCAAGCATTGCATGGTCAGTAAAAATACAGACGTCATTCAAAGTAACAACGTATGCTAAAATAACACATAATAATAACGTAATATATATGAAAGTGAACTCACAACTCGTGTTCCTTTGTTTGGTTGAGGTCAGCAACCCCTTGACACTGAGTATGAAGGTTTATTTGAATTTGTAGCATTTGGTAGCCTATGAGATGATGTTTAATTAATGTACATTTGTAAGCTGTGAGAAATGTTTTGTGCAGGAAGTTTGAGTTTAAGAAGACATTGAGCCTGAAAAAGACCAGTCATGTTGATAACCAGTCGACTGTCTTTACAACTCCCACCAGCAGTGCAGTTAAATCTAGTTTTCAGGTTTTGTAGTTATAGTTAATGTCTTAGTTACTTGTATGTATGTGGCTGACATTACAATTACTTAAATGACAACGTTAGTTGTTTGAAACTATTTTTTCTGATAGTGAAGTGACAACAAATAACGACATACTGACTTATTTTTGGTCAATTTTTCCCGGAGAACAGAGGCAGGTTGTGAGTGTTGACTTGAATAATTATGGAGTTGAAAGGAGGAATGACTGTGTACTTGGTGTGGGACTCTGAAAATGTGGGAGTGAAAAAAAGCAAGAGCAGAAAATGTGGAAGCCTACAGTTATGGAGAGTGATGAATAAAATAATCTGAAATTAAAATTAAATTAATTACCATGGATACTGATAATGTAGATGCACATACTTTCACTGTACAGACTGTTTGTGGCAGCTGGCAACCTGGAGAAGTTTTGCAGATCATGAAATCTAGATTTTGTTTTGTTCCTGTGTCGCATAACATGCTATTTAGTCCCTGGAACCGTCGTCGTTAGCCTTCGATTGATTGCTAAGGTCTAAAACCGACACCAGGTGTTAAGCTAACGGTCCCAACCGTTAAGGTTATCACGCCGTCGTCGTCGACAGACAACGACTAACGACGGTCTAATTGTGAGTGTGGTACTACTCACCATTCATGAAGAAGTTGCTATCATTATCTAAAAGATTACATAATAACATTTCAGAGTTTATGATTATTGATTAACAGGGTTAACAACATGTAATAGTGTATTAGTTTTTCTTAATCTTGAAGGCATCAAATATACCAGTCATCTCATTATATTAAAATTAGTTATAGTAACAGTTTAAACCACTAAGTCAGATGATAAAAACTGACGATCCAACCAGTTGTTAGCTTAACAACTTAGCGGTTTAAGTGGCTAAATCACTTGTGAGTGCTCCAAACCAGTTGCTAAGGCCTTAACGACTGGTTCCATGGTATAATGCTATTTCTTTGCATGCATCGCACACTATGATGTTAGCCTATACTTCTGTGTTGCTCTTGCACTCACAAGTCATCTCTGCACAATTTACTGTGACATTTTATGAGAAATTCAATGCTCAAAACTCATAGTTTCATACTGATAGCATGAGGTCGTACCACTAACTCCCAAACACCTGTTAAATGGAAGATTCTATTTTGTTTTCGCATTTTAGTAAAAGTATATATTTGCATTTACTTCCCATTTCCCATCTGAAGTTTAAGTCAGTAAGAAAATGATTTATACAACACCTACAACTTCTGGTAAGAATTGTGATGCATTTGTGGCTGGGTCGCTATAGGGTATAGTGAAAGCAGACTGAAAGCAGTGAGTCTTGAGGTTACGTCTAAAAGTAGTGGGTGACTTGCAATCATAAACAGAGGGTGGTAAGCTGTTCCATTTACTTGGCTGGGATGAAACACAGAAGGCTTGTGAACCAAAATTGAGGTTGTGGCTTAGCATTGAGAGCAACAAAGTGACGAAAGAACACATGGACCAGCCCTTGTAGGTCTGTATTGCTGCAAGAGGTCGGCAAGGTACACTTTTCCATTCCCGCAATTTCTAGTTGTGCATTTTTGATCCTCTCGCATTTTCAGTCATTTGGTGTCTTTCCAGCCCATTTGCAAGTCAAGGGACAGTTGTGTTGGCTGCAATACCAATTCAACTCGTCTACAGACTCCAATGCAGCAGCAGAAGTGAGCTATTGCTTGCGTGCCTCCAATGACGTGAGTCATGACATACAACTGCAAGTCATTATTTGATGGTCTTTTACTGAGCTCGGCCATTTGGCTGCCAAATGCAAATTTTATGATTAACAGCTGCTATTAAATTTGTAATTACCAGGACGTAAGTGTGATGGCATCACAGAAAAATAATTGATGTCACTGAACTTGTGATAACTTGTCTATTGTCTCTGTAGTGTTTTGTGCCAAATTGTAAACTGGATGGCAGTCCAGCCAAGCGGGACAGTTGTGTTGGCTGCAATAGCAATTCAACTCGTCTACAGACTCCAATGCAGCAGCAGAAGCGAGCTGTTGCTTGCGTGCCTCCAATGACGTGAGTCCTGACATACAACTGCAAGTCATTATTTGATGGTCTTTTACTGAGCTCGGCCTTTTTTTACATGTGCTCCATGTTCTGTGCTATGACCATTAGCAGTAGAGGTGTCAGAAACGTGGTAAAGTGCCATTTGGGTACCCGTATTGAGTTCGAGCGGGTACCCGTTCGAACATTAACATACTGTTAACGATACGGGCACGCACTGATACGATCTGATACGAGTACTACTTGTATTGGTGTCCCAGTCTGGTTAAGACTGGTTAATTTGCAGAAACATTAGAGTGATTGACAGTTGAAACTTTCGTCATCACTGTCTTCTGGTTGAGGGGGTGCAGCGTCAGCTGTTGCTGGTGGCCAAGACCCAGTACTACGCTTGGTGTCACGGGGATGCTGGTATAAGGTTACAGTCTCCTTCCTCCTCCCGCCTCTTAAACCCCTTTCCTCATCCTGGACGATTAAACGGCGTGCGCGCGTGGCGGGTGACGGGGCGCGAACGCCATTTGATCGTCCTGTGTAATGCAACCCGTTGACAGCTGCCAAACGTGCAGTAAGTAATGCACGTAATATCAGGTTTTCCCCCAATACAAAGTAACCGATACGATTTGATACGATACACCCAGTATCAGTTTCGATATGATACTGATCCGATAATCGTCCGTTCTATAAACGTAACTACACGAAATATGCAGGCGTTTGCTGCAGCTGATACTACAGCACTAGAGTTCTGCCTGGTACATTTACGATACCCGGATGCACATTTCATTGTCCGGGTACCCGTTCGTCAATGGGTACCTGGGCGTAATGGGTACCTGGATGCCCAGGTACCTGTTGACAGGCCTAATTAGCAGAATTTAGATGGTCAACCACTCTCGTAAATTACACTGCAACCTCGTTATAAAGCTCGTTGTTAGAGCGCTTATTCATTTATGACGCCCATAGGACGTTTGATCTGATAAACAATGGTGTTACTGTTCAATAATAGTAATAATAATGATAATAATACGGTAATAATAATAATACAAAATTTAGAAAGCGCCATAATGTCGTTAGGCGGCTATAGAGGTGCTGGCGGAACAGGTAGGTAGAGTAGTTAACAGAAAGCAGTAGAAAACGGATGAGTTTAAGTCTGGATTTGGAAGTAGAGACAGAGTCGCAGTTTTACACAGCATGTGGCAGCGAGTTCCAAGTCAGAGGTACGGCAGTGCTGAACGATCGTCTGGCAAATCATATAGCATGAGTTTTATGCCAGTGTACACCCGTTTCATTCATTAATTGATGAGTTTTATTGAGTTATAACACCATTGCTTGCTGTTTTCCAACTAGTGTTATTTATGATTGTCCCACATGATCTACCTAGTCTGGAGCAAATGGGACCCAACCATGAATTGAATGACCCACGTGAGATTTTGAGTGTTTTTGAATCCTTGGTGCAAAGGTGGTGAGCTGTAACGTCGGAACCATTGCCATTCTTGATGTGGTTTTCAACGCGAGATTCAATGTCATCTGCACGCTGCTTGCTGACATTTCTGACATTGTCAATCCTTTTCTCAGTCCAAGTTGCAAGTTTGACACCTTTCTCGTGCCTTTGGCACCACGGGAAGAAACACTTCTCCATCTTTCACCTACAAATAGAAAAATTATGAGGAGTTAGTTAGAAAATCGTTTTGGCTTATTGTTTTGCTATAATGAATGCAATTGAAAATAAAACATTTGGTTATTACCATTAATATCTCATGGTGAAACATGTAATATGTAACATGTAAAAAGACAGATGGTGTACCATTACCTAAAATGCCTTCGTGACGGAATCAACAGAATGCGTGATTCCGTCTCGACATTTGTGTGATTCCGTCACGCAGTTATCTACACCATTAGCCAGTATATCTCGTGTTTCAATCAATTATATTATCAGTAGTTTTATTTCTAAAGAAAATCCGAAGTAGCATCAATTTCCGCAGTTTATGTTTTCGTCAAAACATATTTTTAACCTATCCCGTGACGGAATCACCATAAAGTGCACGGGTTATGGCATTCCCTGACTTGGGTCAATCGTCAAGACTAATTAAATTAGTAAATGCACTACATTTACAAAATATTAAATAAGGATGTTTATTCTACATGTTGACTTCTAACATACTTGTCTAAATGTCAAAAAACGTGACTGTCGTAAGTTTGTAAACATATGCAAAAACGTACGCAAACAACGCGCCATAACAGGTAATGTGTGACGTGACATAACGTTTTAAGGAAGTAAAATCATAGCATACTTTACAAAATGGTATACTGGAGGATTGGCTATTCACCTGTACATAAAACTAGCACAGTTATTTTATTAAATACGACATTTAAAAAATCACATGAAATTGGTGTTTTTCGTGGAATTCATGATATGCACTTTTATGCTTGTATGCTATTATGCATAGCCATTGCTTGTAGTAAACATTGCATGGACAAGGGTTGCATTTTGTTTAAAACTCACCAGAATATTGCAAGAGGTCTTTGTGGTTGATGACCTATGTAGATGATAGTTGTTTCCTCAATCGATTTTGATAGTTTATTAGTATAAAAGTCTATTTTTTACAAAAATTAACAGAATGTTAATTTATCACGCTATATACATGAGATAATGTAAAAATAACATTTTAATTGAAATCCTCATGTCCAAAAACCTAGGAATGACGTATTACACGAAGATATTGGACAAAATATGACAAAGTTAGAAAATCGGTGGTGTGTGGCGGCCATTTTGGACGCCATCTTGAATTATGGAGTTTGCCCACCGGTACCCCAGTGCCACTCACTGGTTTCTGAAAACACAGCACCAGTGATATTTCCGTTTTAAAAATCAATTCAGTTTCAATTACCGTTTTATGTGTTATAGGTTCTTTTAAGTTTCTATTGTATTTCTATTTTTGAAAACATTTTCGTTTTAGTTTCAGTTTTCATATCATTTTTATTTCAGTTTTATTTCCATTTCCGGGTATAGTATGTTGGACACTGAATCAATAGCACTCATCTTGTAACTATGTTATGCAACAGCATCTGTTAGATTACGCTTTGCTCAGTCACAGTCACATTCACACCAAGTCTTTGTTCATTTTCAGGAACACGCAAATCTCGAGATTTTTAGATAGTCTTTTTTTGCGGCCAGTTTCCGCCTTCAAAATGACCTATATTGTGTCGGGTGGTGCGTTAAACTATACTCACGCACTTCTGCGGCCAGCTGTCAGCCATCCGCACACAGAGAAGACCCGTTCCACGTGAGCCTGTGATGCAGGTGCTGCCACAAGGTCTTGTGCAAGTGGGGCAAGCAGTGGAATGAGTGGATAGGCTGCCTGCTGTTTCCTCCAGAAGGTGATGGCATCTAGCTCTGGCAGAGATGCCCGAAGTTCATGAAGGTATTGGTCGATTTGGGCATGCATCGTGGCACAAGTGCTGGAACTGCTGTTCTGACTCTGGTCGTCTGCAGACCCAGACTGCTGCAGTTTCTCTGACAGAAACTTGAATCGTTTCAGCGCTGGGGTGGCAGATGCAGAAGTTGATGGCATGGCTGTCGATGACGATGCCGGTGTTGCCGATGTCTGATGAACTACCGTTGGCGAATTAATACCATGGGCAGAGATGGCACGGCAACAGTTAGCGCCCACGTAATGTTTATGCTGTGTCGTCTTGCTGTCGTCTCAATTTCTGTGAAACGGAGGAGATGTGTAGGATAAACATGAATGAATGAATGAATGGATGACTGACAGGCGATCGTGCGGCCGCGCCACACAAAAAGAACATGTGCTAGCCATTAGCCAACGTTCATGTACACTGTGTACAGCCTCTGCCCTCTGCTCAACTCGCAATACACTGAACTAGCATTAATGCTCTAGTCACTAGTGTGACAGTGTCGTAATCGGCTGCTGTCCGTTGTCACAAAGTCAATAAATTGAAGCAGAGAAATGCCAAATTTTTAAAAACATTTTATGTAACCATTTTCGTTGTGAAATCAATTTCGTTTCAATTACTATTACGTTTCATGTGCTCCGATTCACGTTTGTATTTCGTATCCGTTTTGCAAAACATTTCCGTTTCCGTTTCACTTAACGAAAATGTCCATTTCCGTTTCAATTTTAGTTAACGAATATAACGCTACACAGCACCCAATGATTCAAAAACACTCAAAATCTTACGTGGTTCATTCCGTTCACGGTTAGGCCCAATTTGGCCCTATTTCCTCCAGACTAACCAGTCCATTAATATGCGTTTTATGCTATTTAAAAGGTGCATTTCATTATAACACTCTTTTTGTTATAACGCTCATTTCCTTGGCTCCCAGATTGAGTGTTATAGGCCTAACGAGGTTGCAGTGTATCAGCATTTGCATGCATGTGCTGACAAGTGGATGTTGACTTATAACTAAGGAAACGTGGGCTTGAATCCCCCACATTAACAAGTTAGTCACAGGTTGCACCAGGAAAGATGAGTTCAGGGTGTTAAGTAAGTAATTTTTTAAATATTTGTGTTAGATGCACGTCATATTATTGGTTTCGTAGTTTTTTGATATTGAGTAGCAGTTGCAAGTGACAGTTAATGTGTAAATATATTGCATGTGCTGCAATTTTGTTGAAGGAAGGTTTTCAAAGCTTGAATTTAGTGCATGTGTATCTCTCATTATAGTACCATGATGATGTTGACGATGATGCAATGGAAGAATTGTCTATTTCTGATGTTACCTGTAGTGGAGGCAATGTGATGAACGTCAGTTGTTCGTCAAAGAGTTGTGCACTGGACAACATATCTGGGAGACAGAGTGCAACTGCTCACATTAGTGGATTTTCAGTGAAAACAGGTTGTAATGATGTTATTCAGAAATCTACAAGAGTGTACCAATCACCTTCATCCATGTGTGGTGACTTTGACGACGATTTTGAACCAATGCCATCTTGTAAGTACTCAAAATATGAAGTGTTGTAATTTGTCACATATTCTGTGACAGAAAGCATTTATGATGCTTGTCTGAATGATATGGCTTATTGTGTACCTAGTTGGTATATAGTGGAACGAGCACCAATATTTTATTTTGTCATGTTTTGTTGATTGTAAGGAGACATATTGTGAGGGTACACTTTAATGTACACTTTATACAGTAGTTGTATGTACTTATCTGGTCTTTGAAAATCTGTAGATTAGAAATAGTTGATAAACTTCTTCACGATCAATAATTGAATGTAAATTTATATTTTATGTTTAATATTGCAGCCTTACAATATTTTTTCTGAAATTATTGCTTTGGGTTAAGGTAGTTTGCTACTGCTGTTGTTAGATGCAAGCCAGAATACTCCACGGTTCACACCAAAAGTTCCGGTATGTTTTATGAAATGTACATGGATTTTGTTTGCTATGATTTGCATTGCTAAGTTGCCTATTTGCTTTGTGGCCATTTTATTTGTAGTGTGTCTTAACTACACTGTGTATCAAAAACTGGACTCCTGTGACATGCTTGATTAACTTCATCACAACAAACTTGTTATTAATGAAAACTGCAGGAGGCATCGCCATTCCATTATTCACTGCTTTTTGTTTGTTTGCTTGTAAAACATGCACCAGAGCACCCTTATTACGCAGCATGTCAATGTCTACTGCTGAGCAATGTCACCTTTTTTGATATTTGCTGTTTTTGACGTGTATTGATGCCATTAACTAGCGTATAAGCTGCGGTTTTGTATATCAATATTTGCTGTTTTACTAGCGACTTTTGCCCAGTGATTAACTTCAATTACATTAGTTCGTCTTAAGTTTGTGCTAAGTCAAAAAGTTCTCCTAATGTCCACTGCTTGCGTATCAAAGTTTCGAAGTTTTTGAAGCTTTCCACCAAAAAGAGCATGATGGGATCATTTTTATGGACACCCTGTACAACAGATTGCCTACAAATGCTGTATAAACTTGCCAAAACTGAATTTCCGTACCGAATATAGTGCATCAGCTGATACTTCCCTTATGTTGTGCTTAATCATTGGAAAATACCAAACTTAAAAATCAGTGTGCAATGAAATTGTGATGATGCCTTATTAAAATTTTCCTTAATATCCGGCTCGTTTGACGAAGTAAATCTGATGTATCTTGGGGTCTCGTTTTTCAGACATAAGAGCATGTGTTAGTGTAAAACTTTGACAAAACTTGTGACTCAAGCCTGGTTGTTACGTGATCTTTTTCGTAGCAGTATGTTCATGTCTATTTATGCACTTATTTCAGGTCTTGTGCAGTTTTCTTGATATGTAGTACACATTATATACACTGTGTTTCAAAAAAACGGGCACCCTTTTCATTTTTGCAATTACTCTGTGTTATTGACCGATCTTAAAAATATTTGACAATATAGCAAATGTAGCAAAGGAAATTTGCAACAAAATGCACATTTCAAATTTTATACTTATGCATGGTATTTAATTATAACCCAAGCAGAAAACACGCCAAGTACGGCCACTGTTGACATAAACATAACGCAGCAAAATCCGATGCCAAGTTAGTCAATTTGAAATGAACGCAAACCACTGTAAAATACTGTAAAAGACTACGTTCATAAAGTTTTCCACCAGCTTTCACACGAGCCTATCCGTGAAAAATATGAAGTCCACAGCAGATGCTGGGAAACGACGTAGCAGTTTTCATGCGCGAGTTTGGTGCAATGCACAGTTTGCAACAGTGAGTTCTTGCGCATGACGCTTTTTCAAGCATTTCAACTTCAAATTCTGACGAACGATACGGTATACTGAAGAGTGATGAATTCCTGTCTCTCCTGAAATTTGACGTGTGGTTTTGTGATTCTTTGGTGCGCCTTCCTGACTCGAAATCAATTCGTTGACAAAATAAACGTTGTCATCAGTGCGCGCACTGAGGTCACCCGCTTTCCTGACGCCTTATCGTATTGCCAGCGTTACTCATTTTCCTTTTCAACTTATTCAGACAAGAAACCATCCAACCTTTGCCAGGAAATTCTGTTATAAGTTTTCGCATCATAATTCTTTAGTATGTTCAGATTTTCAATTAAAATGCGATCCTCAACACTACACCATATTTGCACTTTAAGCGTTGTCTTCTATCTTGCAATGCCTCAGGTGGTACTCGACCTAACGTAATGCGCTGGCAATTTCTTTTAGATCAGTAAGCAATGTTCGGTTGCAAATTTCCTTGGCTACCAAATTGCCAAAAATACCGTAAAATCTCGACCATTAGCCGCACTCGTAGATAAGCCGCAGGCCCAAATTATGTGTCAAAAGCCCAGTAAAACGTTAATTCCTCCTATAGATAAGCCGCAGGTGTACTTCGTGGATGTTGTCAGTGCGTCAAAGAGGTATGCTGACGTTTAGCGCTGCCCACTGCTTAGAATGCGCTTCGCCTAAGTGAATGAATTTGCGCACCTGAATAGTGTGGGAAATTTGATACCACCGATTGACCGACCGACCAACCGCCCGCGTACCCTGGGCTGACCATCGCGGGCGGCGTGCGGGTGGTTTGGATCATCCAACCCACCAGCACGCCCGCCCGCGATGGTCGGCCCAGGGTACGCGGGTGTTGGGTGGAGAAGCAGACTGAAGTACAGCACTGGTGAAGGGTAATTTAGACTAATTTCATAATCAGTGGTTAACGCATTGACACAGCTACCAATAAGCTGATTTATTTAATCGTCGAAACATCACTGGCCTAAACCACTAACTGCCCGAAATTGCATTTTGCTAGTTCAGTGTTGCTGTTTTACTGACTGGAAATATTTGTAGTAGAGTTTGTCTTATAGATAAGCCGCATCCCAACTTCAGGTCACCAAATTCAGGTTAAAATCGTGCGGCTTATCGTCACGATTTAACGGTACTAACATTTATTCACGACTAACAAAGTTATAGCAACAACAAAAAGGGTTTTTTTGAAACAGTGTACACTAATTTTACATTCCCTTTTCAGGACAACGTGCTTGAGTGTACTGATGTTAATGGACAGGCAGTGACGACTGCAGTTTTGAGCTAGCACTGTTACTGGCATATGACTGTGCTAGCTCAGCTATGGGACAGATATCAATACAGCACCCTATGCTGTTGTGGATGCCTTCCTGCTGCCTATCCAACTGTGCCATGTGCCTTGTTCACATCCATACATATATACGCGTATATAATAGTGAAAATCAATATTATATCCTTGCTTTAACAATTTTACTTTAGCATTTTAGAATGCAATATTTTTTACTTTTTTTCCTGAAATCAATGTTATGGATGAATTGTATACCTTTTTACTTTAAAATGACTGAAGTGCTAAAATCAGGCATTAATTTGTAATCACCAAACTTATGTTGGTAGTTTCATATTGCCGAGATGTTGAATATTAATTTTTTTCATTTTATTATCTTCTTATTTGTAGAAGCAGCATGTTGTGAATGAAGATATAGACTGGTGATGTTGAGAGTGGAGTTAAAGTGAACGTGTTTGGATTGACCTGTACCATGTAATTCGTTTATGTTGTTGCAGGAGATGCTGTCGGTTGATGGTAATGGTACAATGAAACGAAAGCGTCAGTTAAGCAACAAGCTTGTGATTGTTAGTGATGATGAAACTAATTATGCCAAGGATGATGGGAGTGACAAGTCTAATGATGACACCCCGAGCAGCACGCATACACATCAACAATGTACTGGTTTATCTGTTGGTTTAGTATTATTGCATATTATCATAAAATTCACATGCTGCATGTTTCTGTTGCAGTTGTGGTCCCCATCAAACTGAATCATGTTACAATAAAAAGCGTTAAATTTATTACTACTGTGTTGTTGACGACACCCCTCCTCAACCTGGCTGGTGTATCCCACACAGTATATGAC
>Ga0209568_1000821_pt1 | contig 11256 bp, 9 predicted proteins | sample WorMetOlspDAHAB2_FD_187406 | JGI IMG/M metagenome (GOLD analysis project Ga0209568, IMG submission 187406) | Marine gutless worms symbiont microbial communities from Max Planck institute for Marine Microbiology, Germany - Olavius sp. DAHAB.2... ...
CTACAACGACATCCTCGATCACTGCTGCTTCGCATGGAACCAACTCGTCGATCAGCCGTGGAGGATCATGTCCATCGGGCTACGCGATTGGGCCCATCAATGATTGTTTTTGCAGATTGGTATTAGTTCGAACGGCCGCAAGCACTGGCGCCGCTACCTGAAAGCCCCCAACAACAAGGCATTCGCGCTCTCGCCCAAAGGGCGTTTCGGCTGGCGGTCCGGCCGGAGAACCGTCGAGGAGGCCAAGAGCGGGGCCTTTTCATATTGCAAAGGGGAATGCCGGATCGTTTCCATCAACGGCAGGATGGTTCCCTGAGCGGTTGACCGAAGGGGCGCCGTTCCCTACGCCGACACGCGCTCGGAAATGGCCAGGATCCTGTGCATCTCACGCAATACGGGCTTCTCGATGAGCTTGCCGTCGATGACCACGAGGCCCGTATCGGCCTCGCGGAACGCTTCGATGACCCGTTTCGCGTAGCCGACCCGCGCTTCGTCGGGGGTGAATACGCGGTTCAGGGTTTCGATCTGCTTGGGGTGAATGGAACCCTTGCCGCTGAACCCCAAATCACGGGCCAGGCAGGCCTCCCGTTCCATGCCCGCCGGGTCTTCCAGGTCAAGGAACGGAACATCGATGGCATCGACGCCGATGCTTGCCGCCGCATGGACAACCCGTGAACGGGCGTAGAGCAACGGCTCCCAGGCGTTCTGGCAACGCAGTTCCGCCGCCATATCAACGCCGCCGAAGAACAGGGCATCGATCCGCGGACTGGCCCGGGCGATGTCATGGACCGCTTCCAATCCGGCATTGGTCTCGATAATGACATGCAGACGCGTGCCGTGACCGCGCTCCGTCAACAGGTCGTCCAGCCAGATAATCTCATCAGGCGTCTTCACCTTCGGCAGCATCAGCGCCGGCGGCGGTGTATCCGTTTCCAGAACCGCCTGAACATCGGAAAGCCCGAAGGCCTCGCGCAAACAATTGATCCGGACGATACGCTCGACGCCGTCATCGGCCTGGGGTTCCGAGAACAGCGCCATGGCGTTCCGCTGCGCTTGCTTCTTGTCCTTCGGCGCGATCCCGTCCTCGAGCTCGACGCAAACCATGTCGGCACCGGAGGCGAGCGCTTTCGGATACATTTCCGGCTTCAGTCCGGGCGTGAAAATAAAGCTACGGCGCGGCACGGCCGGGCGGGCATCACTTGACGTCATTCTCTGATCCTTGATTTGCGCGTGAGATACGACGGTCAGGTTGAAACCCCGCGTCCATCGACTCAACAGAAAAGTGGCGGGCGGTTGCCGTGTCGGGCATTCACCCCCCGCCCCGCTGGAACCCCCGGTCGAAGGCTTCCAGGGCGGCGGCCCGCTCACTGTCGGAATAGCCGAAAAAGCGCAAGGTCACCGGGGTCGCCGGCACGGACAGGAGCGCGATGCGGCGCTCGCCCTCGGGGCCGAGCTCGATCTCCAGGCGCCGAGCGTCGCTTTCGCCGACGGTCACCTTGGTACCGCTGACCTCATAGGGCGCGCCGTCGACGGCATTGGGAAGCGAGCGGAAGAAATCGGCGTGGGTGACGGCCATCTCCTTGCTGACTGTCACGGCCTCATTGTCGGCCAAGGCTCAGCCCCCGGCCACCGGCGGCCAGGCGGCCAGGTGGTCGCCCTCGGTGAGCGCCCGCGTCCCCCGCTCGCCGGGCGGCACGAACAGGCCGTTGATGAGCACCAGGTGGCAGAGCTCCGTGGGCACCTTGAGTTGGCCAAAGGCGTCTTCCGGTGTGGCCCCGTCGGGGACCTCCAGGTCGGCCTCGTTCTTCTCGGCGCCGGCCGGCAAATATGTGCCCAGCGCCGCGTAGAGCTTGATGCGGATTTTCATCGGCGCCGCGATCCCCTACTGGGAATGCGCCACGTAGGCGTCCATGAACCGGTGCGGGTCGGCCATCAGCTCGGCCTTCCACTCGCCGAGCGCGGTGCGGTTCTGGATCAGGCCGCGCAGCACCCCGATATGGTCCGTGCGCCCGAGGCTCAGCGCCCCGACGATCCTGTCCCCGTCGAACTCCATGCGCAGGTACTTGAAGCCGTCCTCGTCCACGGCGACGGCCCGCTCGCCGCCCTCGACCCCGTCCCAGGCGCCGAAGGAGGCGGACACCAGGCCCACCGTATCCAACACGTTCATCACCAGGCTGCCCTGGTAGGAAGCGGGCCTGCCGGCCATGTTGAGGGCCGCGATGCGGCCATGGTCCACGGCGGTGGGCTGAATGGCATGCACGGACCAGCCGCCGGTGGAGAAGTCCGGCCCCTGGGCACAGTCGCCGGCCGCGTAGATGCCGTCCACGGTGGACATGAGATGTTCGTCGACGACGATCCCGGTCTCCACCTTGACCCCGGAGCCTTCCAGGAAGCCGGTGTTGGAGGCCACGCCGGCGGCGACCACCACCAGGTGCGCCGGCAACTTGTCGCCGCCGTCGAGCTCGACGCTCAGGCCGCCGTCGCCATCATCAACTTTGGTCACCCGGGCGCCGGTCTTCACCGCGACGCCCTTCTCTTCGCACCAGCGCTTGATCATGTCGCCGCCCACTTCGTCCATCATCCGGGGCAGCATGCGGTCTTCCATTTCGACCACGGTCAGATTGACGCCGCGCTCGACCAGGGCTTCCAGGATGATGCAGGCGATGAAGCCCGCACCGATGAGCACCACGTCGGCGCCCTCGTCGGCCAGGCCGATGATCTGGCGGGCGTCCTCGAGGGTCCAGCAATGGTGCACGCCGGGCTGGTCCAGGCCGTCGACGGGCGGCTTGATGGGACTGGCGCCGGTGCAGATCAGAAGCTTGTCGTAGGCCTGCTTGCCGCCGCCTTCCAGGGTCAGTTGGCCGGCCTTGGCGTCGACGCTCTCGACCCGGCCCTGCTGGTAGCCGATGCCGAGGCCGTCGTAATGGCCGTCGGTCTTGCGGAGATAGGTCCCCGCCTCATCGATCTTGCCGGTCAGGTAATAGGGGATGGCCATGCGCGAATAGGGCGGTTCCGGCTCGTCACCGATGAGCACGATCTCGCTCCCGGCATCGGCCTTGCGCAGGGTTTCGGCGGCAACCACACCGGACGGGCCGGCACCGACGACGACATAGGTCATGGATCACTCCTCATGATGAATGGAGGGGTATCCGGAGACGGCGCCCGAGCGGCCCCGCCTCCGGAATGATCGTCCCCTCCCCGCTTAACTGGATCAGATGGCCAGCCGGTCCAGGGTCTCGTTGCTGGGCACCCCTTCGGGGGTCCAGCCGCGGACCTCGTAATATTCCGGCAGCATCTTGTCCAAACCGTTGGTCTTGCCCTCGGCCGGGCCGGTCTTGGCCGCGTCCTTCAAAAGGCGCGCCGGCAGGTTGTCGTCCTTGCCGGTGAACCCGGCGGCCAGGTTGAACTGACGCTCCAGGTTCCAGACCCGCTCGCCCACCTCCAACAGCTTCTCCGTGGACCAATCACCCTCGCAGGCCGCATCCAATTGCGGCGCCACGTCGTCGAGAGTCCAGGCGAAGGAGGTGAAGATGCAAAGCCCTGAGGAATCGAAGGCCGCCGTAGCATCCTGGAAGGCCTTCACCAGGCCCGCCTTGCCGTCCGTCTCCAACGGGTCCGTCTTCTCCGGGATACCCAGCACCTCGGACGCAACCGTGTAGCTGCGCAGGTGGCAGGCACCGCGGTTGGACGTGGCGTAGGTCAGACCCATGCCCTGGATGCCGCGCGAATCGTAGGCCGGGAACTCCTGGCCCTTGACGGACATGGAAAGCTCCGGCTTGCCGTGCTTCTCACAAAGCAGCTTCGATCCGAGCCCGATCTCGGCTCCGAAGCCCTCGCCCCGGCCGGTCAGTTCCGAAAGCTGGGTCAGGGCCTCGGCGTTGCCGAACTTGAGGTCGATGCCGCCCGTGTCCTTGTCGGTGATCACGCCGTCCTCATATAGCTCCATGGCGGCGCCGACGGTGGCGCCGAAGGAGATGGGATCGAGCCCCTGCTCGTTGCAGATGAAGTTGGCGAAGGTCAGCGCATCCAGGTCATCCACACCCGTCGCCGCACCCAGGGCCCAGGCCGCCTCGTACTCGAGACCGCCCGACGCCTTCTGGTACTCGGGCCGGTCCTTGACCGTGAAGTGGGTGCGGTCGATGGTCGAGACCCGGCCGCAGGCGATGGTGCAACTGAAGCAGGCGGCGTTGGTCACCAGGTTCGGCTTGCCGTCCGATTCCCGGGGTTCCGCCATGGCTTCAGCGGAGATGTTGTTGGCGCCCTCGAACTGCACGTCCTTGTGGTTGCGGGTCGGCAAAGCGCCGGTCTCGTTGATGACGTTCATCAAAACCTGGGTGCCGAAGGCCGGCAGGCCCTGGCCGGTGACGGCGTTCTCGGCGAGCACCGCCTTGCCGGCGTCGGCGGCCTTCAGGAAGGCGCCGAAGTCCTCGACGTTGACCCCCTTGGTGCCGCGCACGGCCACCGCCTTCAGGTTCTTCGAACCCATCACCGTGCCGACGCCGGAGCGTCCCGCGGCCCGGTCCATGTCGTTGACCACGCAGGCGAACTTGACGCCCTGCTCACCGGCCACGCCGATGGAGGCGACCCGGATCTGCGGATCGCCGTGCTTCGCCTTGATGCCCTCTTCCGTGTCCCAGACGGACGTACCCCAGAACTCGGCGGCATCAATGATCTGCACGTTGTCATTCTCGATCATGAGGTAGACCGGGTTCTTGGCCTTGCCCTCGAAGATGATCATGTCGTAGCCGGCGTTCTTCAATTCGTTGCCGAAGAAACCGCCCGAGTTGGAGCACGCGATGGCGCCCGTCAGCGCCCCCTTGGTGACCACCGAATAGCGCCCCGCCGTGGACGCGCAGGTGCCGGTCAAGGGTCCCGTTGTCATGATCAGCTTGTTGTCCGGGGAAAGCGGATCCACCTTGGGGTCCACCTCCTCGACGAAATACTTGGTCGCCAGGCCGCGCTGGCCCAGGTACTTCTGCGCCCACTCCATGTTGAGGGGCTCGTTGGCGCTGGTGCCCTTGGAAAGGTCAACGCGCAATACGTTCTTTGCCCATGCCATGATCTCTACTCCCTTAAGCCGAAGCCTGCGCGCCGGCGTCCGTCTTCTCGGCCCAGGCGCGCATCTTGTCCAAGCCGGTCCAGTCCGCGTCCACGTAGGTGATGGCCGCCGTCGGACAGGCTGTCACGCAGGCCGGCTCACCTTCGCAGAGATCGCACTTGATGACCTTGCCGGTGGCGGAGTTGTAGTTCACCGTGCCGAAGGGGCACGCGATGGTGCAGACCTTGCAGCCGACGCAGAGCGTGTCGGAAACTACCTTGGCGCCGGTCGCCGCGTCCACGGAGATGGCGTCCACGGGGCAGGCTTGCATGCACCAGGCCTCGTCGCACTGGGTGCAGGTGTAGGGCACGAAGCGGCCCGCGTCCTCGAACTTGAACACCTTGATCCGCGACTTCGCCGGGTTGAACACGCCTTCGTTGTCGTAGGAACACGCCAACTCGCATTGCAGGCAACCCGTGCACTTCTCCGGATCGATATTGAGGGACTTTTGCATGTGGAGGGACCTCCCCTTCTCGTTGGGGGGCGCCCGGGTCGGAATGAATGCGGGAAAACCGTGGGAACACGGCCTGGCCGGCTGATGGTCATCCTCCCTGACGCCCGCTTTTGCGGAACTTTCAGGCCTTCACTTTAACACCCAGGCGCGGCGGACTTGGACTCTTTTTTGGCCGCCAGCGGCGGAAAAAACGCCCGCCGGCTACTGGGCCGGGGCGACGGCGCCCGGGCCTTCGGGCTCGGTGGTTCCGCGCATTTCCCGATCCAGCCGCACCCCGGCATGGGCCCGGGGCGGGGCGAGCGGCGCCAGCAGGCTGTAGATCACTGGAATGAGCACCAGGGTGAACACGGTGGCGATGCCCAGCCCGCCGAAAACCACCCAGCCGATGGCGCTGCGGGCCTCGAAACCGGGGCCCGAGCCGATGATCAGCGGCAGCGCGCCCAGTACCGTCGACAGCATGGTCATCATCACCGGCCTGAGCCGGGTCATGGCGGCCTCGCGGATGGCCTCGGCCACGGAGCGGCCGCGATCCCGGAGTTGGTCGGCGAACTCCACCACCAGGATGCCGTTCTTGGCCATCAGGCCGACCAGCATGACCAGGCCGATCTGCGAATAGATGTTGATGGTCGAGCCGGTGAGCTTGAGCGCGAACACGGCGGCCGCCAGGCCGAACGGCACGGTGAGGATGATCACCAGGGCGCAGAGCAGGCTTTCGAACTGCGCCGCCAGCACCAACAGGACCACCAGCACGGCGATGCCGAAGGTGATGGCCACCTCATGCGACGTGTCCTGGAGGGTCGCCGCCTCGCCCAGGAACCGGAGCCCGATGCCGGGCGGCAGGACCTCGTCGGCGAGCCCGACGATATCGTCGATGGCCGCCTGCAAGGACAATCCCGGCGGCATGGGCGTATCGATCTCGATGGCCCGCTTCTGGCCGGTGCGGTCCAACTCGGCGGCGACGCCCACCTCATCCAGGGTGACGAAGGCGGACAAGGGAACCAGCTTGCCGTCCCGGGCCGGTACGAACAGGTTGTAGAGATCCGAGGGCTCGTCGATGGCGCCGGCCGCCGATTCCAGCATCACCGGGATGGAGCGGTCGTTGACGTTGAGCTCCGCCACCTCGTAGCCGCCGACCATGGCCCGCAGCGTGCTGACGATCCCCTCCACGGCGACGCCCAGGTCCTCGGCCCGGCGCCGATCGACCATCACCGAGAGCTGCGGCTGGGTCTGCTGGTATTCGATTTCCGGGTCTTCCAGGTGCGGCAGGCGTTCATGCATGGCGGCCAGGAAATCATCGGCGGCGGCGGCGATTTCCGGGTAATTGGGGCCGGTGAGGGCGAACTCGATGTTGCCGCCGGCGCGGCGCAGGTTCAGGCTGTTGGGGGTGCGGAACCGCGCGTTGGCGCCGGGGATGGCCCTCAGGGGGCGGCGCAACTCGTTGATGATCTCGGCTTGCGTGCGGTCCCGCTCCGACCAGGGCGTCAGCGGCGCCATCAGGAACACCCGGTTCAGATCCCAGCGGCCGACGATGGCGAACACGTCGCGGACCTCGCCGGCCGCGCGCATGGGCTCGAACAGGGCTTCCGCCACGGCCGACTGGCGATCCATGTAGTCGAGGCCCACCCCGTCCGGCCCCTGCATCATGATCATCACCGCGCCCCGGTCCTCCTTCGGCAGCAACTCGCGCTTCAGGGTCGGGTAGAGGGCAACGGCGATAAGCGCAATCATCACCGTGGTCGCCAGCACCAAAAGCCGGGCCGACAAAGTGAACTCCAGCAGCTTCCGGTAAAGGTCCGTGAGCCAGCCGCCGAACCGGGAGAACGGGGACGGCTGCCTGGCTTCCCCTTCGGCGATCGCCGGCAGCCTTGAGGCCAGCATGGGACAGAGCGACAGGGCCACGAAGGAAGAGATGGCCACTGCGAAGGCCAGCACGAAACCGAACTCGGAAAACAGCCGGCCCGCCATGCTGGGCAGGAAGGCGATGGGCAGGAACACGGAGATCAGCGTCGCCGTGGTGGCCAACACCGCGAAGAACACCTGCCGGGTGCCGAGAACGGCGGCCGCATAGGGCGGCCTGCCCCGGGCCCGCTGGCGCTGGATGTTCTCGATCACCACGATGGCGTCGTCGACGATCATGCCCGTCGCCAAAACCAGGGCCAGCAGGGTCAGAATGTTGATGGAAAAGCCGATCAGCCAGATCGCCCCGATGGTGCCGATCAGCGCGATGGGAATGGCGACGGCCGGGATCAGGGTCGGCCGGAGGCTGCCCATGAACAGGAAGATCACCGTGATCACCACCATCACCGCGATGGACAGGCTCTGCACCACCTCGCGGACCGAGCCGCGAATGAACCGGGCGTCGTCGGAGATCTTCACCACCTCGGCGTCCTTGAGGCGCTTGTTGAGCCGGGAGATGGCTTGGTCGACGGCATCGGAGATGGCGATGGTGTTGGATTGGGCGCGCCGCACAATGCCCAGGCCGACCACTCGGCGGCCGTTGAACAGGCTGTAGCTGTTGGCGTCCGCCGGGCCGTAGAAGGCCTGGGCCACGTCACCCAGGCGCACGTTTTCACGGAGCTCCAGGCGCTCCACGTCACCCGGGTTCCACACGGACGCGTCGGCCCGGACCAGAAGCAACTGGTCGTCGGATTTGAAGCTGCCGGCCGGCACGTCGAGGCTGGTGCTCTGCAGAACCTCGGCCACGTCGTCGATGGAAAGCCCGTAGCTGGCCAGGCGCATGGGATCGACGACGACCCTGAGCACCTTCTTGCGGTCGCCGAACAGCTCCACCGTGGCCACCCCCGGGATGGCCGAGAGCTCCGCCGAAATGTCATCCTCGGCAAGCCGGGTCAGCGCCTCTTGGGGCAGCCGGTCGCTGACCAGGGCGAGGCGGATGATCGGCGAGGCGTCGGCGTCGGCCTTGACGATGGTCAGCTCCTCGACGCCCTCGGGCAGGTCCCGTTCGATGGCGGCGACGGCCTCGCGGATGTCGTTGGCGGCCACGTCCAGGTCGATGTTCGGATAGAACTCGGCCCTGACCCGGCAGTTGTCCTCTTCGCTGGCCGCGTTGATGGTCTTCACTCCGTTGACCCGGGCCACGGCGCCCTCGATGACGCTGGTCACCTCGGCGTCCATGGTCTCCGGCGAGGCGCCGTCGAAATAGGCGCGCACGGTCACCGTGGGGCGGTCCACGTCCGGCAGCTCGCGCACCTCGACGCCCATGAGCGCCGCCAGGCCGGCGATGATGATCAAAAGGTTGAGGACCACCACCAGGGTCGGGCGGCGGACGGAAAGCGCCGGCAGATCGCTGATCTTCACATTCACGACTTGCCGTCCGTGTTCGGCGGCGGGGCGGCGCCGATCTTCTCGGCGGCGTAGGGCCGGGTTTTGACCCGCTGCCCGGGACGCAGGCCCTGGACGCCCTCGACGACGATCATGTCGCCGATTTTGAGATCACCATCGACCAGAATACGGCCCTCGTCGCGGCTGACGATCTTGACGAAGACCTTCTCCACCTTCTCGTCGACGACCCGCCAGAGATAGGCGCCGTCCCGGCTCCACAGCACGGAGACCTCGCGGACGCTCGGGAAGGTGCGGCCGACGAAGGACATGCGCACCTCGAAGGACGTGCCGGGGCGCAGGCTGTCGTCGTCGTTGGCGATTTCCGCCTCCAGCCGGATGGTCCGGGTCAGGGGATCGATGCGGCTGCCGGTGGCTGAGATCACGCCCTCGATGAGCCTTTCGCGCATGGTCCAGGGGCGCACCGCCACCAGGGTGCCGACGGTGGCCCGGGCGGCATATTCCTCGGGCAGGTCGAAGGCCACCTTAATGGTGGTCCGGTCGTCCAGGCTAGCGATGGGCGTTTCCGTGGTGATCCGGTCACCCACATCGATCTCCGTGAGGCCGATGACGCCGGCGAAGGGGGCCCGAACGGTCCGGTCCTGCAACTCGGCGCGGGCCTGATCGAGGCGCACCTCGGCGCTTTCGCGCTCCGCCTGGGCGGTTTCCAGCCGGGCCATGGAGGCGGCCCCCTTGGGCGCCAGTTTCTCCAGCCGTTTCAACTGCCGGGCCGCCTCCTTCACGGCGACCCGGGCAAGACGCACGGCGAGCCGTTGGTGCTTGTCGTCGAGACGCACCAGTTCGGCCCCCTTGGCGACCCGCTGGCCGGCCTCGAAGGCGATGCGCGTCACCTCGCCGGGGACCGACGCGTGGATGGTCGCCGAGCGCTTCGCCTCGCCGGTGCCGATGGCCCGCACCACGGCGTTGTCCTCGGCCGGCTCCGCCGCTTCCACCAGAACCAGGGTGACGCGGCCGGACTTGCGCGCCGGTTCCTTGGAAAAGGCCCCGTCGCGGCCGCCGGCCCAATGGTACCAGCCGGCCCCGAGCACGGCGGCGAACACCAAGATAACGGCGATTTGCGAACGTAACTGCATGCGGACGGCCCCGTGATCCCGCCTTCGGGCCGAACGACGCGTGCGGCCCAAGGGGCGCATTCTAGCCGTGATTAATGCCTAACGCCGCAATATTCGTTAAACAGTCCCGCCCGCCGGCGGAAACCCGCGGCGGGGGCGGAATCTCCCTTGGCGGACGGGGACCGGCGGACTGAGGCGCCCGCCGGTGGTCGTTCGTCCTAGAGCAGATCGCCCTTTATCGGGATCACTTTGGTGATCCCGATACATGGCGTGAATCTGCTCGGCCCATATTAAGACCGATCGGATTCACGTTTTAAATCGGAAACCAAGTGCTTCCGATTTAACACGATCCGATCTAGGCGGCGGCCGGGTGCCAGCCGGCGTCGGCCCAGATCTCGCCGCTGACCGCCTGGTTGGTGATCATGAAGCAGATCGCGTCGGCGATCTCCTCGGGCTTGATCAGGCGGCCCAACTGGGTGTCCGGGAGCACGTACTTGGCCAGGTACTCCTCGCCCATGGCCTGCAGGATCGGGGTGTCCGTGAACCCCGGATGGATGATCGAGCAGCGCACCCCGTGGAAGATGGCTTCCTTCATCAGGGTCGAGGCGGCGCCCTCCAGGGCGGCCTTGGCCGACGCATAGGAGATCTGCCCCTTGTTGCCCTGCGAGGCGGTGGAACCGATGAAGATGACCGCACCTTCCATCTCCTCCATGGGGCCCCATTTCTTCAGGCCGCGGGTGGCCCGGCTCTCGACCACCCGGCCGATCATCTCCATGGCCCAGTAGATGGGCGCGATGTAGTTGACCTCGGTGACCAGGCGGAAGGTCTCCTCGGGGTAGATGGCGGCCTTGCCGGTGACCTTGTTCATCTTCACGGCCAAGGCGTCGCGGACGATGCCGGCCGCCGGCACGCAGATGTTGACCTGACCGAAGCGGTCGCAAAGCTCATCGAAAACGGAGATGCGGAATTCCGAATCCGTGGTGTCGCCCTGATAGGCCTTGGCGATCTGGCCACCCACCTGCTTGTTCAGTTGGTTCGCCACATCAACGACCGAATCATCCATGTCGACCATGGCCACCTGCGCGGCACCGCGATTGACCAGTTCCTCACAAACGGCACGGCCGATGCCGCCCGACGCGCCGGTGATAACGGCGACTTTTCCTTTGGCTCAATTCGCGATTCGTAGGCATTGTGGTAGAATCCCTCTCGATACGCTTTGGGAGTCAGAGAGATGGATCACGAGCGCTTTCGGGACTGGTTCTCGCGTGTCGATGAGTTGACGGCGGCGCAGC
>Ga0209568_1000822_pt1 | contig 11256 bp, 8 predicted proteins | sample WorMetOlspDAHAB2_FD_187406 | JGI IMG/M metagenome (GOLD analysis project Ga0209568, IMG submission 187406) | Marine gutless worms symbiont microbial communities from Max Planck institute for Marine Microbiology, Germany - Olavius sp. DAHAB.2... ...
GTTACGTGTTCGTCTCGTGGACGTAATCAATTGTGCAAAGTTTTATCGTAATCGGTTAAGGGGTTCGGATTCTATGAGTGGTCAAAGTTTGACCATTCCCATAGGAATGCGATGTCGCCATTAACAAAACCAAATGACACAGAAACAGAAATTAAGCTGAAAGTTGAAAATGTTACATGTTGGGAACACACAAAATGAAACCATTACAATAAATAACTCTTCAATCTGGTCTTTGTAGGTTAAAACCCTTTGACACGAAAAATATAACAACAGTAGTCTTCCCAGCCAATCACTTGCCTAATGTACTAACAAACAAAACCAAATGACACAGAAACATAGACAACTCAGTACAACTCGGTTAACCTAAACAACTAAAACACAACAAGCAAACCATGATTTGGTTGCCTCTTATTACCCCGGTCAGGAAACGAGGTGGCCACTATATATTCTACCAATACTGGGCACAAGACAGCAGTGATTGATTGATTGGGGTTTAACGTCACTTTCACAGAAGCAGTGAGTAGAGTTTCATCCCTCCAATGTAGTTTAGGTCATTTCGGAGGCAGTAACACAGCTGCAGCACAAACAAATACTTGCCATTCTTGCCAAGATTGCAAAGTGATGGCAGCAATGCTATATTTTCTCAGAGACCTAGGTGGCCAGTCTAACATGAATATGAAGCCTACACTGACCTACGGCCTGCCAAAGTTTGACTCCCCAAGTTTGATATCAGAAGGCAAAAACAAGGAAAGTGGAAATGACAGCAGCATTGATAAATGGTTACTGGTTACTGTTACTGGTTTATCCATAGCGTCGAGGAATAAAACTTTACAAAATGAGTGCAAATCACATCACACAATGCAACACACGACAACTAAATAGAAAAACACAAATGACGAATGACTTGCTCACCTCCTGTTACCACTGTTTTATATCAAGCAATGATAACAAAGAAAACAAAGAAAACAAAGACTTATCACAGTTTACATTAACGAGAACATGCTCATATAATCTGAAAACACAAGAACACACTGTACTCTGGTACAAAAGCTACAACAAATTGCTAAGCTCAGCTGTTTACAAAGGAAACAAGCAATAATACATTAAAGTGCAGTTGGACAAAGTTACTTAAATTACATGAACTTATTTACATAAGAGGCTGCAATATTATTCCCCTTGATAGTAAGCAAGTAAGTAAATAAAAATGTCAGTTTGTATAGCACATTTCCGTGAAATGGTGACACCTCTAATGCGCGCATGTCTCTAATGTCCAGCAAGGAGATGCGTTCTAAGTCCCGTCTAAAGTGTTCAGACCTAAAGTGTTCAGATTCGATGGACAGATCACATAACGAATCAGGCAGTAAGTTCCAAACCATCTGGCTGGCGACTGAGAAAGCCTGAGTGCCTAATTTGCTGCGAAGAAATTGTGGAATATTCAGTTTGCTGCAGATGGCAGAATGGAGATGTTGGCAGCCAGAAACTTCAGACTGACGTGCAGCTGTCGGCGAGTAACTGGAGCTCGGTACCGAAGACACCGAAACACAGTCACAGCAAGCTTGTACTGCATCCACTTTCGAAAAGGCAGCCAGTGCAGGTCATCATGCAACAGCCATGAAAGATCACGCTCGTGGTTCTTGGTTCCTGTGATCACACTCGCTGCAGCATTCTGAATGCGTTGCAACTTGTCTGTGACCTTCTTTGGTGCAGATGCCAGGACCGAGTTGCAATAATTGACAAACAAATGAACCAACGTCTTTAATGATTCAACGTCCCGAAAGCGACGGATACGTCTCACTTGACGGATGCCAGAAGAAACAGGTCTTACAGACATTCGCAAGGTGCATGTCCAGTCCAAGGTCCACTGCAATCATCACACCAAGTAGTCGAACATGATCACTCGGCTTAATCTCACCAACACCAAACTGAAGGGATGGGCCAGAGGATGCACAACAGCAATATCAGTGGATGTCCTAGGCAAGGTGAGCCTTGGAACTGCAGATGGGTGTACAGAAGGCCCTTCAGAGCAAGCACGATAAGGCCAGAAACTCACAAGTCAGCACTTTGTAGTTGACTCGATGTCTTACAAGCATCCATATTAAAGTCATCTGGCAGCAGAAACAGTCGTTCAAAGGCCATAAATATCCATAAAATTGGGCGTACTGGCTCAGTTACCTTCTTTATAATCATTTTTGAATATGCTCAATCACAAATAGTTCTGTATACAGCATTACACAAGAGGAGACGACTTAAGATCTTGTCATTACAATGGAATCAAAATCAGGGACAAAGCCTCTCCTTTACTCCGTAATTAATGCCCATCCCAAAAAACTGAGAGTTGTGTAAAGTCACTACTAACTTCATAATAAGTGTATTGTTCTTTTACATCATTCTTTATGATAAAGGATAGCTATTACAAACTAACAAGCAACAATGACACTGCTGTGCGGGTGTACAAACCAGCGATAATGCAAATCAATTCATTTACATTAGTAACAATAGAAACATAATATGCATATGATGTGGACATAACTGATGAGCACAACAGCAGCACAGCGGCCAACAAGTAGTAAAGCAGTACTCCTGAGTTATGTGGCAAACACTGGTGACATCACATGATGTCTCACGTATGATCCTACACACACACACACACTAAGTGCAGCCTTTTATTCCAAACTATATGAGCAAGCAGGTACGAGAAAATGAATTTGCAGCCCAATTGACTTGTCAACCCAATTGTCCTCGAATATCTATTTGCACACATTCAAACTACCTGGAACCCAATCAACAGTGTCACAGAACTGAAGGAAGTGACGTCACAATAATAACTTAATAACGGAATTAAATATTGTCACATCATGCACCATCCTTTAAATGACGGACAGTCACAGCAAACGAATTTTGCTGTCATGCTATCAACTTAGCACGAGAACAATATCTGAATGAAATGACTTGAGACTAAGGACGACGACTGGAGGTCCAGTAATAATAAAGTGCAAGTGAAGCTAAGTGACAAACGTTCGAACTAAACGGCAGATTTTCACACACGACTGCAGACACTGTTTCATCAATTTCTATAAAGGCACAATCAAAAGTCGGGAAAATCAAAAAAGTAGCTGCAAACCATTATACTTAGTTCATTGACAACACCAACGTTGCTTGTCATGGCAGGACAATCTTTGTGCTCCAGCAGTATCAGTTTGAGCTCATAAATTTCTCGTTTCAATGACCGTGTTTCACTCTACATCAACACAAGTATGCAATTTGAGAATGTTTCTCACTGCACTGTACCAATATTGCACCAAAAGCATTTCTAGTGATTAATGATGCGATCATTGTGCCAAGCATTCGTCAATAGTTAAGTTAGTTAGTTAACAAAAAAGGCGTTAAGCCCAAAGGCTGCTAGGCCGATAACAAAGTCGCGTCTGTTATAGGGTACAACAAATTAGGACGGGAAACTGTGGCTGAACAGAAACGGCTTCAGCCTCTTTTTAAAAGTCTGTAGCGATGGTGCTAAAGTGACGTGAAGTGGAAAACTGTTCCAGATGCGTGAAGCAGCGGCAGGAAACGCTCTGTCACCTACAATGGACAGCCGAGTTGGCGGTATGATCAGTGCGGACGTTGACGACGATCTCAGTCTTTGCCTTGAACTGATGTCGGCTGCACGTCGAAGTTCGTCACAGAGATATTCCGGCGCCAGGTTATGCAAACAGCAGTAGACGAGGACCGACAGTTTGTACTCGACACGCTGTGGTACTCGCAACCAGTGCAGGTCGCGAAGAAGTGGCGTTACGCTCTCGAACCTCCGTTTTGAGAAGATCACACGTGCAGCAGCGTTCAAAACAGACTGCAGCTTGTCGAACATGTAGCTTGGTGAACCGGCTAACGTAGCGTTGCCATAGTCCAGTCGTCACACGACCAAAGAGACGATCAGCAACAGCAAGACTGGTCTTGTGAGAGATCACCGTGATCAGAAATAAAAGTTTCCCCGCACAGTGAACATGAAGTGCATGTGCTTTACAGAAAGACAGAAACCACACATAATGGTATTTATCGTACAGTTCTTCAGCTTGTATGGTGTTATTTACAAACTGTTAATTGTTGAAATTATTACTGTAAAATTTATAACAACACTGATGTACTATGCTTTATAGACAGTCGTGATTCAAACTATGCAGTATTTTACAGATGGCAATAACAGTCTACAGTAACATCCATATAAAGAGGTAGTTCTATATCGCCGAAAGTTTTACTCATTAAAATTAATAGCCGGGTAAAAATAAAGTCTATTGATCTCAGTTGTAATAAAATTATTTACCTCCAGAGCTTCATTGGTCTTTTGTAACTCAGCAACTCTGCTTTCAAGATTTGCCAACAAGTTTTTCTTCTTTTGGCGACATCTTAATGCTGCCGCTCTAAAATTTAATTAAAAATTCCAATGACTGAATCATACAGAAATATCCTAACAGATCTACATGTACATTCAATGATATATCTATTTATAATCAAAGCTATTAATCCTGACTCTAGAAAATTCTCTTTACATACATACATACATACATACATAGAATGAATTAGATTAGGGCGGCATAAGCCAAAGCTGCGAGGCCACCTTACAAATGTAACGAAAATTCACGTATTTCAGTCAGGGAAGCTTCGTGAGAAAAGCTCAGTCTTGAGCCGATGCTTGAAAGTTGATAAAGAACTGGATGACCGAACGTCCAGCGACAGAGTGTTCCAGACTCGTGCACCGGCAAACGGGAAAGCGCGATCGCCAACACTGGACAGGTTCGACGTCGGGATGGCTAACATGTCCGACAACCATGACTGTAGTCGCTGTCTCGACGGCAGGTCCTTGATGCTCCGTAGATCAACAGACAGGTACGCCAGAGCAAGTCCGTGCAGACACCGATACACGAGAACGGCAATCTTGTAGTCGATTCGCTGCGGCGCCCGCAACCAGTGAAGGTCACGTAGTAGCGATGAAACGTGATCGTACTTTTTTGCCGAAAAAATGAGCCGCGCATCAGCATTCTGGACTGACTGAAGTCTGCTTAGTTCGCGGGTATGCAAACCGGCGTGTGTTGCGTTGCCGTAGTCGAGTCGAGACAAAACTAGAAACACAACAAGTGACTGAAGAACCGGGCGTGTGACAGATCGACGGATGGAGCGGATCTGTCAGAGTAGGTTGAAACAGTTCTGGAAACATGGGCCTTCATGGAAGCCTCGGAGTCGAGATATATGCCCAGGTCTCGTACTGATCTGACAGACTGCACGAAATCGGTGCCGACACGTGTGGGCTCCCGTGGGATCTGGTGTTGCCGTCGGCTGGTCACGCACCACAGCACCTCGGTTTTCGCGGTTTTCAGTTGCAGACGGTTACTGCGCATCCACAACGCGACGTGGTCAACGCAAGTTGACATCTTTTCTCTCAGGGTGGCCACTGCCGACGGATCACATGAATCATAAATTTGAGTATCGTCGGAATAAAGGTGTGGGCAGAGGTCGTGCCTTTGAATGAGCAGAACGAGGTCTGCAGTGTAGATCTTTATAAATATTACAGAAGTTGCTGATTACAAAGAAAAGAATAAGAATACATGGAAGCTGTCAGTGCAGCTATAATAAAGTCAACACACTCCTCAACTTTACAGCTGCTTCGAGGACAGACTGGATTAGCTGGTATCCTAATTAATGAAATCTTGACTTTAAAGAGCACGAGGCAAGGGGGCAAATGCGCTACCAGAGTCAAGTTTCCAATCCAACTGTGGTTCATATACTGATACATGATGCCTTTCTCCCAATAATTTTAAAGGCCAGATGCTCTTCCTAATACCTAGCAAAGGCAAACAGTGTCAAAGCACCTGTTACAACATGGTAAAGCAATTAGGATATAACATGTCTGACTAATGTCATAAAAAAACAAGTATTTGTGACTTCAGATTTCAATATTTGTAAAGACTGGTCGTGATCATCACCCAAAATCAATGGATTGGTGACGGGCTGTTGAAATTATGTGCAACTATAAATTACAAAGGGGAAAATGTACAATAGGAGATATGAGCAGTTGGATGTTTGGTATGTTGAGATTGATTGATTGATTGATTGGGGTTTAATAACACTTTCAGCACAGTAAGACTATATCGTGCCTTGAAAAATTTAGAGTTTAGTTAAAATGTTGATGACAGTGAGAAAATAGTTAAAAATATTACGTTTTGGAGAATGCCATAATATGTGTGAAAGTTGAGAGTGGTATGTTGAGATTATGTGTAAAAATTAGTTTTACATTCACTGGCAGTTTCATATTTTTAAATGTTTACAAACTCTTCACAATCTTAATATTATCAATTTATGTTCTTACTTTAATACTAGTCTGTCATAACGGTTTCAATTTATCCTGGTACACAAGACCACAACACACGTTTTGTGATTCTAACAGTGAAACAACCTGTTGCTTTCAAGGAACTGTTGCCGTCGGATGTCTGCTTCCTTATCTGAAAAACTATGCTCAGAAGACCTTTGTCTGCACATCAGATGTCACATAGTTACAACTGTAAAAACAACTAAAGACTCACAAAAATCACAATGTTAACACAGTTCCACCAAAACCAGTATATTTAGAGATTTTGTTGACTACTAATAATCTCTGTGAGAAGTTCACTGCACTGCAATTTCCACTTCTTTCCAGTGAAACAAACAAAACCAACTATAACAAAATGGGAGAACTTTACCACATTAGTACAGATAAATGCAAAGATTTTCATACTGTGATGCCCTAACAAAATGCAACACAGAGCAATACTGCATGCCAAGGAGTATTCATATAAATGACTAAGTTTCACTTCAACTACTCTAATGCTAAAGACATACTGGCACCAATTGATCGTTTGTCGTTCTTATTGCAAACTTTCCAGTGCCCAGCCGTCATAAACAAATATGGCTATGCAAGTTGACAGCAATGCTTTCTCTGCAGAATTTTAATTGACATTGTAGCAATACCATGTTCCAAAAGTAGACTCCAATTTTCAACTCCAAAAATTGGCATCGGTTTTTGACCCGTGTGTCTTCAGTGTAAGTGTTAAAATGTTCCTTCAGTGCTATCATGCTGCTGGATGGGCAGCAGCAAAAACACATGGCAGCAAGAAAGGTGCAGACTTCCTCGGACATTTTATCAGAATATAGCTGACTAATAGTTGACTGCAATAACGATTTCAATGCTGCTGTCCTTACTGCTGCTACTGTAAAATGCAGACACTGGTGCCTGTGTGTCTGCATACTGTGAGTGTTTAAACTCTTTCTACAGCAAAAAAACTAAACACAACGAACACAACAATAACCACATTCATTTATTGTTGGTGTTGTTAACGATAGTGCTGTGACGGAAACTGTACCGGAACTGGAAACCGCATTTTTTGTCAGAATCATGGAGAACCGAAATCGCGGTATTTTCGGAGCTATGTAAACGGTTTTAACCAAGGCAACTTCGGGCAGCTAGTGGTTTAGGCTAGTGATGTTTCAACTGTTAATAAATCAGCTGTTTGGTAGATGTGTCAATGCAATGACCTCTGATTATGAAATTCGTCAAAATGGCCCGTCACCGACACTGTACTTCCATCCACTTCTCCATCCAACCCACCTGCATGTCGCCCGTGATGGGCGGCCGGGTATGCGGGCAGTTGGTCGGTGCGCAGATTCATTCACTTGGGCGACGCGCATTCCAAGCAGTGGGCAGCGCTAACTGCGTCATCTCTGTGAGCATACCTCGTTCGGTTGTTTGGGTGGGTTATTGAATTGCCATGTACGTTATTTTTCGTCCGCATATGGCAACCTGCCACGTGTGGTATTGTTTGTAAACAACCATAAAAACCGAAACCGACCGTGAACCGCGGCTTTTATTAAAAAACCTACCGAAACCTACCGCAAATACGAAAATAGAAACAGTCACAGCACTAGTTAACGATTCACATATTCTGGTAGCACAGAATGATTTTCTCAATTTGCAAGTAAACAGCAACGGTTGTTTATGGTATCCCATCTTTGTATCAATCTTGAGAAAACAAGCCCTCCCTCTCCTGGTTTCATGTTATACGTCCCTCCTGTTCAACATTTCCCAACATTTCAAGGCTTGGGACTCATCTAGGACACATCTTGTGGAGGCTGAATTAGAGAAGCAGTTAATGAAGCGAATGCATACAAGTGGGATGATGTATCTGCAGCCTCCAGCTGAACATGAAGCAGTGGATCGGCTCCAACTTGGACTATGCCGTCTGACACTGACAAACATGGCTGCTTCGCTGGCACTTGACTGTCAAAACTACTAGAAACCGACAGTGTTGCACGAGCGTGCGGTGCTCGCTGCACTGCGGCTTTAAGTTTCTACAACGGTTAACACAAAATACAGTGTAACCTTACAACAACAACAACAACAATAATAACAATAATGTAATTTATGTAGCACCATTTCTAGAGTTTCAGCAGCATTTCACATCAAAATATGCCCAATCATGTGTGACACAACCAAATACGTGTGAGCTTCTTCAAGGCACATCGACATATAAAGGTAACAGCAGCATCTTCAGGAAATACAGGAAAATACTCTATAGAACTAAACGACAGGTTATTTGGGTTTAACGGCACTATAAACAACAAAAATTAAAAATATTTAACTAATATAAAATGCAATATTACTGTTAGTGATAAGAATCACTTGCTTTGATAAACTGATAACACTAACACTGATTTCTGGAGTCAACTATTCCACTAGTATGGTATTCACTAAAGTCCATACAATACGTAAGTGGTGTGTTACTATGACATAATGGGTGCAAATACATTACGTGAAAATGACCAAATCTGAGTTGGTCAATAACGATAACAGTTTGCTGCAAATCAAATTATAACTTCCACCAGTAACTAGTCCGCACATCTATTAACTAGGAGAAATTATAGCTAAATGACCACAGAAGTGACTCTTCCATGTTCCATGCCTCAATATTACACAGTGTTAACGAGCAAACAAGCAAAGCACTTTCGCCAACAAGTTAACCCAATCGTGTAATGTGCAGCAATGTGCAAACACACTTCCCGTGTTGATGCAGCAATTCCGAGTGCTGTAAGTCCACTCTCTGGCAAGTCAAACACAGCTTCTGGCTGACTACTGTTTGTTACCATCGCAGCAACACCGGAGCTAGCACCAGCTGGCGTGCTATGTGGTACTTGCAGGGTGAGTGGCATCAATGATTGACTTGTCACCTGGCTGATCATTCCAATCAGACTACCATTTGACAGCAGCTGCACTGGCTTTGATGAGACGGTGGTTGAGCTCTGTGATACAGCAGAAGTTGGTGTCGGCATTATGACAACGGCTGGCATACTGAATGGAACTGTTTCACCAGAAGGCAGTTTCAACATTACTTGAACCGACAGATTGCCACCAGCAGTGTTGAGGCACGAAGAATCTGCCACGCTACACACACACACACACAGTTTCAATACTGAACTTCACAACCAATTTAATCCAATCAGGAATTTGTACTGCACAACACACACTTCACCAGCAAAGACATCAGTGGCACATATTGCTAACCACATGTGACAACAGCACACAGATACTGAACAATTACACTTACTCGTAGGCAGAGAGTAGTTTTCAAATGGTATAAAAGTGAGATTGATAACCCAACAAAATTCACAAGCATCCAAAATTTAAACAAAAATTAAAATGATAAAAAATACACATAGTACTAACATAATCTGCAACACATTTCCTGAAATGACTGGTGACAATACCAATTTTTTGGAATGGTTTACATATGTAGGTGTCCTGTAGGTATCCTGTTCTTCTATCACTTGATACTATTAATTGTATGGCACAAAGAGTATCTGATGTGTACAGAAAAACAAGCAGGCAAAAGCAGTGTTAGTAGTAAGTGAAACCCCACCACGGAGCCTGTTTGCACCCAATGACCCTTATTTAGGTACACTTGGTGGACAGCCAAGTCTACCTTGGTCCTCTTTGTGATCAATATATTATGATTAATGACCTCCTCCCGGCCCTGCGGGTCGGGAGGGGAGGTGCCTGCTCAAGGTCAACATCGTACTACACTTCAGTGGTGACGAATAATAATCATATGCTGTTGACCTCCCTGTCGGTGACATGTCCGCGAGGGGGACAAAGCCGTATTGATCGATACAGCACATGCTCGTCTGCGACAGCGACAGTGCCAGCCAGCACCAACTCTGCGAGTGCGGGCTCGTTGACAAAGAAGGCCAGGTCTGACTAAACAAAGAGTCTATAAAATAATGATATGTCGTTGACCTAGGTGACTCAGCACGCCAGCCGTAGTGGAAAAAGCCCGTATACTAATATATTCATATCGATTTGCCCGGTCTATTCTGCAGTTCTGCGACGCCCCGTCAGCTACAGCATTGTGCTAGCCTTTGTCTGAGTCAGCCTGCGGTGCCATGTCTGTGAGAAGGACAAAGCCGTATCGATCGCTACAGCGCACAACCGGCGGTGCCAATCTCTTCGTAAGAAATAATGATATGCTGTTGACCTCTCTGCCGACGCCATGTCTGTGAACACGTGACAAAGCCAGGCCTGACTAAACAACGAGTCTTTGTGAAAATGATATTCTAGTGACCTAGCTGGCGACGTGAACATGCCCGCCCCTCAGCCCACTCGATTTTCCATTGTCTGCGAGGATCGCTGCCTCATCTGCGACAATGCAACAACGACTGCTTTGCATGCGGCGATGACTCAGTACCGAATCGATCGGCCCAAGGACAAAGCTTCTTTGCAATGTCTGCGACTGCAATGTAGCATGCAGCGTTGCGCCACGAAGCACCCCCTTTGCAACACCACCAGTGTCTTTGTGGAAATAATGATATGCCATTGACCTACCTAGTCTGCGAAGCCTGTTTAGCCGACCATGCCCAGACAAAGACATGAGTCATCACCCTTCACCTACGGGCCTTTGGGCCAACGCCAGTCGCTAGCATCCGCCACCATAAAAACGAGCGAGAGCGTCGTTCGGCGTCAGTGTGCAACAGATCGTAGAGAGAGAAACATGAAGACGTATCAGATTAGCGATGACGGACTCATTATTGTAAAGAAGAATTTGGTTGTTATCAAACAGAAGGATTCGGACAAGTCTTTCGAATTCACACCTAGCAGGTTGGTGTTACGCATGTTTGTAACAAAATATTGTACTAGTCTCGTTTGTATTGAACAGTATGAATATGCAGCGTGTCATATTTCAT
>Ga0209568_1000823_pt1 | contig 11255 bp, 15 predicted proteins | sample WorMetOlspDAHAB2_FD_187406 | JGI IMG/M metagenome (GOLD analysis project Ga0209568, IMG submission 187406) | Marine gutless worms symbiont microbial communities from Max Planck institute for Marine Microbiology, Germany - Olavius sp. DAHAB.2... ...
GCCCATGAGTGATACATGTATAGGCCAGCATGTACAAGTACCATATTGTTTATATAAGGATCATCCATTTAGAAAATTAAATCGGGAGATTCAGACCCACTTCACTTCATCCCACCATGTCCGCAATAAGTATGCAGTCAGTCAATAATGTACAGGTCTGGAAATGGACCTTTCCCACTGTTAGAGCGTACATGTGTGCTGAATTGATGGCTCCTTTTAAACCCACGTGGTTGAAATTTGCCAATGAAAACGCTAATTCTCTATTGTTGTGTTTTTATAATACGTTTCTTCACATTTTCCTATAAATTTGATAATTAAATGCGATATATTTCCATGACATTATGTTTTTACTTCATAGTTTACTTTACTTGGTAGAGCATGTGCTAAGCCAAGTTTTTTTGTAATTTGCATCTACTTGACCTTTGACCTTGAAAATGTGACCTTGAAGGTCAAATGTTGGCAAATATCTGGATAGATTTTGTAGTGTTCGCCAATGCAAGCATTTTAAGGGGTCATTGGCTATTCTAGGTTGATTGCAGTTGCTGCCACAAAACAGCTAATTTTAGCCATTTTTTAAATATATGTCGTTTATCGTTTCCTACAGGACGTTCATTATCCAATATATTTGAACATGGGTGGATTAAAATCATAGCAGGGTACCTAATCTAACACACTTAGATGTAAAAGTGGCAAGGTTGGTCCGTTCCTGGCCTTGGTAAAATCTGTACTCCAGATTTTGGGAAAGGCCAAAAATTGGTGACATTTTGACTTCTGGTGACCTCATTAGTGACCGCATTAGTATATAACACATATCATTTTGAGTGGTCATATGTAACCACGAGGTTAGGAACTATGACCACTTCAATTTCCTCTACCTCTAAATATTAGCCCAAACCTGTCCTTTCCGACCACATAAAAAGACCCCATTTTCTCACTTAGTGCCGGGTTACAAAAATGTTAACCGAGTTATTCCACTAAGGTGGGTAGTCTAATTCAAAATTATGGTGAGTGACATAGGGTACATTTCATGCACACGAAAACCTATCCATCCCCTGGACTAACAGGCTTTAAACGACACTAATGCAAATACCTCTCCATAAAACAGCAAAAATCAATGTAAAAATGTTCAGTTTCTCATTTTCTGTAAGCGCCGAACGTAGAAAACAGCAAAAATTAGTTTGTTCTGTCACAGGGCAGTGTGTCTTACACTTTGATACGAAAAGCTCCGTGCCGCTAGGAGAGGGCGAGGAAGGGAGTGGAAGGCGAAAGGGTAGGGAAAGAAAGGGAAGAGACAAGGGCGGATTTAAGAGGGCAATAAAAGGGGGCCATGCCCCCAAGATGCTAATAGTCGCCCTTCTTTGCACCTTTGCTTATGGAGTGCAATATAGTGTTGTGGACTTAAATTACCATTACCACAAGCATTAAACCGTATATACAGTATAGGCCTATCATGAAGTTATGATGCAGAAAAACATTTGCTGGTGCTAGTATTCGTTATAAATGAAGAATTAGCAGCAATAGTCACAAGCACACAAGTTAAAACAACAATAAAACCGTGTCTGCAAAAATATTAAATGTCCAATATCATGACTAATTGCGCTGCACCTTTCTCAGTGACTATGCACCACTTGGAACTAGCACCGTCACTAGTCTAATATCGTAATCAACCACTATGCACATGACTAACAAGAAACCTGAGCTAACGCACAGATGACACGTGTAGTAGGGTACCGGGACACGACAGACAGACGGACGGACGGGCAGCTTTGCCATGGCTAATACGCACTGCACTAACATGTTGCACGTGTAAAAAGATCATGCTGCATGCAGACAAACGTTGCAGTAGGCCTAACTAGTCTAAAGAGTCAGATTCAAGCGTCTGGAACTGAAAGACGCAAACTTTTCTCCATAATGCACCAAAAGTCGCCATTTTGAGATCCAAATTCGAAAAAAAATTCTGGAGAGGGGGACACCCCCTTCTCACACCCTACCTTTCTCGGCGCCTTCGGGGACTCGTGCTTAGCGTTCCCCTTCCTTTGATTTTACAGTTTGACCACTGCCGGTACGTATTCCACCTACCCACGGAGTGATGGCTAGGCCGAGTCGGCCTGAATGACCTGGATAAATACCGGAATGGTAGACCCGTCACTGGTCGTTACTCGTCTGTCGTTACCTATCCCAGTACTAACCGGGCTCGACGCAGAACAAAAAGTATGCAGAACAAATAACTTTGTCGATGGGTGAAAATCTTACCGGCAGCTTCGGAAGCTGGTGCGGTAGTGGTCACTTCAGCTGAAAACAGTCATAATCAGTCATCGTCAATAATTAATAATCCATATGGGCTAAACACTGTATATAGAACAAAATGCACGCAGTCTACACAATGTTGTCTAAGCAATCGCTATAAAACAGAAAATTAAATGTAATATATTACGTGAACGAATATGTGCGCCAGCCTCTTTAAATCTGCCAACTGTCAGCTATAAATGTTTATTAACCTAGCTCAAAGGAACTCAATATATTTACTGTTTCTAAACCACGACGTCTTTCCTCCACCCCTGTTTCGTCCCTGTTTGCCCTCTCAGTTTCCATTTTCACCTCCCATTTGACGTCATGTCGTGCTCATGAATGGGTCCAGCCCATTCAACTGGAAACGCTGGCCTTTATCGACCCACATCTGTGGCCGCCTAAATGTCGGATTTAAAAGGTACAGTACGGTAAAAATGGAGCTGAATGCAGAAACGTATACACAAGATATCTCTGCGTAATGCAAGCAAATTGAAACAACGCGTAATTGACACACGGACGCGTAGAAAACAATATCGACGAAGCTGATGATCAACGAAGAAAGCTGTAAACCCGCATTACCCTAATAATAAGGAACTTCTGGAGAGGGCGCAATGGAGATTCCCAAAAAGATAATGGTCTGGGACACTTGCCATATAGCCATATGGAGTGGTTGGAAAGGTTATATTTGTGGAGTTTAAAGGAAAAAAGAAATAGCTTGGACGTAAGTGAGGTTTTCAAGATGATTAAAGCACGTGCTAAATGTGAAATCTGCGATTTTAATCATGAACACAGAGATGCAAAGGTAATGGAGGACACAGTGTAAAATTAGTTAAGGTAAGGAGTAATAGGGATGTTACGAAGGGTTTTTTTCACGGAGGGTAGTTCACAGCTTGAATCACCTATACCAGCACGCGTCGGATGCATTGAGCATAAGTAGCATTAAAATATATTACAACAAATTAGAGAAACAATGTAAGTTTTTAATTTATCCCCGCAAAAAAATACGAGGATCGCCTGTAAACTGGCCGCATATGAGGCTACACCAGGTAAAAAACCATGCAGGTAAAAACGAACATTCGTTTCGTTATTAACATGCACGTAGGCCTATTGAACCCAGTATCTCAGCCTGGCCATCTCGCCGTGGATAGGTGCGATAGGCACTGGCATTGGTTTTGATCACCAGTGGGGAAGAAACTGCGACTTACGCGTAGCAGTAGTCTATGGTATGCTTCCATAGAGACGGCCGGCACACTGGCTGAAGTCGGTTAAAGGCGCTGCTGTTATTTTGAGGAGGACATTCGAGCAACATGTGTTGTAGCCCACTATGCTAGCCTAGCATACGGGGCTACAACACATGTTGTATGGATGTCCTGCAGAATATAACATCAGCATTGCTAGCTGATTTATAAAGCGTCATAAAGTCGTAACTTCAAAGGCGCCGCTTCTTGCCAGAGATGACCGAAACCATTTCCGGTACTTATTGCACCTTCCCACGGAGGGATGGCAAGGGCGAGTCGGCCTGAATGACCTGGATAAATACGGAATGGAAGACCCGTCAGAGGTCGTCACAGTCACACCCGATCCCAGTACTCAGCGGGCTAGACGAAGCTTAACTCCGTATGAAATGTCATGAAATGGATAAAATCGTGTGTATAACATATAGCTTTGTCGATGTGTGGAAATCTTACCAGCAGCTGCGTTAGCTGGTGCGGCAGTGATGACTTCGGCTGCGAAGGTCATAAACAGTCATCGTCAATAATTAATAATTATGTTGGTGACTGATTTAGTCGAGACTTGTCTTTATCAATTCAGTTGTTTTTTGGATTGATATGTATTCTATGTTATGGGTTGAAAAACCCACAGTCCATGGACTGTGGAAAAACCACTGAACTATAAATAGTTCATTGTATTTATAGTTCAGTGTTGAAAAACACGATGTTGTTAGCATTATTATAAGCTTTCTAAATGTAATTGTGTAACAAAGGTTATGGGTCCAGTGATGCTGAGATTGCTGTTTTGCTGGCAGATTGTGCGACGGTTCTTTCTTGTGTGAAATAGTTGTTTGACCGCAGTGGGACTGCTGTAGGCTACTGTTGTTTGTTCTTGAGTATTCGCGTGCTTATTTCCCGGAATGGAGTCTTACAGGTTAGCCTGCGCCCAGATAAGTTCACTGGGAAGGATTGGTCTCTCTGGAAGGAGCAAATGCAGGCAGTATCTACGTTGGAGTCATTATGGGAAATAGTGGATGGTTTTTTTACCCCAACCTGATGATGATGCAGATGCAGCAGAACGTACACAGTGGAAAGGAGGGACAACAGGGCATTAGCTATGTTAAAGCTCTTGTTGGACAACTCACAGTTGGTACTAGTGATGGACTGTGAGACGTCTACAGAAGCACGACAAGCTCTGGTAGATCGTTATGAGCAACCCACAAATCAGAATGTCATTTTGCATGAGAAAAAGTATCGTAATTGCAAAATGAATGGAGATAGTGTACAGGAACACATCAAGAAGCAAAAGATGTTAGTCCAGGATTTAGCAGCCATTGGTTCGCATGTACCAGAGGATCGACAGGTCATGGAATTAATTTTGAGTTTACCTCCATCCTATGATTCCTTGGTTAACAGTTTGCAGTCAGTGCAGGAAGGCCTGGCCATGAAGTTACTTACCAGACAGTTATTGCTGGAAGAGCAAAAGCGGAAGGAAAGGAATGCTAATAACACTAGAACTGCTAGAACTGCAGTCGGATTACTATGTAGGAAATCGTGGAAGAGCTCAGGCTGAGAAAACAAACAAAACCTGTTAAAACTGTAGAAAATCAGGTCACTTTAAGAAAAAATGTCTACAGTTACATAAAAGTGGCACAAGAAAGGTTGAAAAGGTATATGCAGTCGGATTACTTGCAGGTGCTAAGGCTGGTAGCCGTGACGAATGGTTTGTTGACTCTGGAGCGAGTGTACACATGTGCTGTTCAGAAAATTTTTTCACTACATTCCATTAGTTTGCATGTATACAAAAGGTGACATACCAGATGGTAATGTGGTACACGGTGTTGGAAGTGGAAATGTGAAATGGAAAAACAGCAGATTCAATGACGTTGAACTGAGAGATGTAATGTTAGTGCTCGACTTCAATCAGAATTTAGTCTCAGTGAAAAAGATGACTGAGAAGAATGTCACGGTGACATTCAATAAAACTGGGCTGAAAGTCATTTTACACAAGAATGCGGTAGCTACAGAACATTTGGACAAAGGCAGCTCATGGGCATTGTACATGTTGGATTGTAAACCATGTGTACAAAAGAACTTTGCACGTGTTACCCAAGTGAAAAACAGAATATAAGATTGGCATAAGTGACTGGGACATGCTAATCCAAAGAAGTTATTACACATGGTCAAAGGAGCATTGGTAGATGATCTGCAGTTAGCTGGAGCTCAGAAGATGTCATTCTGTGAGTAGTATCAATTTGAAAAACAGTCGAGAAATCCATTTCAAAAGAAAGCTGTACGCAGTAAGGGACCACTGGAGTTAATACACTCAGACGTTTGCTGTCCTATGCATGTAATATCTGTTGGTGGTAGTCGCTGTTTGCCACATTCGTTGATGACTACACACGCTATACAGTACATCAGTGTATTTCATGAGTGAGAAGACTGAATTGCTGAAATACTTCAAGGAGTTTCACCGTGAAGCGGAATCAGCCACTGGATGCAGAGTGAAATGTATCCGAAGTGACAATGGAACAGAATATTTCAACAAGGACTTTGATCGTTACTGGAAGGAGTGTGGAATTCAGAGACGGTTAACAGCACCCGACATCCCACAACAGAATGGAGTTGCTGAGAGAGCAAACCGGACTTTGCTAGATAGTGCCAGATCCATGTTGCACTATGCAGAACGTCCAGAGAAATTTTGGACAGAAGCTGTCTTCAATGCAACATATGTCTAGAATGGGTATGATCTACTGCGTAAGGCTTATCGGCTTTGGGGCTTTGAGCAAAATCGATTGATAATCAGTCGAGATGTGAGATTCGATGAAGAAAATTTTGGTGACCGAGTTGTCCGGCACCCAAGTAAGGAGGAAGAACAGTCCGTTCTGGAACTTAAGTGAGAAATCACAGCGAACGTACCAGTAACAGAAGGTGATGTGCAAATTCAGGTTGAAAGTGAAGAAAATTCAGAAGCTTCAAACACTGATTCAGATGATACAGTTCCGCAGGCAGATATAAGTCGAGGACACAGACCTGCTAGGGCATGTGTGCAACCAGCATGGATGAGGAGTGACAGTTTCCTTGTCGAAGACGAACTGTATGAAAATTCAGAATTAGCTATGAGTGCAGAATCAGTGGAAGCAGAACCTAAAACAGTGCAAGAAGCATTAATGAGTCCACAGATGAAATTGTGGCAAAATGCTATGAAAGCTGAATATGATTCACTGATGAAGAATGGCATATTCAAGTTAGTGACACTACCAAATGGGCGTGATGTCTTGGGTGTTCAAGATAAAACACAATTCAGATGGTAGTATTCAGCGGTATAAGACACGGTTAGTGGCAAGAGGTTTCTCACAACAACCTAACGTTGACTTCACAGAAACTTATTCTCCAGTAACACGTCTGACTTCAGTACGTGCAGTACTAACTATTGCTAATGAGCTGGACATGGGCATACATCAAATGGATGTAGAGACATCATTCTTGAATGGAAACTTAGATCAAGACATTTACATGAAGCAACCTACTAAATTTGTGCAGAAGAACAAGGAACATTTGGTTTGCAAATTAGAGAAGGGTCTCCATGGGCTAAAACAGTCAGCTCGATGTATCGATGTTGGTACCAAATGTTCAGTGACGATCTGCAGAACATGGGATATCAGCAATATCCGTCTGACCCGTGCGTCTACTGGAAACGAGTCGGGAGTGGGCTTATCATCCTGGCGATCCATGTCGACGACCTGGTAATTGCTTCAAACAATCCACAGACGTTGCAACACGAGAAGGAAGCATTCTCCAAAAAATTCGCAATGTACCATTTAAGAGAAGCACATGTCGTACTTGGAATGAAGATACTACGTGATCGTCTACATCGTAAGCTGTGGTTAACCCGAACCAATAATCTGTCAGAGATAATAGAGAAATTTGGAATGAAAGATTGCAAGCCAGTTGCAACACCACAGGAAGTTGGACAGTGTTTTGAACAGAATGAAGGTATCCCAATCAAAATGAAGGAATACCAAGCACATATTGGCTCCTTAACATATGCAGCTATGAGTACCAAACCGGATATTGCAAAAGCATTGGGTGTGGTTAATCAGTTCGCATCGAATCCTAGTGAAATCCATTGGACAGCAGCGAAGCGCATCTTACGTTATTTGAAGGGAACTTCAGATTATGGCATCTGTTTCGATAGTAAACAGGATTCAGAAACCAAGCTCACAGGATTTGGCTAAAGACGTTCCAAGTGGGAGTATGTTGGTAACTGATTTAGTCGAGTCTTGTCGAGACTTAGATGCACCGTCTTAATTAATTTACTTGTTTTTCGGATTGATATACTGTTATATGTTATGGGTTGAAAACACGATGTTGCTAGCATTATTATAGGCTTTCTAAATCTAATTGTGTAACAAATCCATATAGGCTAAACACTGTACGTAGAAAAAAAACTGCATGCAGTCGACCCAATGCTGTTTAAGCAGTCGCTCTAAAGCCGCAAAAATTAAATGTTATAAATTATACGCATGAATATATGCGCTAACCCATTTAAATCTACCAAGTGCCAGCTTTAGCCTACATGTATACGCAAGCGCAACGGGACTAAATATCTTTACTGTTTCCAACCAGCGACGTCTTTCCGCCATCCCTGTTTCGTTTCTGTTTGCCCTCTCAATGTCATTTTCACCTCCCATTTCACGTCATGTCGTGCTCATGAATGGGACCAGCCCATTCAACTGGAAACGCTGGCCATTATCGACCCACATTTGTGGCCGCATAAATGTCAAATTAGAAAAAATACAGTACATTACGGTAAAAGAGCCCGATACAGACAGGTATGCATAAGATATCTTTTCAGAATGCAAGCAAATTGAAACAGCGTCTGACTGACACACGGACGCGTACAAAACAACATCTACGAAGTCGATCTGCTAAATATATTCACAGGGCAAAAGACATCATTCTGGTCATCCGTTAATTTTTCACAGCCGTCATCAAACATAACAACCGTTTTCATAGCAACTAGCACTCCGATAGTCTTTTGCAGGAAAAACGTTGTAGACCAATGTATTCATTGAAATATTTCAGACGCAGCCTTATAAAAACCGATAAAATTAGAAGAAAAAACTTAAGCGAAAACGTGAAATGCGTATTACTTTACAAACTGTTCTGAATGTCACTGTAAAAAATCAAACAACGTCCATGTCATTTGGAGTTATGATGCGTCATATATGGCTAAGTTTTTTGGGGAAAATAGAGAGCATATACATCTTGACATTCCATACACTTGCGCTTGTTGTCTGTTGGTAAGATTTACCCGATTGGAATGTTAATTGCCGGAGCTATCACAGGTTACAGACCACACATTGTGACATCATACGCGTCGAAAGATGCTTCAAACTGTACGGCTGGCTAAGTTAGTAATATACCTGTTTGATACTACGATTATGCCGTCTAAGACCGGGCCTAGAGTACTGCGTAAGTGCGTAGAAACCGTATTACTTTAAGGATAAGGAATTTCTGGAGAGGGCGCAAAGGAGATTCACCAAAATGGTCAATGGTCTGGAACACTTGCCATACAGGCATATGGATGGGGTGGAAGGTTACATCTGTGGTTTTAGAGGAAAGGAGGAATAGGTAGGACTTAATTGAGGTTTTTGGATGATTAAAGCATATGCTAAAGGCGAAATCAGTGATTTTTATCATGGACAATCGATGCCAAGGTGGCAGAGGACAGGTTTGGTGTAAAATTAGTTAAGGTAAGGAGTAATAGTGATATAATAAAGCATTTTTTTCACACGGGGTTGTTGAGAGATGGAATCGCCTGGACCAGCTCGTGGTGGACGCATTCAGCATCACTAGCATTAAAATAAATTACAACATATAGAGAATCCAGATTGGGTTTTTAATGGATGCCCGCTAAAAATAGGCGTATCACTTATGGATTGACTGCATTTGAGGGCATAACAGTTAAAAAACCATGCAGGTAAGGAATGAAAAATCGTTATATTGTAAACATTAATGTAGGCCTATTGAACCTAATATTTCAGGATGGCCATCTCGCCGTGGACAGATGCGATAGGCACTCTCAATGGTTTTGACAACCAGTGCATTCACGGCCCTGTACTCAATAATATTGGCTTACGTCCTACCTCTCATCTCGCACTTTATGTGTAAAATGTAACGGCTGCTTCTCTTCCTTACACATCTCACTGTATGGCGTTCCTCAAGGCTCTGTTCTCGGTACTTTGCTCTTCATAATGTATACAACTCCTCTCAGTACTCTCATTTCATCTCTGTCATTATATCACCACCTCTATGCAGATGACACACAACGTTTATCTCCTTTTATCCCTCAGACTTTCAGGCAAACATCTCACACCTCCAGAATGCTCTCACACAGAATGATCACTTCTTGGATGACTTCTATTCTCTTATCTATCAATTACTCTAAAATCGAGTTTCATCTAATTGGACTTAAACAGCAGCTTTAAAAGATTCACAACTCTTCGACACTGGGAGACACAACTCAGTCTGCTCGCAACCTTTGTTTCATATTTGACGAACATCTTTCCTTTTCCGGTCAGATCTCTGCATTGTCTAAAACCTGCAATATCACATTCGTGCTCTCCGCTGTATCTATAGGCCTACATACCTTGACCTTCACACCTCTAAAGCAATTGCCACCTCCATCGTACACTCCAAGTTTGACCACTGTAACTCTAACTGTGGTTTTCCGAAATATCAAATAAATCGTCAACAACACATAAAGAATGCTCTTGTTCGAACTGTTGTCCATGCTCCAAAATTCCAACACACCACACCGATTCTGAAATCTCTTCGCTGGCTTAATCGTTCAGTACTGCCGCACCTCTGATTTGGAACTCACTGCCACCTGCCGTATTGAACTGCGACTCTCTCTCTACTTTCAAATCCAGACTTAAAACTCATCTGTTTTCTACCACTTTCTGCTAACTATTCTTCCTACCTGTTCCGCCAGCGCCTCTGTAGCCGCCTAACGGCATTATGGCGCTATATAAATTTCGTATTATTATTATTATTATTATCATCATCATCATTATTATTATCTGTATTGCTCTTATCTATATTGCGTAATTGCGCTTCTCAGTTTTGCGACTGCATAGTAACCGATTCAAGGTTGCATATTCTTCTTAGAGCGTACGCTGACATGAACAGCAGCGTGGCCGTGTCTGACCGTATGCATACGCCGCACGGTCTGCTGCAACGATTCACGGCCCAACATCGAGTTGCGCAACGCACGCGAACCACGACAGCGTACTCAAAACTAGTCCGGTTCCCGTACAGAAACTTCAGCCTGCTGATGCAGAATCACTCTACCGAACCTCGCTACGACTGTACGCGGCCGTTACGTTCGCTGGTTTTCCCCACAACAGTAACTCGTTGCTGCGCCATTTAGGCTATAGTTTTCTTTTACGGTCAATTTTGCAGTTGGTTCCTCCATGCGCAATTCGCTTGCTATGTCGTTCACGTAATTGTAGTACTATTCATCTCTTGCATAACGTATTTTGATGTACTTTGACGCTTTTACGATTATTATCAGGTGGAAATACAGACTGTTCCTAACCCATGTTGCCATGATATAGACACGACTGGACAATCAGACGTTGCACAGGGCATATCTAGTTGCAATGTAACTGCTAGCGGATTTCTGTCAGTATTTTTATTGAATGCTACCAGTTTAGCTAAACCTAATGCTCTACAGCTTCTGCAAAC
>Ga0209568_1000824_pt1 | contig 11247 bp, 10 predicted proteins | sample WorMetOlspDAHAB2_FD_187406 | JGI IMG/M metagenome (GOLD analysis project Ga0209568, IMG submission 187406) | Marine gutless worms symbiont microbial communities from Max Planck institute for Marine Microbiology, Germany - Olavius sp. DAHAB.2... ...
AAAATTCTGTTTGCAGAATATTTGCATCTTGTAACTAGAAATCAATTAGTTCTATTTTATTACTGTTAGGAAGACACAACAAAGTACATTAACTATGAAGTGAGAGCTAAAGTTAAATTGGATTTACAGTAACAACACTGCACAAAAAAATGTGAATTTTTGTCTATTTTGCTCTTTTGCAAATAAATGAGTTCAATGAGACACAGTATTGGACTGTCAGAAATGCAAACCACTAGGCCTACTTCCTATTGTAATCATACATAAATAGTGTAACTACCATATGTAAAAACGTAACAACCAAAGTTTACCACTTGATGAACATGCAGACTGATTGTTACATAACTCACACCAACACAAAGTGAAAAAGAAGTGCAGAATTCGTACCTGATCGAACGAATATGAACTTGGCAGAATTAATGCAGACTGGCTTCCAGCCAATATGCTCTGACTGTCAGAGTCACTTACATAACTCTCATTCAACACACCACCCAGATGCATTGGTCTTCTGTTCACCTGACATTCAGCTGCTCCAAAAGCAATACAGAAAACCAGATCTCCGCATGCACACAACAAAACTGATACTAGCAGTCCACCAACTAAAGCCCACTGGTGTCCACTGCTATTCCCACAATTGCTGACCACAGTTCTCTGTCTTGCACTGCTCTGAAGGCACTATAGATATCCATATTACACTACTCTTGTACATCATCCAGCCTTTCCTTCCTCTTCGGTCTCCCCGGCTTATATAAACCTTCCATTACTCCAAATAAAGCCACACAAACAAAAAAAGATCCACCGATATGGCTTGATTTTCCTCTTCTCGTATGGGGTTGTGCATTGGATCCAACTGCTGGCCTCAGCTTAGGTGGTACCATCATCGATGGTCCATCTTCTCACAAAACATGACATAACAGATGATGTCAATAATCCCAAATGTGTAACAGTACGAAAGAAATTGCACAAAAAGCTGACGAGATACCAATTATTGAACATGCATACACACTAACTTGAAGCATCTTTCGATGTTTTACATGGTATGGGCTGAGAATGAGCTGGCAGATATTCTTCTACTTCATTGCCCTGCCAAAACACCAATCACAACCAACACACTTAAGATGAATACCAGACAGTTTGGAAGGTCAAATACAGAATTTAATGCACATCCTGTCAAAAACAAACCCTCCCTGACATTTGGCGATAACTTTTGTCAAATCATAACCTGACTGCAAAATGGTTTCTATGTATTAAAGAGAATTAAATTCACAAAAAAGCACATGCAATATTAACCAAAACGCATTAACCATGCTGCTGAAATGTGTGCAAAATAAAGAAACACATCATGCTAACTTACAGATAAAACAAACAAGGAAAAGTATCATGCATTTGACATTCCAGCAGGTTAAAAACTTACCTCTGAAGAGGCTTCTGAATTCACTGCAGCAGGACATGTGTGAAAGCTGTGTATAGCCACAGACGACTGTGTTGCCTGATCACAGATTTGACTGCATTCCTCAACAACAGTGTTTGACTGTGCATTAAGTGAGGCTACATTATCAGAGGGGGACTGACGTGTGGCCAAAATAGCTCTGTTGAGAGGCAAATGTGCATCAGAACTTGTTGGCAGCTTGTGTTTGTCACCAGAGTAAACCACGGAACCAGATTTAGCAACAGCCACAACAGCATCATGCTTTGATTTCTGCTCATGACAAGACCGCACAGTGCTTACATCACACGATAAACTCCATACATCTGGTTCAACATCGTTCAACACTTCAACGTTGGCACAGTACTGCCACTTTCTTTTCTGTCTGCATGCTGCATAATCCACATCTGTGCTGGAAACACTTGACACACTGGCATTCTGACTGTGAGTTGATTGTGGGTGCAGCAATTGGCTAGGTGGAACTATCTCAATTTCACCAGAAGACTGAACTTCATTATCAGCTGTTTCGCCCGACAAAAGCCGAAGCTCGACAATTTCGTTGCTGAACATATCAACATCAGAAACTCGAGGAACTTCACGATGCACTTCAGCTTTGCTGCATGTGGAAGGCATCGTCTGTTTGTCTTCATTTATTTCTTCACTATATATATCACAAACAATAACACATCCATAAATGTGTAATTAATAACTGGAAGTCATAAACTGATACCCAAGGCCTTATGGATCAGTTTTAGAGGTTTGGCAGATTTCTCTGCCAACAAGTTCTCTGACTGTTACTTTTACTTATGAAAATGAACCCAAAATGTGCCAAGACTCTTCATCTTGTGCTAGTATTAGTAAACTATTAGTGCATGAATTGAAGTGACAATGGTAGAAAAATCGCAGTGCACAAAATGTAGTGGCGTCAAAAAGCATCTTGAATATTGAGTAAAAAATAAATAAAACTGAGATTATAAAATACTTGTATTAATAAGGAGTGTGCTATCATATCAAGCAGCTGTGGCATAAAGGTTAATGTGCAGAACTGGGTCCAAACTCCAATGAACAACCACAAGTCAATTGGTGGCACTGAGAACTTGAGAAGGGCAGTGAACCTAAATCATTTCATTTCGCAGGATGGCAAAGGTGCAGACTCGGAGCTGGGTGGTAAGAGCAAGCAGGGCACAAATGACCAGCAGAAGTAAAACATGCAAGACAAACTGCATGCAACTTGGCACTATGGTCTCCTACACACTGTGTCATAAGTGTCAAACTCCATCTAAGAGATGACTGAACAAACAAACGGAAGGACGAAGAGACACATCTCTTCGTTCGTTCGTCTCTTTGTCCATTATGTCTGTCAGGAGCGTTCATCCTATGGGGGGGGGGACGAACCACGATGCTTCATAGAAATTACAGTGGGGATAAAAATCCGGGATCAACCAATAAATGCACGAAATTTGGTCAGTTGATTATCAGGAAAATCGTTAAAATTATTGCCATCAGACGTCACATTTTGAGGCTAAAATGCACCAAATTCTATTCCCGGCATCTGTCCATTCGTTCACCAATCCATCCGTTTGTGTCAAACTCCATCTAAGAGAAAGACGGACGGACGGACGGATGACGAGACGTGTCTCTTTGTCCGTCCGTCTGTCCATCTCGTAGATGGAGTTTGAAACTAATGGGTTGAGCACTAGACCTATGGCCTAAGTACATGGGATCAATGATCTTGTCACCCCCCATGGCAGACAACAACCTGGTAGAAAGCATTTGCAGACTGAAAACGTTTGGAACACTTGAAGTCAACGAAGTGTCCGTGCGAATTCTGCTGAGCAAGTCAATAATCTGCTGCGGTGTCAAGTCTTCACGACCATGCACTGCATCAAGCAGCATCTCAAACACCGCACTGTTAGTCGACGTCAATTCCGACACCAATTTCTCGTCAATGTTTTTTCCCAGCAACTGTCAAATGAAACAAAACAACTGGCAAACATCACAACAATCAACAAGGTGTTTAGCCAGTCGTGTGGAAATAATGTACATCAAATGTGCTTCTGGCATTCCAGCTGGCAAAAAAAAGAAGTCCCACAGTTCTGGCACTTTATTGCAGGGAGAGGAAATATGTCCAGAATCTAAGTAACTGGTGCAACTGCAAATTCCACAGGTGGTTAGCCAAACTGCAAGAAAATCCTATGTGCAAGCAGACACAAATAAATAGATACAAACTAACAAACAAGACACACTGCACAGCACTGCTAACTCACCCGATCGACGGCGCACAACGGAAGCAGAGCATTCACAGCAGAAACGAAGCGGCACATCAGCACCTTCGTGCAAGCTACAAACTCCGTTCCATATTCCTGTTCCAGGCGCTCTGACAAGTATTCACGACGCCGGTCAGCATTGGCAATCAGTTGCAGGAAAAATGTCCGGAACTGCTGCTGACCCTTGCTGAGCTGATCCAACATGTTTTCATCTTTGAGCTAATACGACCAGACTTAAAATTGTCAAACACTACATGTTATTGTATTTGTATGCTTAAATTTTCATCGTAATCACAGCAAACTTATTCCATGAACACTTTTTCTGCAACAATCTTGGTGGGCTGACACAAAAAATCTGGGTTTTACTGGATCAAGAAGGGACGACATCATCAGTGGCAGTTTCAATCAAGTCTGGGCTGCCAATGAAACGGAGATATGTATGCACTAGAGAACGGAAAATTATCGGATCGGTATCGTATCGCAACCAATACTGGGTGTTTCGTATCAAATCTGTTTCTGTTGCATCAGAGAAAAACCCGATATTACGTGCATCACTGCAGATTCGGCAGCTGTTAACAGGTCGCATTACGCAGGATGGTCAAAGGACATTCGCGCCCTGTCACCCGCTGCACGCGCGCTGTTTGATCGTCCACCATAAGGGAAGGGGTTGAAGGGGCGGGAGGCGGAAGGAGACTGTAACCTGACACCAGCCTCCCCGTGACACAGCGCAGTACTGGCCAGCAGCGACAGATGACGCCGCACCCCCTCCACCAGCAGGAAGTGATAACAACAGTCAACTGTCAATCACTCACGTTTCTGTGAACTGCCAGTATTAAAACTGACTGAGTGCGCAAGCTGGTTTGTTGCTAATGGTCTGCATGTGCCACCCATTGCGTATAAACTGCGTTCTCCAAGTGACCTGCCTGGTCTAATAATACAAGTGGCTGGTACACCAACGCAAGGAATACTCGTATCGGTATCAGTATCAGCCGTTGTGTATACTCGAATAATCGGATCAGATCGTATCGGCGCATTCCCGTATCGTCCGTTCTCTAGTATGCATGGATGCAGTCTCACACATTTTACAGATAAATGCTATTTCTGCTGTATAACCAACGAAATTAAAGTATACATGGTCAACAAATAAGATACTAACATTACTAAGCGTAATCATAAACATTAAAAATGCATGATAGTTGGTTTAGCAGCTTTACATACATATCTAGCAGGCTGGAAGCCAGATCTTGGAAAATATGCATTTAGCCGTGGTAACACCAGCTTCTCCTTTTGCTTCAGCATACGAAACAGAACCTGTAACGTTTTTGGCAAACCACATCACAATAATTTAAAATGCTAATCACAAAATAAGCAATTTACTGTTACTAGAGAATAAATAAATATTGCCATCAAAACCAACACAAACTAGATAAATAGCTTGTCTGTCACCAAGGAACCCACTAACTTTGAATTACACTGTATTCTCAATGCAAACTGTGCTGAAATGTCTCTGGATCAAACTGGTTTTGTCATAGTGTATGGCCGTGGTGTAAGCTACTATTGCTACATAAAAATATAAAAATAGAACTTCTTCCAACAACCCTTCCATAAAGTCTAGCTTAGGACACTTCACAACCAAGTTATAACAGATACAATGCAACAGTGACGCCCTCAGCTGAAATAGTTACATAGATTACAGTGTTACTTAATCAATTATGTGCCCGAAATGTCATTATGACTCACTTTTTCTGCTAATATTCCATCACTAATAATCAGCAAAATCCTGTTGAAATGCTTTTAAATCTGTCAAGTTGAAATCAGGTAATTTCATAAATGAACACTACTCCACGTCCAACAAACAATTGTAGTGACTTCTGCTGCATTGTGGCATCTTATAAACTGTCATGTTTAGCAACAGTAGTACAACTGTAACATACAAGCAGCTATTTTCAAAAATCTTGCAAATATTGTTCGTTATACACATCATTAAGACGTTCAAAAAAACAACTGAGTTCACATAACTTTACCAGAATTTTTAGTGCAATGATGAGACGTGCATAGATTTTAAATGGCAAGACGTCACCAATGGCTTCATATAAGCGGGTAAGCTCTGAGATCACAGTTTCATACTGTGACTCTCTTCCATTATGCACCAGCTCCTGGAGATAAGCAAGCACCACATAAATAGATGGGATGGAGCAGTTGTCTGCTGACCACGTCAATGGACAGTTTGATGCTATCTCTGAAAAATGCAAATAACAATTATAATGCCAAAAATGGACACAATTACATTCAGCTTAAGTGTACACATGCTACACACACTCATTATATTATATTAATGTAAAAAAACTACAGTTTATACACATGTTAACGGTGACAGACCTTCGCACATCGAAAACAGCAAAAATTTAAAAAAAGTAATATTACTATATCACTGCACATCGTCGTACGTCAATGTGCAGCAGTATAGTAAAATAACTTTTGTTTTATTTTTTCTGTTTTCAGTGTGCAAAGGTATGCTGCCGTTAACATGTGTATAAACTGTAGTTTTTTACATTAATATTTGCTGTTTTTCTGTTAATGAGTTCGCCTATTAGCTGCAGCTCTATCAGTACCGTTAATCAAACTTTCAATTATCTCGTGGTGAATCTGTGTTAACTTTAAGCCTTGTTGTTCGAAAAGTAAGCCTAATTGCTATATCTCTCATAAGTTTTGGAAATGAAAATTTGCACATCTATAACAGGGTGGGGTGACCAGACGATTCGTGATCTGATACAGTTTGCAACATTTTCAACAAATGTTCGTCACATTTTGTGCGATCTTTGCGAAAACGCGACTTGACTCGCTCAATTTAAAAATTGCAATAATTTCGTATTACGCAGCATGACATTATTGAAGTGTCAATGTACTGCTGAGCAATATCAACTTTTTGATATTTGCTGTTTTTGATGTGTAATGACTCCATTAACTGGCATATAAAATGCAGTTTCATACACTAATATTTGCTGTTTTATTAGCGACTTTCGCCCAGTGGTAAACTTCAATTACGTTAGTTCGCCTAAGTTTGTGCAAAGTCGAAAGGTTCTCCTAATGTCCCCGCTTGCTTATCAAAGTTTTAGAAGTTTTTGAAGCTTCCCAACAAACAGCATATGGGATCTTTTTATGCGCCAACCTGTAAAACAGATTGCCTACAAATATTGTATAAATTTAGCAAAAACTGAATTTCTGTACCGAATATAGTGCACCAGCTGACACTATCATTGCGTTGTAAATACAGCCGCAGTAATTTCCAAGATGCTATAAATAGTATACGCTGCTTGGCCACCGCGAGCGACTGCAACCAATAAAGTCAGTCTTCTATGACGTCATTCGTCAAGTACGTTCGCGGATGCTCAAACATGCTTATAGGCAATTTTTGACGGTTTTTGGGGAATTTAAACCCCAAAATGTTGTCGGCCATCGTGTGGACCCCAAAAAGGCACTTCCTTACGTGACAACGCGTGTTTTGAGCCATCTTGCGTGAAATTCCATGCATGGGTTACTTCAGTAGGTGAGTCCGAGAAATTTAAAAAATAAAAAAGAGGCCTTATATTTCACATATTTCGCCAGGCGCTCCCTTACGGCCGATTAGCACAAATTTTGGGTTACGTGTTCGTCTCGTGGACGTAATCAATTGTGCAAAGTTTTATCGTAATTGGTCAAGGGGTTTGGATTCTATGAGAGTCAAAGTTTGACCATTTCCATTGGATTGCGATATCACCGTTAACAATGTGTGAACTATTGTTCACACTGTAATAGACGTAGAGAATATTGAGAACATGAGATACCTGTCAGACACAAAAGACTATGCTTATGTAGTAGTAGAACACAAACTGGCAATTAACAAAGCTTGCAGTCTAGGAGTTACATTGCAAATCTCATACAACTCAAATAGCCAACAACATTATAAACTTAATTATATAAATTATAAATGTTTTCATACAAAATAAATAATGAATTTCACCAACAGCATATATGAGCTAACATTAACCCAAGGTTCTTGTTGGTTTTAAATACTATTCCCTGCAAGTTGTTATAAAAAATGGAACGTTTCCATTGAGGCAATAATTTTTGCCAAACATTATTATGAATCTGAAGTGATCACTGGTAACTGGCAATCAACCACATGAAAATTACAATACCCAAATAAGTGAATATGTTTTAAGATTACTTAAATTCCATTATTACAATTATTACACCGGAACCTAATAAGCTCTGAGCTGTCTTTTGCCATCGTTGTATAAACTGAACACTGTCAAGAAAGTTTTGATTGTTCTACCTCAGTGTTATGTGTTAATGACATAAATCACTTCTGCACAGAGTCGTGAATTAATATCCCGGACAAAACACTCTAAATATATTCAACTATTCATGGTTAGCTGTGGATGGTGTGCAGGTTGTCATTCAGCTTTCTGCAAAAATGTTGGTAATTTGAAAACCACAGGCATGCATCGCTCATAAGCTATGGTGAGCAGCAGTTGGCTTCGGTGCACCAGCACATGGATACATGGATTTATCTTGGGGTAGCCGGACAATTCGCCATAAAACCAACTTACAGTTATTCAACTTGCCAAAATGTTTGACGGGAAATTTGGAATATGTATCACTCTGAGCGTAATTTCAAGTAAATCACACTATTTGTATGCCGTCATCATTCGATAATGTAGTCTTTCATGAATTTTTAAAATTTGCTGTTGATGAGATGACTAGTTCAAGAGTTCATCAATCTGCAACTTGACTGATCATGTTGGACTGTTGACAAATTGTCCAGTAAGCTCCTCAGGAAACTATGAACATTAGCACAACTTATACAAACAGTGATGAACGCTATCTGTTTCACTACTGTCAAGAATGTGGCATTACTTGCCTACAGACTCTCAGATTGAGTGCGGCTGTCATCCAAGCAGCTGTGTGTGGCTGACAGAAACAGTGCTGTTGATGGAAGGAATAGCACGGCCAGGAATATGAAAGAAACGGGACAAAGACTGCTCACTGCATGCACATATGCCTCAACCATACAACACAAGTTCATTCTAAGCACACTGCAGTGTGATCATGGGTTGAGCATTTGGTCCGACTATGTCCTCTGCAAGCAATCAAAGTGGTAAGTGTCAAACTCCATCTAAGAGACAAATGAACAAATATGTCTCTTTGTCCGTCCGTCCGTTCGTTCATCGCTTTGTCCGTTGTATCTGTATCCGTATCTGTCAGGCGCATCCATGCTATGGGGGAACGAACCACAATGCTTCATAGAAATTTAAGGGGAGGGGGGGTAAAAATCTGGGATCAACCAAGAAATAAAGGAAATTTGGTAAGATGATTATGAGGAAAATCGTTAAAATTATTGGGCAAGATTAACATATCAGTACTGCTCAAAAACTGTCAGTCAGATGTGCTGTTCCTTATTCAGCAGAAGTTGCACATTGAGCCATACCGACACGGTAGTCTTTCCAATTACTGCCACCATTTTAAGGCTAAAATGCACCAAATTCGATTCTTGGCGTCTGTCCTTTTGTCCGTCCATTCGTTCCGTTCGTCCGTTAGTGTCTTACCAACATTGCACTTCAGACAAATACGTGGTGATATGATCACAGTATTTAAGATATTAATGGGTAAATATGACACTGCAGCTGCACCTGTGATGGATATTTATGATTTGACAACCACAAGAGGAAACGATTTTAAGTTAAAAAAAATTCGTGCTAAGTATGATTTACGCAAATACTTCTTCACTAACAGGGTGGTTGTTAACATATGGAACAGTTTATCTAATTATGTTATTACGGCAGAGAGTGTTAATAGTTTTAAATCACGTCTAGATAAATTTTGGCAACACCAAGAACTTATATATGACTACAGATCTGAATTGCACGGAACCAGGAGCCGAAGTGAGTTTAATTGGTAATTTTGCTACGTGTATTAATAAAGTGTATGTGAGAAGCAGGCTTAGAGGCTTTGCCTGTGGTTGTGAATCTCTACGTCTACGTCTACGAGTGGGTCCACGAGTCGCAGCGACGTCCACACGACGGCAATCGTGGTCGATGTTGTTGGTGAGCAGAGGCTGTGTGTGTCTCTTTGTCCGTGTGTCCGTTCATTCGATAGAAGTGTGACACTAATAATCGAAGCAAATCGGTAACCAACAACAACAACGTTTTGATCCCTCATAACAACTACGGAGAGTGTATTCCAATGCCATCTACCGTTCAACACAGCGTATAGAGAATGACGGCAAGCATATTCAAATAACCACTGTTCCACAAGTTCATTAACTGACATTTTATTCATAGATTTTAATCTCTAAATTTTAGTTTCGCACTTTCACAGCAAAGACTATTTATTTGTTTTGTATTTAATATATATATAAAATAATAAAGTAAGTAGGCAAAATCGTCTTGTGCCTTGATGGCTCAGCATGTGAGGGGAGCGTGAGCTGAGCGGAAAACGGAACGGAGCGAGCCGAAAACCGAAATGAGCGGAGCGGATCGGTGAGCGGGGTTCAAAACTCAAGTGGAGCGTGAGTGGAGCGGGAGCGGGAGGTCGTTGGAACGCCGGTGAGCACCGAGCAGTCTAAATTTGCCGCTCAAAATCCGCTCCACCGTAAAACCACTAATGTAAAAAGCTTAAATCGATTTTATTATGTTATTATGAAATTTTCAGTACAAATTAATTACTTCGTTGTTTATTGTGTCGAGATTAAAACTGGCAAAGGAACATCACTTCAGTTATAGGCCTATGCCGCGTTATGATCTTGGTAGCTATAGCCTATGTAGTTGCAGGAATTTGTCCATTAATCAAGCCCATGCATGAGCTTAAAATAGTAACTCACCGATACCTTTAATTTTTACAGTCTCCTGTACATCTGTAATAGGCCTGTGACTGTTAGTGTCAGAGCGGCACATAAATGTATTAGGCTACGCACTCCACATTTCCGTTCTTCAGGGCCTAAATCGTGCCTCGAGGCACGGACGTGCTTGGAAAATTAAAATTCGTGTCTGGAAAAGTCAGGATTCGTCAGTGATGCCAAGTACTTAAGTACCAAAGTACTTAAGTACGTACTTAAGTACTTTTTGGGTACTTACCTACTTGCACTTAAGTACTTTAGAAAATTGGTACTTAGTACTTATACTTAAGTACCTTTGTAGGTACTTATAGGCCAATGTACGTAAGTACTGACATAAGTACTTTGCACTTTAGTGACTTGTCTTGATGTACAGTTAAGCTGTTGCCACACGTCGTTATTCGTCACTTATGCGTTGCGTGGCGTTACGTCACATCAGCAAAACCGACTCACTATACTTGTAACCGCAATTTTAGATCACATACCATGCTACGGGATCACACAAAGTCGCCTTGCAGATGCCATCTGCCAAAACTAGTACTATAGTTGATCGATCCCTGAAGGATAAGCGGCAGTTAAGGCGTGATTTCGACCGTTCCCGGTTCGGTTTGGTTCGGTTCGGTTCGGAACCGTAGTGATTTTGACGCGTCCGGTTCAGTGAACCGCAAACGCGTTTACGGTTC
>Ga0209568_1000825_pt1 | contig 11244 bp, 11 predicted proteins | sample WorMetOlspDAHAB2_FD_187406 | JGI IMG/M metagenome (GOLD analysis project Ga0209568, IMG submission 187406) | Marine gutless worms symbiont microbial communities from Max Planck institute for Marine Microbiology, Germany - Olavius sp. DAHAB.2... ...
GCGTCTCCGTCATAGTCTTCTCGTAATGCTATGCAAGCTGACATGGCGAACCCCCTTCGCCACCTTTGAATCACAGAAACTCTAAACAGAACATTACTTGTGAGTCAGAAATTCATGCCGCCGGTATGAGTCGGCATGTGTCGCAGCTCGAGGCGCACTTTGGTGTGCGGCTTCTTGAACGTGGCGCGCGTTCCGTCAGGCTGACGCCGATCGGGGATCGTCTCGATCAGCGCATCCGTTCGATCCTGGCCGAGGTCGACCTGCTCAATGACATTGCACGCGAGGAAAGCGTCGGCATTTCAGGACAGGTGACAATTGCCGCGACCCCGGAAATCGGTGGGCTTGTCGCGGAAACCCTCTTTCCCGTCGTTCGCGAACGGCACCCTGATCTGAAACTTGTCATTCGGCCAGCGTATGCCTTCGAGGATATGCAGGACCCGATCACGGACATCGCGTTTCGGGTCGGCACATTCAAAGACGACCGCTTGGTCGCTCACGAATTGGGCGCTTTCCGGTTCTACGTCGTTTCTTCACCTGAGCTTGCGGACGCCTACAAGATCACACGCCCGGAAGATCTTGCGGACAAGCCGTGCCTTACATTCCGCGGAGATCGGCCGGAAACAACGTGGTCCTTTTACCCAGCCAATAAACAGGTGTCCGTCGACGTGGCGGGGCCGATTGCGGTCAGAAGCTTCTCGACGCTTTTCGACCTAGCCGTCGCCGGGCAGGGCTTCGCGTTTCTGCCCGATTTCATGCTCGGCGATGCGTTGCGGGACGGAAGGCTTGTGCGCTGTTTGTCGGAATATGTCTCCCGCCGGTTTCCAGTTTTCTTGACGTTTCGGCCGGGAGCCCGGCGCGTCGCGCGGATTCATGCGACGGTGACCCTAGCCGAAGAGCTAATTCCGAAGCTTTTGTCGGAATAGGGATTGCGGCCGTCAGGTCTCGAAGCAGTTCGAAATTTCCGCTTCTGGTTAAAACTGCACCAACGGACGCACCGACGTTGGCGTCCGCAATGCCCTGAGGAGCGGACGGACCGCGCGGCGGCGCGTTGTGACGACCTAGGACGATTTGGCCGCGCTCTCCTCTCCCTTAACGTCTCCAGCGCCCCCCCTTGCCGCCTCGTCGGCGTCGATCTCGCCGGCGAGGAGGCGGAGGCTGTGGCTGTCGAGGGCGGCGGCGTCGGAGCCGCGGAAGTGGTCGCGGACGCGGCAAGCGGCGTGGGACGGCCGCTCCTGACCCAAGGCGACCCCATCGGCGTGAGGCGCGGACGGCAGGAACGAGCCCACAGCGGGCTTTCTTTCAACACAGATCGTCGTTTGGTGAGGAGGGAGCTCAACTGCCGATCCAGGACCGTCATGCCTGACGACGCACCGTCAAGAACTCCTTAATCGAGATACAGGAATACTCCGCCCGCGAATGGTTGGATCCCGCGAACTTCCATCGGATCGATACCCATGCATCTCCATGAACTCCTGCTCGCCGCTGTCGTCCTGTTGTCGGTGACGGCCGCCGCGGTCCTTCTGTTCAAGCGCCTCGGCCTCGGCTCGGTGATCGGCTTCCTCGCTGCTGGCGTCCTCGTCGGCCCGTCCGGTCTCGTCATCACCGACGCCGACCGGGTCGAGGAAATCCGCCACATCGCCGAGCTCGGCGTCGTGCTGCTGCTGTTCGTCATCGGCCTCGAGATGCAGCCCCGGAAGCTGTGGTCGATGCGGGCGTCGGTGTTCGGGCTCGGCACGGCGCAGATCGTCCTCACCGGCCTCGTCATCACCGGCTACGGCATGCTGTTCGACCTCAGCTGGCAGGCGGCGCTTGTCGCCGGGTTCGGCCTCGCGCTGTCGTCGACGGCGTTCGTCCTGCAGCTCCTCGCCGAGCGCGGCGAGATGGCGGCGCCGCACGGCAAGACCGGCTTCTCGATCCTGTTGATGCAGGACATCGCCATCGTGCCGCTTCTGGCGCTCGTGCCGCTGCTCGCCGAGGCCCCGCCGCAGATGGCCGAGGAACCGCTGTGGGAACGCGCGCTCGTCGTCGTCGGCCTCGTTCTCGCCGTCGTCGCCGTCGGCCGCTACGCCATCCCCTTCGCCCTCGCGCAGGCGGCAAAGCGCCGCAACATGGAGGCGTTCGTGATGCTGGCGATGCTCGCCGCGCTCGTCGCCGCCTGGGCGATGGACCTCGCCGGGGTATCGATGGCGCTGGGCGCCTTCATCATGGGGATCATGCTGTCGGCGTCGGCCTATCGGCACCAGGTCGAGGCCGCCGTGGCGCCGTTCAAGGGGCTGCTGATCGGGCTCTTCTTCATCTCCGTCGGCATGTCGATCGACGTCGAACTGCTGTTCGCCGACGTCGGCCGGGTGCTCGGCCATACGGCGTCGCTAATCGCCCTCAAGGTCGCCGTCCTGCTCCTGATCGGCCTCGCCGTCGGCCTCGGACGATCAACCGCCGTCCGCGCCTCGTTCCTGCTCGCCCAGTGCGGTGAGTTCGGGTTTGTGCTGTTCGGCGCGGCGACCGTCGCCGGTGTCCTGACCGACACCGAGTTCGCGTTCCTGCTGCTCGTCGTCTCTCTGACAATGCTGGTCACGCCGCTCGTCGCCAAGCTGGGCGCGCTGATCGCCGAGCGGCTCGAGCCCAGGGCCGCGGAGCCGGTTGCCGAGGGTCCGGCCGAGGCCATGGACAAGCATGTCGTCGTCGCCGGCTATGGCCGCTTCGGGCGCATTGTCTGCATCATGCTGGAGCGGATGGGGATTCCGTACGCGGCGTACGACACCGACGCCGAGCGGATCGACGTCGGGAAAAGAGAGGGGCACCACGTCTACTTCGGCAACATGGCTGATCCGCGCGTCGTCGACACCGCCCGGCTCGGCACCGCCGCGTCGCTCGTCGTCACCCTCAATGACGTCCATGCTTCCGAACGGCTCATCGACAACGTCCGGGGGCTCTACCCGGATCTGCCGATCCACGCCCGAGCGCGGGACCTGTCGTGCCGCGACTCGCTCCTCGCCCACGGCGTCCACCAGGCGATCCCCGAGGCCGCCGAGGCAGGGCTGCGGCTCGGCGCCGCCGTGCTCGCCCGCGTCGGCATGCCCGAGGACGACCTCGGCGCGCTCGTCGACGACCTCCGTCGCGAAGACTACGGGCTGTTGAGGGTCGGCGGGCGGACGATCGACAGCCCGGACCTGCAGGAGGCGACGGCAAAGGGGGTGTGAGCACCTAGAACGATTCGGCCTCGTCCTGCTTTCCCCTTAACGCATCAAGCGCCTCCCTCGCCGCCTCATCGGCGTCGATTTCGCCGGCGAGGAGGCGGAGGCTGAGGGTGTCGAGGGTCGGGGCGTCGGGACCGCGGAAGCGGGCGCGGACGCGGCGGGCGGCGGCTTCGGCGATGAGGTCGGCGGCGTGGGCGCGGGCGCGCTGGGCGCGCTCGGCGGGGGTGATGGTGGCGGCGTGGGTGTCGACGGCGGCGGTCAGGGAATCTAGGCCGTCGCCTTCGGTGGCGATGGTGCGCAACACCGGGACCTCGGGGGCGTCGTCGGGACGGAGGTGGAGCATGGTGCCGAGCTGCTGCTCGGTCCGTGCGGCGCCCGGCAGGTCGGCCTTGTTGACCACGAGGACGTCGGCGATCTCGAGGATGCCGGCTTTCATCGCCTGCACCTCGTCGCCGAGCCCAGGGGCGCTGATCACCACGGTGACGTCGGCAACGCGGGCGACCTCGATCTCCGACTGGCCGGTGCCGACGGTCTCCAGGACGATGACGTCCCAGCCGGCGGCGCCAACCACGTCGACCAGGGCGTGGATGTTGAGGGTGAGCCCGCCCAGGTGCCCGCGCGCCGCCAGCGAGCGGATGAACACGCCTGCGTCGACGGCGTGCTCGCCCATGCGGGCGCGGTCGCCGAGGATGGCGCCGCCGCTCTTCGGGCTCGACGGATCGACGGCGAGGGCGGCGACCGTTCTGTCTTGGCTCCGCAACGCCCGGATGTAGGCGCTGATCAGGGTCGATTTGCCGGCACCGGGCGGGCCGGTGAAGCCGACGACCACGGCGTGGCGGGCGGGATCGGCTTGCTGGCCTTCGTGGACCTGGCGGAGCAGCGTCTGGGCGTCGGCGCCGCCGGTTTCGATGAGGGTGAGCGCCCGGGCCAGCGCCGCCGGCTCGCCGGCGCGGAGCCGGTCGACCAGCCTGGGACGCGGCGTTTGGCGGGCGGCGGCGTCGGGCATTATTCGACGATCAGCGGATCGCCGAAGCCGAGCTCGCGCCGGAGGCAGCCGACGATTTCGCCATGGGTTACGCCGGCCTCGGCGGCCTGTACGACGCGGGCGAAGATGTTGTCGGTTTCGTCGGTCGCGGCTCGAGCCAAGGCATCGAGGGCCGTCGAGACGTCGCCCTGATTGCGCTCCGTCTTGTAGGCCTTGCAGCGTTCGACGTGGGCGGCCATGGCTTCGGCGTCGGGGCGGTAGGGCGGCGGTGACGTCACCGCCTCGTTGTCGTCGGTGTAGCAGTTGACGCCGACCACCTTCTCGGCCCCCGACTCGATCTTCTCCTGGGCGGCCAGCGCCGAGCGGCCGAGCATGGCCTGGACACGGCCCGTCTCGACCGCACGGTACATGCCGCCGGCGGCGTCGACCTCGGCGATCACCGCCTCGATCTCGGCCTCCATCTGGTCGGTCAGGGTCTCGACGTAGTAGGAGCCGCCCAACGGGTCGATGACGTCACAGAGGTGCGCCTCCTCGCGGAGGATGTTCTGGGTGGCGACGGCAACGCGGGCGGCGTCCTCGGTCGGGCAGCTGATCGCCTCGTCGTAGGCGTCGGTGTGCATGGACTGCAGGCCGCCGAAGATGCCGGCGACGGCCTGGGTGGCGACTCGGGCGATGTTGTTGAGCGGCTGCTGGGCGGTGAGATCGATACCCGAGGTCTGGGCGTGGAACTTGAACCGCCACGAGCGCGGATCGCGGGCGCCGAGCCGGCGCTGGGCGATGCGCGCCCACAGGCGCCGCCCGGCGCGGAACTTGGCGATCTCTTCGAAGAAGCTGATGGAGATGTCGAAGAAGAAGGTGAACCGCGGCAGCACTTCGTCCACGTCCATGCCGCGGGCCATGCAGTCCTCGGCATACTGGATCGCCGACGACAGGGTCAGGCCCATGGCCTCGGCCGGCGTGGCACCGGCCTGCTGCACGTGCTGGCCGACGACGGACAGAGGGTTCCAGTTGGGCACGTGCTCGCGGCAGAACGCGATGTGGTCGACGAGGATCCGCCGCGCGCCCGGCAAGGCGAGGCGGAAGAACATGTGGTTGGCGACGTAGTGCGAGATGTAGTCGCTCTGGTTGGACGTGCCGGTGATCCGCTGCCACGGCACACCGCGGCGCTTGGCGACGGCGAGCAGGAAGGCCAGGAGCGTGAACGGCGACGGGTCGTTCATCGCCGTCGAGATGTCGCCGACGGGGACGCCCTCCAGGGACACCGCCATGTCTTCGACGCTGTTGATCACCGTGCCGCAGGTGCCGAGAAGCGGCGATGGGATGTCGTCGCAGTCCTCGCCGCGGAACACCGAGTTGCAGGGGATCAGGCTGATGGCCGAGGTGCCGGCGGCGAGCAGACTGCGCACCCGCTCGTTGTAGTCCTCGGGCGTGCCGAGGCCGATGAGCTGGCGCTGGCTCCAGGTGCGGCCGCGGTGCATGGTCGGGTAGATGCCGCGGGTGAAGGGCGGCGCGCCGGGGAACCCGAGGTCGTCCAGATAGCGCTCGCCCGACCAGTCGGCCGGCGTGTAGAGCGGCCGGACCTCCAGGCCCGAACGATTTGTCACCCGGCGGTCTTCGCCGATCTGGGCGTCGTAGTTCCGGCGCCACTGGTCCTGCTGGGCGTCGAAGCCGGGAAACGAAAGCTGCCGTGCGGTCGCGGGTGCGGTCATGGCCTATACCCCCATGGTCTCGAGCCGCGCCGTCCTGGCCTTGGCAGCCAATGCGGGAACGGCGCCGATGATGTCTTCGCGCATGGCGCCGGGGCCGAAGATCCCGGCGACCCCGGCGTCGGTCAGCATGCCGTGCTCGTCCTCGGGGACGATGCCGCCGACGACCACGCCGACGTGCTCCAGCCCGGCCTTGCGCAGCGCCGCCATCAGGTCGGGGACGATCAGATGGTCGGTGGCCAGGGAACTCAGCCCGACCACGTCGACGTCCTCCTGCATCGCCTGGGCGACGACGGCGTCGATGGTCTGCCAGGGTGGCGTGTAGATCACGTCCATGCCGGCGTCGCGCAGGTAGGCGGCGACGATGCGGCTGCCGCGGTCGTGGCCGTCGAGGCCGATCTTGGTGACCAGCACCCGCGCGGGTGGTGTCAGGGTCTCAGCCATCGCTTGCCTCCATGGGCCGTTGGACGATGAGTAGGAACTGGCGCGCCACTTCGGCCGGGCTCGCCATGCCCGGCCGGTACCAGGTCTGCGCCCAGTTGGCGGCGCCGAGGATCAGGAACCGCAGCATCTTGGGATCGATCTCCCCGTTCACGGGCAGCGCATCGATCACCCCGGCGATGCGGTCTTCGTAGGAGTCGCGGAGCCGGGCCAGTTCCTGCGCCGACTCGGGCAAGTGCTCGGGCAGCACCCGGACCATGACCCGCGCATAGTCGCCCTGGTCAAGCACCGTCGCCATATGCACGTCCAGCGCCTTGCCCAGCCGTTCCCACGGATCGGCGACGCCGTCGAGGACGGCATCGAACCGCTGGCACAGCGCCTCAACGCCCTTTTCGTAGACGGCGACCAGAAGCTCCGCCTTGGACGGGTAGTGATAGTAGATGGAGCCCGGCAGCATGCCGGTCGCCGCGGCGATGTCGCGCATGGTCGTCTCGCGGTAGCCCTGGGAGGCGAACAGCCTCGCCGCCTCGTCGAGCAGCCGGTCGTTGCGATTGTTGGCGCGGCGCGCGGGTGCGGTCATGCCCTCTCCCCTTAACCAAACATATGTTTGTTTATCTAAGATCGAGGCGCGTGTCAAGGCCGAGGTTGGTGTGTCGCCTTCGGCCGACAGCCCTTGCCAACGGAACGCCAAGCCGATTGAGATGAGGAGCGCACAGGAAGGATCGATCCGTTTGGCCAGGAAACCGAAAACGCCGGTGAAGATTTGCCGCCCCGCCGCGGGGCGGGGACCGGCGGTGCTGGTCGTTCACTCCTGGTGGGGACTGACGCCGTCGTTCGTCGATTTCGGCGACGCTCTGGTGGCGCGGGGCTTCGTCGTCGGCCTCGCCGACCTGTTCGACGGCCACACCGCGTCCCGGCCCGCCGACGCCCAGGCCCTGCGGCGGGCGCCCCGCGCCGAGCCCATGTACCGGACGTTGATCCGCAACATCGGGGAGCTTCGGGCGGACGAGACTGTCGACGGCGAGACCGTGGGCGTGGTCGGCTTCTCCATGGGCGGCCATTGGGCGGTGTGGCTGGCGCAGCGGCCGGAGCTGCCCATCGCCGCGACGGTGCTCTACTACGCCTGCCGCGCCGGCAACTTCGGCGCGAGCCGATCGGCCTTCCTCGCCCACTTCGCCGAGACCGACGACTGGGTCAGCCGGGCGTCCCGACGGCGGATGGAGCAGGCCATCGCCAAGGCGGGCCACCCCTACACGGCCTTCGACTATCCCGGAACCAGCCACTGGTTCGCCGAGCGGAACCGGGCCGGTGAGTACGACGCCGAGGCCGCCGCGCTCGCACTCGACCGCACCACATCCTTCTTCGACAGTACGTTGCGAACCTGAACCAATTCGCCCATGCGTTGGCTAGCCGGTATCTCCCTCCGCCAAGCGAACGGCGGCGCGGGCGCCGGCCTCGGCATAGCCGGGATCGCCGTGGATCAGGATCAGCGACAGGCAGCCCTCGGTGAGCAGCATGACCTCGCGGGCCAACTCTTCCGGTCGCTGGGCGCCCAGTGCCGCCAACCTCTCTGCCAGCCAATCCTCGACGGCGGCCTTGTGCTGGTGGGCGGCGCGTCGGGCCGGATGGCCCGGCAGGTCGGCCAACTCCATGGTCAGCCGGGTGAATCCGGAACCCAGCCAGCGGGGCTCGCGCGCCCAGGCGCCGAGGGCCGCGAACAGGTCTGCGAGGAACGCAGCCGAGCTCTCGGCCGACTCGCTGGCCCACTCCTGGATCTGAGCGAGGGCAAGGGCGTGTTGGTGGTCCAGCACCGCCGCCACCAGCGCATCCTTGCTGTCGAAGTGGTAGTAGAGGGTCCGTTTGGTCACTCCCGCCGCGTCGGCGATGGCATCGACGCTGACCCGCGAGAACCCCTCCTTATAGAGGAGTCCGTAGGCGGCGGACAGAATGCGGTCCCGGGTGTCCCGTACGATGCGGCTCATGGCGCATAAGTATACCGACTAGTGAATATACTTGAAGGCCCGGGCGCCCCAAGTTCGACGGCCGAGCCAACGCCGAGAAGGGCCGAACCGATGAGCAATCCCGCCCCGGTCATCACCGCCATCCACGCCCGCGCCGTCGACGCGCCGCTGGCCCAGCCGATCCGCACCGCCGTCGGCACCCTCGCCTCGGCGCCGCTGGTGCTCATCGACGTCGAGACCGACCAGAACATCACCGGGCGGGCCTACCTCTTCGGCTACACGCCGGTGACCCTTCGCCCGCTGGTCGCAATGGTCGCCCAGCTTGCGCCGATGCTGCAGGGTACGACGGTCGCTCCGGTCGAGCGGATGCGCGACTTCGAGCGCGCCTTCCGGCTCTTGAGCCGGCAGGGCATCCTTGGTATGGCCATCTCCGGCCTCGACATGGCCTTCTGGGATGTTCTGGGACGAGCGGCAAACCTCTCCGTCGCCCGCCTCCTGGGTAGCGAGGACAAACCGATCCCGGCCTACGACAGCCACGGGGTCCTGGACCCCGAGCGTGACGCGCCCTTGCTCGAACGCTCCCTCGCCCAGGGCTTCGAAGCGATCAAGATCAAGATCGGCGGCGGCCAGATGGCCGACGACCACCGCACCGTCGCCGCCGTCCGCCGCATCATCGGCGACGATGTCCGGCTGATGGTCGATTACAACCAGTCGCTCACCGTGCCCGAGGCCAAGCGGCGCATCGGCCGCCTCGCCGAGTTCGATATTCAATGGGTGGAAGAACCGGTGCCGGCCGAAGACCTGGCCGGCCACGCGTCGGTTCGCGCCGCCAGCGACGTACCCATCCAGACGGGAGAGAACTGGTGGTTTCCCGAGGACGTCGCCCGGGCGGTCCAGGCCGGCGCCAGCGACTTCGCCATGCTGGATCTGATGAAGATCGGCGGCATCACCGGCTGGCTGCGCGCGGCGGGACAAGCCGAGGGCGCCTCGCTGCCGGTCTCAAGCCACATCTTCGTCGAGGCCAGCGCGCATGCCCTCGCCGTGACGCCGACCGCCCACTACCTCGAATACCTCGACAGCGCCGGCGCCATCCTCCTCGACCCACCCGAGATCGAGAACGGCGCCCTTCGCCCGCGCGGCCCGGGCCTCGGAATCGAGTGGGACGAGAAGGCGGTCGAGCGCTACGCCGTCTAGCCGCCTTCAATCACCAGACCTACCGCCGGTCGAATCTGATCGTTTTGCACGTTCGGCGCGTAGACCCTGCCGTGGCGGAGTCCCATGGGTGTCTCCGGCCCATTGCGCATGGACACGGCGAGGACGGCATGCGGCTCCGGTTCCTGATCCTGATGGCCAGCCTGGTGCTGGTCGACCTCGGCATCACCGGGATCTTCATCGCCGTATCCGGACGGTTCGAGGTGCTGGCCCTCGACCTCGTGGCTAACGTCGCCATCCTCGGCGGCGCCAACCTGGCCGGCGCCCTGTGGCTGTTCGCCCCCATACACGCCTACCTGGAACGCGGCCGCGACCCCGACGCGGCCCGCGCGCGGATCGCCGCCCTGCCGCGGCTTGCCAGCGCCTGGGTGGTGACGTGCACCATCGCCTATTGCGCCGCCGCGTTTTCCCTCGGCGTGTTCATGCCAGACACACAGGCGTTGCGAGCCCTGCCGAACGCGGTGCTGATGGCCGGACTGGCCTGGTTCGGTTTTCTCTACGCCCTCTATTACCGGTTCTTCGCCTACTTCGCCGTCAGCGACTTCGCCATCGACCTCAAGCTCCGTCTGTTCGACGATGGCACGGTGTTTCCGCCGGGCAAGGGCCGCATCCTTGGCAAGCTGCTTGTCGTCTTCGGCGTCGCCGCCGTCGTCCCCAGCGCGCTGATCGCCCTCGACCTCACCGCGTTCCGCGGCATCCGCGCGGCGCAGGGATTGACCGTCGAGCAGACCATCTTCCTCGACCTGCTTGCTTCCGCCTTCCTCATCGCCATATCGCTGGTCTTCGTTACCCGCAGCCTGATGCGGCCGATTAACGCCCTGACGGCGGCCGTTCGAACTCTCGGCGACGGCCGGCTCGACGTCCACGTTCCGGTTATGGCAAGCGACGAATTGGGCGTCCTCGCCGGGCAGTTCAACGCCATGCTTGCCGATCTGCGCGACCGAGAACTCATCCGCGAGACCTTCGGGCGATACGTGCCGAACAAGGTCGCATCAGCGGTGTTGGAGCAGAAGGGCGTCCTGAAACCGCAGGTCCAGACGGCGACGATCCTGTTCGCAGACGTCGAGGACTTCACCCGCATCGCCGAAAGCCACCCCCCGGAGACGGTTCTGCGCATGCTCAACGAATACTTCTCCGCCGCCATCGAACCCATCAATCGCCTGGGCGGCGTGGTCAACCAGTTCCAGGGCGATGCCATGCTGGTCACCTTCAACGTGCCGGTCGCCGATCCGCTGCACGCAGACAACGCACTCGCGGCGGCCATGGAGATCCAGCGGTCCGTCGCCGGCATGACCTTCGCCGGCATCCCGCTCCGCGTGCGGATCGGCATCAACACCGGCGAAGTGATTGCCGGGGCCGTCGGCTCGGACGACAGGCTCAGCTACACGGTGCACGGCGACGCGGTCAATCTCGCCGCCCGTCTCGAACGCCTGAACAAGGAGCTGGGAACGCGGGTCCTGGTATCCGGCTCAACCGCCGCGGCCCTTCGCCGCCCCCTCGCCCTGGACTCGATGGGCGACTTCGGCGTCCGCGGCAAGCGCTCCTCTGTCAGCGTCTATGCGCTGGCGATCTGAAGCGCCCTCGCCGGTGCGGGGGTACAGCCGGCATAAACTTTCGGAACTGTACGCTTTTGGACTTGATTTGAGGGTGGATCGTGTTATTATGGTCACGCACAAAGGAGCGGGGTCATGAATATCATTGAAGTTTTCCAGTCGTTTCAAACCCAAGAGCAAGCCATCGCG
>Ga0209568_1000826_pt1 | contig 11243 bp, 8 predicted proteins | sample WorMetOlspDAHAB2_FD_187406 | JGI IMG/M metagenome (GOLD analysis project Ga0209568, IMG submission 187406) | Marine gutless worms symbiont microbial communities from Max Planck institute for Marine Microbiology, Germany - Olavius sp. DAHAB.2... ...
CACTGCAATAATGCCAATGCATTAAAAAATCTTATACAAATGCAAAATGAACAATAAATACTGTTTGCCTATGTCCACAATTATGCGTTACGCTGAGACCCATGTCTTACATGGGTCAAATTCGAACTTTACATTCATTCAACTTTAATGTTTACCCTGTCCCGTGACCGGATGTGTGACTTGTGTACACACGTGACTAATAGGTAATCTGTGTTTTATGGACATGAAGTCATGTAATTAATGGTTGAACCATGCACTCTACCAAACAGAGTGTATAACAGTGGTTTAGCAACGCAACAGCAAACCGATGGCTGCTTTGAATGGTTGACCAACGGTGTGTTTCAATCTGCTATCATGACTGAGGTTCAACCATACTCAAATAGGTAATTCTGATCGTCGTTAGTAACTTTTAGTTACGTGACTGCCATCAATGGGAAACAGAATGTTTCTTCACGTATAACTAGCAATCACTGAGTTACTATTCTTCACCGGGCAATGCTGCTTCATTCACCACGGCTGTGTCATAGTTCGTCCCACTACTATTGACAAGGTAAATTGTCTGGTGGTTGCAGGAGGACGTGCACGTTGTGGAATCTATGAAGTGAGGCGGAAAGTGCTGCAAACACAGATCGTTGCTTGCGTTGTAGCGTGATAAGCAGACGATAGAACACTCAAATAGATGTCAGCTGTTGCTATTTCTTCTTCAGTCCCCCACTCACCCGACTGCTGCATATTAAGCAAGTGATGACGATGGGCATCAGTCGGCCTGTCTCCGTTTGTAAAGATCTGCTTCAACTTTTCCTCGATTTTGGGCTCACTCATGTGATTAACAATGTATGCTCTTATGATGTCGTGTGCACTTTAACTTCTTGTAATTGCATGTGACAGTGCTCTAAAGAGACAGTTGCCATCGAATCCCGCTATGCTTGATATGTGTACACTCATTCTTGACCTTCGGCTTGTGTATAGGAGATCTTCAAGGTTCTTTGCAGCAACCCTGTTTAAAGATGACATCGATGAGTCGGCTTGAGACATGAGGTGGAGATTCAGTCGACTGCATATCGCCTTCTGGAAAGCGACATTGAGAGAGCTGATGCTGCAGTGGTCAAAGAAAGTAAGAGGAGGTGTTTCATCTGTTGTGTTGCCAGTTGCTGCAATTTTGGATTTAGGATGGTCTATCTTGTCTGCTGACTGTTCATGCAATATTTTGGCTTTTTTTCTTCCTTTGGTCTTTTTTTGAATGTCGGGATGTTGACGTTTTTGTGGACTAACATTTTTGACACTTCCTGCTCTGGCTGTTCTGTGTTGCTCGTTGATTTCTTCGTCAAAACTTTGCCCTCTTTCTCTCCATCTGGTCCCTTTTTGTCACTCTATGTGTTACTCGGTCATTCTCCTTGCCTGACTTGACTGTGAATGGTTGTACTGCTGCTGTTGCTTTGAGGTCACCAAGGAAAGGAGAATAAAGACGTCTAAGCCGGTTGTACTCATCAACAGCCTTTCTGTCGCAAGCAATCTTCGACCTGTCAAGATCAATTAGGTGAAGACCACCGAGTGATGTCACCCGTGACAGTGCCACGTACACCATGCCACAACCGAAATTCGTTGGTCCAGCATCTACTATTGCTGTACTGAGACTTAGTCCTTGGGATTTATGGATTGTAATTGCAAATGCCAGCATCAAAGGAAATTGCTTTCTGGTGTAATAGACTGATTTAAGTATTTCAAATGAGGCTGAGTCTCTCTCAATCTGTATAATCTTGTCAATTTTGTCAAACTTTATGTTGACTGTCTGAATATCACCCTGACTATTGCTACTGAACTCTGTGACGATCCCAATCGACCCGTTCACCAATCCAATGTCTACGTTTTTGTTCCTTTTCAGCATCACCTTGCAGCCAACACACAGTTTCAGTTGTTTTTCTAGCCCAGCTGTTCTCGTGACATCTTCATCACTCTTCTCATATGCTGTCTGTACTTTTTTCATCATTTTTTGTCGACAATTGTGTCCAAGGTCTCACATGCTGGCAGAATGTGAATGGGAGCCCCAATCCTTGTAAGCATTGCCCTGTTGACCTCATCGCAGAGACGTGTCCGGGGCATCAATATAAGTGGAGATTTTCCTTCATCCACCAGCCTGCTATAGTTGTCACAGATAGACGCCACTGGTGCTCTTGCTCCGCTTTTCACCACTGCAGTAGGCTGTGGTGGTGGTCCGACAGTTTTCCAGTGCGTAAATTGTACAGCAGTTCTGCATATTCTGCATCGCCATTCTGCCGCATGTTGATAGTCAGTTCGTCGTATTCGAATGCCTGCCAGATGTCTAATGAGGCAATGGAACCCAGTCTCGTCTTGGCCTCTTGGAATGTGACCGGTACAAATGGTTGACTGCCTTTCGCTGGTGGCAGCTGAAGTAGGTCAGCGAAAAAAACGACACTTACACCTCCAAACAGTTCATTGCTGCACATGACCTCAGTGAGACGTAGATGAATAAAGATAAGTGTCAGGGATGACACCATGCTGACTTTATCTATTATTACAAGTTTCATCCCTTTGAGTGTAGCTTTCAGCAGTGTTAGTTGTTTTTTTTGTAGGCAACAGTAATCACCCGGCTTGCCGTGTTCAACGGGCAGACACAACATCTGATGAATTGTCGTTCCTTCCACGTTGAATGCTGCCAGACCTGTCGGTGCGGCAATTACAATGGGAAGTGTCATGTCACTAAGATGGTGAGTTACTGTTTGGTTTAGTATATCAATAACTCTACTTTTGCCAGTGCCTCCTTGGCCGTTTACTATAAAACGCAGTTGTTCATGGCTGTGGCAGACCGCAGTGACCACTTTGTCGACTATTCTCTGCTGATCGCAGTGAGCGTGTTGGAGGCAGCTGCTAAGCTGTCACTGTCAGTTCGGTCTTTCTGAGCAGATCTGATGTGTGCATCAACCACATCCTGCATGGCAGTTCGTAGCTGATCAGTTCTGCAGCCGTCAAATGCACACATCCTTGGTCCTCGACTTCTACCACGTCCTGTTCTCTTTTTCATTCTTTCGGCCCTCTCATTTACTGTCTTTTCCATCTGCTCTTCCTGCTGTGATGTCTGCACTTGCTTCTCATGGTATTCTTTCATGTCCAAAAGGATGTTGCACTCGTTCAGGTAAGTTTCGTAGTAGTTTTTTTCTGGTGAGCAGAGATCACTTTCGGTGCACCATGGCTTGAATAGTTTTAGCAGGTGGAAGAAGTATCGTTCTTTGTTTTCATCTGACTGATGTGGATTGACGGTCTGATGTGTTACTATGTATGGCGTCTTGTTTCTGCGACGCAGACTGTAACCGAGCAACTTCAGTTGCAGCTGTCTTTGCTGGTTGATCGGTGTTTTTCGTACCAGCCGAGGAACTCGTACAGACTGAGCAACTTGAGTTCGTCTGGTCGATCTGGATACACATCCAAAACCCAGTGTGGTTGAAAAATTTCACACAAATCTGGGTTCTTCTGAGCAATAGTTTCGAGCTCCTTTGCTGGTTTTAAGACCCGTTTTGCTCTGTCGACAGGAGCCAAGTCGGCGAACCTCAACTGCCGTGATTTGCTGTGCAACTTGTGACCAAGGAGACGGTCTGCAGCTTCGTTTGCACCATCCTGGCGATTTTTGATTGACTTCATCAGAAACGACATCGCATTGGCTCCCAGCGATTTTGACGAGGTGAATATGTCTTGCCACATTTCATCTTGTTCAGAAAGTTCGTGTTTTGTTATGTAGTCGGTTATATAGTATGGAAGACGTGATCCCAGGTGGCCGATGTATTGAATGTCGACGTTGGCTTGGTTGGCCAGCAGAAGTGCTGGACTGTAGTCGTTGATGTACTGCTCTGAGTCGTTGCGTGACAAGTGATACAGTCGTTTTCTTGGCTTATTGTTTTTACTGATGGCCATGCAGACGATGACGTCATTTATTTTAAGTTCGCTTGTTGCAGGTCTTGGGAAACCGAAGTGACACTTTTTGTAGAACACTGCCCGGCTTTTGTTTGATTTCGTACAGTACTTGTTGTATTTGTGCACTTGGAACTGCTGGACCAGCTTGTGAAGTGTCGGCGAGGTGTCAGCGTTTGGCATGGCACATGTGCAGATGCTGCTGATGTAGTTCTGCACTTCCTCCATCGTAATCTTGCTCAGAATAGGTGCATTCTTGATCCACGAAATGCAATGGACGTGTGGTGCACCTCTGCTCTGATATTCAATCCTCTAAAAATGGTCTTCCACCTCACCGAACAGTGGCGTTGACTTGTCTTCGATTAGTTTACTAAAAATTGCTGACCATTTCTGCTGAAAGTGCATACTCACTGTCACAGGATCCATGCAGCAAAGCTCAGCCGGTGTCATGTTGTCTATGTTGGGAACATCTTTGTTGATTATTCGCAGGTGGTCAAGCAGTGGTTGCGAGAACCATTCGGCAGTCGGAACAGGTGAGGAACAGCGTCGGAGGACCAAGCTGTTTGATCATCCACTTGATGTCCATTCCAAGTTTTGCGAAGTACTCCTTCGATCTGCACAGGTTTGCCATCATGCTGAACATCTTGGACTGTACTTTGCCGTCTGTTTTGTAGTCGTTCAACGAACTGCTGAGCCGATAGGTTTTGTCCGGTGACTGTCCTAAGCATGTGACCAATGCTGTGGCACATGTTTTGACACCTCTTGGACTTGAAAGCTGTGAAACAAGTAATTGATGTTAAGGCGGAATCTCAAATCTTTGTGGAGAACACGACTCTTGATATATTCACTCGTTCCGATTTTCGTGCCTCTTTTTGTGTCCTTCATGCCGTGTTCACCAGTTGGAAACAACTCGGGAAAGGCATTCATGTCGAGCTCAGCGTCAAAAATGTTAGTGCTTTGACCATGCACCTTGTCCATTTGATAATCAACCAACACGTCGGCTGGGTAGTCGCTGCTCAGTGGCTGCACTGAGAAGTTTTCATACAAATATGATCTGGAAGCATCATTCAGTTTCTTCAGCAGTGCACTACCTGTGGTTGATGTAGCTGATGTCTGACCGTCGAGCTGCTGGGCTATTTTATTTTCGATGTCGGCGAGTGTATAGACTGGAATGTCTTTGTAGAGTGGATTGTTGATGCGAAGCCACTCGAGTGCAGCGTGAACTTTCCTCAAGTCGACAACCGATGTTCAGACTCGGTGTTGCTGTGTGGGTTGACTGTCAACTAGCAGGACGAGATTTTGCACGTTCAGCAGATTGTCTGGAAGGAACAGAGCGTTTGACAGCAGATCAACAGGCAGGTAAGCAATTCGACCTTTCAGTGCCGAGTTGAGCTCATTACGCGGTCGACCGTGATTTGATATCTGACCGAGTCGAACAACAGTGATGCACGTCATACAGAATTTGATCAGCGCTCGTTCAAACATATTGAGGCATGTGATGCAGTCAGGAGCCGGAATTGCACTCAGCTCGTTGTAGAAACTGCGCGCCACTTCCTTATTGCCACGTAGTTTGGCAGCGCAGTATTTGCAAATGATGATGCTGCTGAGGAATTTCTCGTAGTCTTCCTCTTCAGTCTTGTGCTGGTATAGCATGTCGATCGCATCTCGCATGCGGTGAGAATCGTATCCATGGTTGTCCAGGTAAGTCTGAAGAGGGCAAAGGTCCTTACGCACCTGTTCGCACAGATCGCACGATGTGGTGACGTAGCAGTCACGAATTTCTGTAACGTGCCTGAGTGGTTTGCCAAACTTCTGCAGAGCACTGTCCTCGGTCACTTGGTGACTGGTGCTTTTACTGGAGGCTGATGTACTGCTTTGAGGCCTGAGTTGCAGCATGGTGCTGTCCAAATCCTTTATTGACTGCTTCAGCCTGTCAAAGTCACCACTATGCATTGCTAATACGACACAGACTGCATGGATTGCACTATACGGCGGAGTTCGTACAGCCTGCGTACTATGAGCCGGAGATGTGGAAAATGTGGCGCTAGTGTTCGAGCGGGTCTGAGCAGGCTGTGGCAGTCATTCTCTCTGCAGCAGTGCAGCGAGTGGCCAAGTCTATTGTCTCGTGCTGAGTTGTTGCAGTCGTCCAGATGCAAGTAGAAATGCTTATAGTATCTCTGTTTTGTGACTGTCAAGTAGAGCATTAATACCTTCCACTGACTCTGCTGGTAGTCGGCATATCCTCGTGTCACACTCCCACTTATGGACACCAGATATCTCTGTATTGTCTGAGCTCTTTCTGGGAGGCTGTACTTCCTTAAAGATATGTGCCCTTCCTTCGAGGTCGATAGCAATTGGTTGTGTCAGAGAGTAAACGCTGTAGCACTGTTCCCAGAAATATGGCTCACTGTGTGACGTGTGTAGTCTCTGACCATTAAATGCACTGAACAACTCGTCTTCAGTTGGACTGCGATCTGATGGCAGCTGCTGCAGACAGCCGTCGACTCTAAGTGACAGGTTTGTGTGAAGCACAGACAGCATGTGTTGGCCACGCCTCAGTCGGTGCTGTGCCTGCTTCATTTCTAGTTTAACATCAAGCTGTGGAATGCCGGATTTCGCTTGCATATTTCTCTCCAGCTGTAGAATATGTGAACACTCTTTGGCTCTGGCCAACAGCTTGCTACGACATGCCCAGTACTTGCAAATATGTTATCTGTGCCCTTGTTGCTTTCTAGCACTGCCAATTTTGTGCTGTACGAGATACCTGTTCTTTGCTCTATTTTTGTTTGCATCGTGGTATGCATCATTTGTATGGTGCTGTTTTTTCATCTTAGCTCTCTGTTCTTCATGATATTTGTCGTTTGTGTGATAGGCTGTTCTGACGCGAGCCCTGCTGTTGTCACGATACGACTCGTTTGAGTGGTACTTCGTTCTCATCTGTGTTCTGTGGCTTTACGAAAATGCATGATAAACAAGGTAGAGACCTTGTTTATCATGCATTTTCTTTTTTTGATTTTTGGAAGCACACTGTTTTTCTCACAGTATTCCATATCTGTGTGCAAACGTGACTTAACAGGCTCTGTGTTACGTTTTCTGAGCGTTTTGTCTGTCTGCATTCTATGTTTTGCCCGCTCATATACAGCCTCTCTGTTTCGAATATACCTGCTGTGCCATCTTTCTTGTTCTGTTCCCTCGTTTGCTGCGCGTTGATTTTTTTACAGTGCTGTTTTTTCCGATATTTTGTCACCATTCTTATATCAATGCTTAGCGTAGAGGGCAGCAAGTTGCAGTTAAGTGACGCATGAGTACAACGACTACAATTGGCCCAAAGTATGCTGTAGTTACACAATAATATGTAGTCTAATTAATTGCTAACACTAACAGCTATTATGCTCCAGCTGCAATATAAACCATAGTCAGTTTAAGAAATGTCTTTAGTTCTTTTTAGCTGGAATGCAATTATGCAGTATTCTGAACTAATACGTGCGTTTTGCTATTAATATACAGCTACATACATGTATGCTGGTGTATGTAATGTCACTTATCAGCGCGCATTAGCTGTGCCAGACATAAACTGTCATTGTTGACGCGTTGTTGTAAATGCAAATGTCAGTTGCAGTCGGTGTACGATGATGATCACTGACTCACAGCTGTAGACTGCTGACTGAACGCTCGAAAAGGTCACAGTTCGTGAGCTGCGCTGTACAAGTTTGCTGCTGGCGAGACAATGTCGAACAGTCTTCTTCACGGGTGACGGCAATCTTTAAAGTTGCGAGCACTTGTTGACCGGTTGATACTCCACACTTGTGTCCTGAAACAATCAACCACATGTATACTAATTTGTGTTAATCATTATAAACTTATTTTTTACTACAATGACATACATGTTAACGCTCACAGCATTGCTACATACAGTAAGATCGTACTATGAATTTCAGCAGCAGAGACTGGAAATAGCACAGGAAATAAGCTCGACTAAGTTGCAATGCTTTGCTGTTTCGCACACACTGAATGATTGTCGAAAGAATTGGGCTTTGACAGGCAATGGATTTTTTGTCATTGTGTTTTGCAGATACATATGAGCAGAAATACTTCCAACTTGCAACAAGAAACGCTGGAGCCGCGATGATCGCTGTTAAGTGCTGGCGTTGACAGACGATGAAGAGATTCACACCGCGCTCTTGTAGCCTGTAGTTTATAAACGTACATATGCATCTTGTCTTAAAATTGTAAAAAAATCAGTCTAAATAAAAGTAGTTTTAGCTAACATTTGTAAACTAGTAATTCCCATAATAATTTTGATATACAGTCAAACACTGTTTGGTAGCAAGCATTTACAGTATAGATAGGGTACACAAGTTGAAACAAAACACTGAGTAAATGGACTTCATTATGCAGTGTTTTGATTTAATTTGTGTACCAGTACCTCAAATGTTTGCTACAAGAGTTTTTTTATCATTCTAATTTCTAGCATATGTTAGTTGAAAAAATCGTGTGCATTCGCATTGGAATTTGACACAAAGTCATTGCTATATAAAACTAAAAAACTAAGTGCAGAGATAATGAATTGAGGAAAATGGAATGAAGGAATTTTGAATTTCAAAATTTTGATTTTTTAAACTTTCTAAGTTTCTTGGATGTCGCAGTCTTTCATTGATAGAGTGATTGCGCTTAGCAGTTATTTAAGGCATGACGTCTCCGGCAGGACACTGCACTGAAGTGAAAGAAGCGCTCGGTCAGGTGGTCTCGTAGCGACTCCAGCGTGTTGAGTTCGGCTCTGGTGAGCGACATCTTGTAATCGTTGTCCTGGAAAATGACCCGCATCGCTCTGCGCTGCAGCGACTCCAGTGCCTTCATCTTTTCAGCTGTGAGAATAGGAGTGCAACACAGGACAGCGCACTCCAGTACTGACTGAATCACCGTAACGTAATAGAAATACAGAAGGTCATGATGCCCGGTTTGAAAGTGGCATGAATTAGATATCTTGTCTATTATTTGTTATGCTATATTGAAAATATATTTGTTTTGAAACTGGCTTTGATATTTGGGTGTGAAAGCCAGCTGTAAACATACGTTTCAGTATGGTTAACAACAATAGATGAAGACGCAAGACTGACCAATAAGATGCAAGTGTCGTCTGGACCGACTACATGCACGTGTAGTAGCAGGTGAGTGTGACGCAACTGGTGACGACGATCGTAAACAGTCAAAGCAGTCCACAGTTCAGCGTGTGCAGTTGATTGCCAATGAGCCTTGACGCGATCGATTGGACAAACGTTTGCACTCTGCAAATGAACATTGCAGCGAATTTAATTGATTCTGTGGTATGTAAACTAAACTTAGGTAAAACATACATGCATACTGTGTATCTGTTTACGAAAAGTATCTATGTTTGAAGCAAAACGATAAAGTTGCGATGAATGTGTAGGCCCAGTCTGCTAAGCAACATTTGTGTTGGCTATCTATATAGGCCCTAGAGGAATAGCTACTGTACAGAAGTCAAATATACATGTGCTCGTTTTTAAAAAAGCTTATCTTACACGCTAAGTTTTTGGAACAATGCACGTTTTAAAAAAATTTTAAAAACATCAAAGCCTTACCTGCAGTGGTGTCAACAAACATGTTTAAACACGAATTTGATGATGACGTCACGAATACGTCTATGATTGGTCGACGTTGACATTCGCGCACATATTGGGCAAATTCTCGTCACGTGACATACTCCATTTAACAGACTATTTGGGTAGTCCAGCTACTACTAATCACACTCGTAACACACTCTTCCTGTTTCATTTTGTTCCAAAAAATTTTGTTGATCTAATCAAGACTTAAATAATGATCATGCTGATCAGCAAAATTGTTCACGACTCGCTATAGGGCGCCACCTGTTTTATTTGCCATAGTAGTGCTAAAACAATACACCTGCATATGAAATACGAGATATTATACAGGAATTATTAATTTTTAAATTTAAAATCGAGAGACTCCTTTGTAAGGGTGTGATTATTTACTATGTGTGGTGCCAACGTATCAACTTGTAAGTCATGGTGAGCACCATAATTTGTATTTATTACGCAGACCTAATCCTTTCATTTCACTATTGTGTGGTGGTGATATTCGGTGGGAAGTTTTTTCTGGTTTCAGTCGCGTAGGATGCTGCAAAAATTTCTATATAAATTGGGTGTATTAACATTGAATTGCGTTTTCTATGCAAAAGGGAACTCCTTCTGAAATTGTGGTTTACTCGTATGCAGAGCATGTCTGTCAAAATGCAGGCCTAATAATTCCAAGGTCAGACGACGAACACCGTTATTATTCTGTGTCGGAAAAAGGTGATTGTAGCCTACTACTGAGCAATGCAACTTTTTCAGATATTTCCTGTTTTTGATGTATAATGACGCCATTAACTAGCGTATAAGCTGCGGTTTTGTACATTAATATTTGCTGTTTTATTAGCAACTTTCGCCCAGTGGTTAACTTCAATTACGTTAGTTCGCCAGTTTCGACTAAGTTTGTGTTAAGTCAAAAGGTTCTCCTAATGTCTGCCGCTTGCGTATCAGTTTTTGAATTTGAAGCTTTACAACAAAACAACACATGGCCGACATGGGATCATATTATGGGACGCCCTGTACAACAGAGTGCCTACAAATGCTGTATAAGTTAAACTTTTCCAAAACTGAATTTCGTACCCAATAGGCCTAGGTTTAGTGCATCAGCTGATACTTTTGTTGCACTGTGCTTCATGTTTGAAAATACAAAACAGCGGTGATTACAAGATGCTATAACTAGTATTCGTTGCTCCGCAAATTATACGCCGAAAAGTGACGGAACGACGGCCAATGACGTTAGTTTTCTATGACGTCATTCGTCTTGAGTCCGCTGACGCTCAATCATGCTTATAGAAGGCCATTTTTGACGGTTTTTGGGGGAATTTGAACCGCAAAATGTTGTCGGCCATCGTGTGGACCCCCAAAAGGCACTTCCTTACGTCACAACGCGTGTTTTGAATCATCGCGCATGAAATTCCATGCACGGGTTACTTCAGTAGGCGAGTCCGGGAAAAAAATAAAAATAAAAAAGAGAGGCCTTATATTTCACGTATTTCGCAGGCGCTCCCTTACGGCCGATTGGCACAAATTTTGGGTTACGTGTTCGTCTCGTGGACGTAATCAATTGTGCAAAGTTTTATCATAATTGTTTAAGGGGTTTGGATTGTGTGAGGGGTCGAAGTTTGACCATTCCCATTGGATTGCGATGTCGCCGTTAACACTGTGTGAACTACTGTTCACACTGTGATAATAATAATAATAATAATAATAAGC
>Ga0209568_1000827_pt1 | contig 11239 bp, 8 predicted proteins | sample WorMetOlspDAHAB2_FD_187406 | JGI IMG/M metagenome (GOLD analysis project Ga0209568, IMG submission 187406) | Marine gutless worms symbiont microbial communities from Max Planck institute for Marine Microbiology, Germany - Olavius sp. DAHAB.2... ...
CGGAGTCGAAAATCGGAATCGACTTTCGGAACGTGTGTCATGCAAAAACGACTCCGGTTTTCGACTCCGAAAATCGGCGCCGGTTTTCGACCCCGTGTGTCTTCAGCCTAAAGAATGGACTGCATCTTCTGTAGCAACAGCTGATATTTTTCGTTTCGTCGTTCCACCTTACCTAAATGCGGCGAACGAAAACTCTAAAACGCGCATGCGATAAGAATCATATTTGCAACAACGTAACCATATAACAAATACATATAAAAGGTAAAAGGCAAAGGCTTAGCAAACCACAAACCTGCAGTTGCAGCAGCGCTGTGCGTCACAGACAGGAATCGTCGTCCAGCAGACGTGCGCGCGCACGGACTCAGTACCTTGCATCCATACGCAGACTAGTGTCTGCAGTACGGTATAATGGTCTAATTGGTCTCCCATCGCCGCAATTACATGGATTACTGCTACTAATTTAACGACCCTAGATAGATGGAAGGCTGATTTTGTCTAGTTGGCTGACCCGTAGCGGAGAGTTTACCCATAACATAGTCACCTGTCGATCGGGCGCAGATCAGGGAAATTCCACGGCCAAAGAACGACGTCCTAACACTGAGCTATGCCGCCATATCAAATCGGAATTTTAGCATGGCTAAAATAACAGGTGTAGTTACAAAGTCCACGAAAGCGAAGTCGATATGTGGATAGTTACATATGGGGAAAAATAAATGTTAGCATACGGTGGTGACGGCTGTAGCGGGCGGCTGGACTCCTGGTCCGTCACCGACACGTGCCATCTTCGCGGTGGCGGCAGACTTGGCGGTCGGCTTCTTGCTGTCCTGCCATCGGCGATGAAGCAGCTGAGTCTCGTGAGCCTGCTGGTTGTACGAGTCAGTCGTGAAGTTTTCGTACTGCTGCTGACGACTGGCGTGCAGTTGACGATAGCGGTCGAAGCGACGACGAAGCCGTTCATATTCGACGGCTCCATGTCCCGGCTGCGGAGGCAGAAAGTCTCCCATCTCATCGTCCTCTGTCAACTGCCACACGCCGCTGCACAACCCATCTCGCTATGCCACCGAAATCAGCAGGTCTTCTCTCCACCGCTTGTCGGCCACTCTTCTGCCAAATCCAGACACAACATCGAAGTAAATACGTTGACGACGCAACGTAATTCACGGCATATTGTCATCATCAGCGCATTTTCATTGAGCACAAAATGTGCATTTCTAAAAGGATTAATGCATCTCTCAATCAACCGTGTGCAGTTAAAGTGTTGATGATGTGTGAACAGCTTGATTTTTATCTCCAAATGCAGGACTAAGCGCTTGGCAAAAAGAATATAGGTTGCGCAGTTCTAAAAATTCCTTTTAAAATGCCATGTGTCATCATCAAAGAGAAACAACATTTAGTTAGGTGCAGTAAACATAAAACGCTACGATTCCAGACCTGGGACAACGTCAAGCAAATATCAACAGTTTCGCCTGTACTGGGACGACTCGCCGACAAACCAACTAAAGTTCTGGTGGTCAAATCGCGGAGATATTCACGCAAATGTAAAAGGATTACATGCATAATCACTCTGAAACAATACGCCATCCGCGAACCGGTTTGTCCGCGCATCGTCCCCTTATATACGGTTTCACCACAAGCAGCAACGAGCAACATGGTCCGACTCCCTTCTCGAATAATGATCAAACAACGGCTGTGATCAGAGCGCCCGACTCAACTCAACTGAAATCAACGGGCCGCTGAGTTTAGTTCAGTTTCTGCAGCGATCAGGCGCTCTATCACACCTCAATTCTGGTGAGCGACAGCGCAAACTGGTAGTGAGGAGCGAGTATCAACATGCAGTTAGCCAGTAGAAAGATTTGGTATTTATATTTATTTTTTTGCATTTTTTACTGCTTGTTTTATTTCAATGCAATTGTATTATTAATCTCGTATTGCTTTTTACATCATTTTATTATTAAGCACCTCCGTTCACGTCTTGTTTATGGTGCAGTCTACAAATTAATATGGATTGACTGAATTTAATTTCCACACACATTGTAACAGCTTATGTTGTAATCAATATGCCACGACATCGTCAAAGTACAAAATGGCAAGTACTAGCGAACACAACAAAACCTTGATTCACTGTCACTCTTCACGATAATTAAGCCACAGCGGCGAGTATTCTTCGCCCACTGTACCAGAAATTACATAGCTGCAACATGCTCTCCAGGGTAAAGATAACGATGAGGCGACTACCAGCTAATGGCTGTTATCACTTGCCACATGCAGGTACAGTACGCTTATACGATGACTGAGCAACCAGCTAGGGATCGTCATTTTACTGGACTACTGTGATTCACCGATGAATGATTACTGCTGTATACGACTAACTGTCCAATTCCGACAAATAAATCTCAGTGCTAAACCACAAGACTTCAACACCTAACATAGGCCTACAGTCTCTACACCACAAGAAACTTGGATGTGTGAAAAAATTCTCACACTATCATTCACAGTCATGTCATGAAAATTTATATATGCGCTGTATACATAATTAACCCAGCATTTTGGAATGAAGAACTGTTCCAACAGACCAACGTGAGTGTCAACTGTCATATTAATAATATTTACTCAAGACATATTAATTCCAGTAACTGTAGAGGCCTAAAGCTTTACCAGTCACCGCTTCCCCGATGCAGAAGACAATACCACAGGATGTATTGTCAGCTCAGCCTCTATCACTGCTGTTTTCAGGTTTCAGGAAACGCCTAAAGACCCAGCTCCATGTGCCACGCGCCACATTGGACAGTGACTTTCAAGTTTCACTTAGCCACTCTAAGCGTTCTTTCTACTAACATCACTGGAACTAATTACCATATAATTGTAGGCACATTTCACACAATATTCGTCTCAAACAGTCTTAATTTCATTTCTGATATTAATGTTACTCTGGTTGTCGTCTGTTCCAATGAAATATTCTACTAAGTACTGCATTAACTGCAACTTCCAAAATGAAAGTGTTGTGCAACTCAATGTACATCTAGTTCATTCATTTAATTAGACATCAAAGCTTTACAGCAAAATAAAAATTACAGTGCACTTTAAAAATCAAGTAACATTTCCCAACATTACAGCCAACTGTTTTTGTATATGCATTCAGAACCTACAGGAAAATTACATAAAACATTCAAATCTTTGCAGAAATTAACTAACTTCACTTGACATCAGACACAGGTGCTGAGGCTGAAGAGATGCGGGGTCAAAAACCGGCACCGGTTTCGACCCTGTGTGTCTTCAGCTTAAGCTTATGTCAACTAGGCTATGTGCACAAAACAGAATTACATAGGCCTATCCTCCCAAGGAGGTCTTTGGAAAAGAGCAACATATGCACATTATTTGCCTGAGCCTAAAATCCAGCCCAGGTAGGGTTAGGGTTGCGATTAAGGTTGGTGTTAAAAGCATTTAAGAAGAAGTGCAGTTGACTAGTTTGCCCTACACACCAATTAACCAGGCAGGCCACAAGTCCGGTCTAAAATCAGTTTTGACACCAAACATGTTGCCTATAGCCTAAGCCAGGGTTAGGGATAACTTAGGGTTAGAATTATGGTTGGGGTCAGTTCTGGCTGCAACAGGCCGTGTCTACGATGCAGGCAAGGCCGGATTTTAGGCCTGACCAGGCCACACACCAAGATGCCACAAGTTAACAATCAAAACAACGCGCACGCAGCCACATATACATAACAGGCTTCAGTTTATTATACCTGCAAGCTTAAATGTCAAATCCGTCTGCTATGACAGACTCGCTGCAATCACTTCGATATCTGTAAAGTGTCACGTCTGGCGCCGTCAACCGACTGTAGAATTCTCACGTTACATCGACGCCGGACAATGGTCCATGGCGCGAACAAACAACTTGCGCTATCCGTTTGCGCAAGTGTGCGTCATCAACAACCAGCGGAGACAATGTCAGGCGGTCGGCGTGGATTGTAGCGCGTAATAACACTCGACGACAGCGATGTCACTCAACTTCGATGTCACTTCGACGAACACCGTACTACTCAAAACATCCACACACTCCCACGCTCGGCTGTACCACCGCTCAGCTAGCATTCGCCGATAGACCGACCGCTTTACACAACGTCGCTCAGTAGTCCGTCGGCCTACCCTGCTGCCTCGGCCACAGGCGGTAGCCAACAGCGGAGTCGGCGCACAGACGCGATACTCCCGGCCCAGCAGTTGACTCGTCCGCGAAACAAAGTTACTCGAGCTCTGTTGCCTACGCCGTTGTGAACCACCGCACACGTAAATACAAGCAAATTAATCGATCTTCTGTGTCCCAGTGACGGCGCGAAAACAACAGTCACTTCTCGTAACGACGCGGCGGTAGAGCGTAGTGATATGACCGACGTCAATCTTGCTTCGAGCACTTGCCGAAAAATAGCCAGCAGGTCAACGGCGCAGTCCATTCACCCCAGGGGGTGTACGAGTGTTACTGCCCTGACTGAGGGGTGTCAATGCCGTAGCCAGCCACCGGCCGCAGTCTGCAACTGCAAGTGTCGTGCACTCATGCAGTTATGCTCAGTGTAATGAGCGTAGTGTGTGGTTGCTACGAATACCGCATCGGCGCATTACCGCGTCCGCATCGGCGCGCCGCGTTTTCATCGCGCGTGAAGCCGCGTCGCCCGACGCGAAAGACATTTTTCCGAGGTGTCTTATCTAAGCTGGTGTCTCGGAGGTTACGGTCAGGGAGTATAAACTCCCTAGGGTCAGATTTCATATTTCTAACTCCCAAAAGGAACCTCCTTTTAATTGGCGGGAACGACGTAGGTATAAATTAGGTGTTGTGAGTGGGTATATGTGTCCAAAGATGCGATCCAGCTGTGGGCGTGACGAAGAAAGGAAAGGACAGTTAAACTTTCATGCATCAATTAACTCCAGCTACTGGTATACACATATTATACTGATTAAACATGTTAAAAAATACACTGTCAGTCAGTCAGACATCGAGTCGCCGCATGCAGTCCGCCATTGTTCACTATCCACTGAACTTAATCGAACCCGATCCATATCGAGGCCACTCTGGCAAAACATCCTAACTGCTTTGAACAGAGTTTTGAGAAAAGAGAAAAAAACTGATTATCTTTCACATTATAAAACGTGTGAAAATTTGGAGATATGAATTGTGTTGCAAAATGTGTTTCCATTTATAGTCAGTAGCATGTGTACACTGCAGTGAATGTTAGATTGCCCATTTTTGTAATATTTGTAGATGGGATAAAATGCATGGCAGCAAAAATGTAGTAACTGTTGTTGTCAAATAAATTTTGCAGATAAGACATTCTTCCGTGCATCGAGTTTTATGTCCTATCTTCCAATTAACATTAAAGATCACCTTTACTATTCAAAACTGCCTAGTCTTTGGTAACTTTTATTGTGCAGAAGTTTCATGTCACAGCACAATTATTAATTAAACTAGTCATTATAAACATGGAGACAAAATGTGCATTACAGTTCATGAAAGTGTCTTTGCAGATAGGGTGTTCGTGAACTCAACATATCACACATCCTATCTGCTAATAAGCACCATCAGAAGTGTCCTCATTGTAATACTGCAAATGTACAGCCGAAACAACTCACACAATGCAATGTAACACAAGTTTAAAAAAGCACCAGTGAAATAATACTGCAAAAATTCACGCTAAATTCGATAAAATGAGCACCTTTTCTTATTTCATACAACGTAATGTTCACAGTGATGTCTATAAACAGCGTGAAAAAAGAATACTAGTGCACTACATTGGCTAGATCAGATCAGGACATAACAATTGCAGCCCATAACAACTTACGCTGTGCAATTATCATGTGGCACAAAAATTCAGTGTAACGCAAAATTAAATCAGCATCAATAAAGTAATACTGCATAAAAGTCAAGTCAAGCTGAATTACTTCATACAAAATAACCTGCACGTTCTGTTCTAGTCTTATAATGAGTGTAAGAAACAACGAACTCTGTACTACATTGCTTAGATCAGAAAAGTGTTTTGTAGAAGTCACCATGGACTTTGGGAATCACAGTATCACACAATGATTTTAGATCTTCCACCTTTGCCTTAGTGATTGGTAGTTTGTGGGTGTATTTTTGGATAGGAATAGATGCCTCTGCCTTTGTTGCATGGCGGCCAACTCTCTGAGCACATAGGGGACGTAGCGGAGTCCCATGACTCAAAGAATAAAATAGGCCATCTTTGGTATACATCAAGTGACAGATATCTGTCACTGTGGGATCTCCGGAGACTTTGCCTGGTCTTATTGAGAAAACCAGATTTGGAAATTTCTGCCAAAATGTGTACTGAAGCTGAGAGACTCGATATGGACTATTTCTTCTTGCAGTCTTAATAACTGATTCCCACTCACTAGGGGTAAACACCTCGATTTTTGAACTATTTGTTTCAATAGAAGCATGCATGCTGTCTGCTTCCATCTGGGTGTGCCCTTTCGTTAGGTATTTTTGGTGCACTTCTTTTAAATTTGTCTTTTCGCCACTTCGCAGAAAGTACAGTATTGCTGAGGATACTGTACTATTGCGGTTTTGGTACGTGCAACCGTCTGACCAAAGAGTAACACAAGTTACTGTATCAGGAACATGTTTCAAATAATCCACAACCATTGAAGCAAACTCATCTGAATCCAACCCTCCATTGCCTTCGTGCCACAGGTAGCACTGACCATCCTTTGATGCTAAATCATAAATCGTAAAATTGTGTACAGACAATTTGCGTTTATAGTAAACAGCTGATGAAAAAGACTTTGGACACTGCAGCAACTGCTGCAGGTCCACTGTGACAACCCTAGTGGTATCAACGTTCTTTATTGCAAATTGTTTATCGAGTTCTTTGCAAACCCTGGCTCGTTCTTTTTCAGCTAGGTGTTCCTCGTAATGCAATTGGTCAACTTTGCCCTCTTTGAATTGCAAACAGATATCGCACTGATCCTTGCGAGGGTTATAAAAAGCCAAGTCAAGTTCATGAAATACAGCATCAAAAACTTTTCTGCCAACACACCTGCGTTTTTGGTGATCTACTTCCGCTTTGTACAAACCATACATTCGGGATAGTGACAGACCAGGCTCCAAATACATAAGTTTAGAGTCTTTGCGACAATAGTGCGATGGCATAGTTGGAAAGCGTTTGATAAAATTCTTAACATGTAGCCGATCAACAGCAGGTATTTTGTTTGCTGGAGAACGACCTGTGAGTTTGTGTGGCGCAGAAAATGTTTTCTCCTTAAGTGCACAGCGAACAAACATTGTTCCAACATTCAAAGTGTCTAAAAAGCACTGCCTGCAAACACGAACACTCTTTCCTGCACTTGGAAGGAAGTATTGCATGCTGTTTTGGCGTCTGCTTTCTTCCCCAGCTGTTTTCCGCTTAGTTTCCATAACAGTCACATTTGAGATAACAAAATCTCGTTTCCTCGGCCAGTCTACAGCCCAAAAATCCTCAAATAATTTTTTTCGACTGATTTCATCCAACTTATCTCTACAGCACTTACAGCTAACCGGCTGTAAAACCTTTCCATCACCATGCATTCGTTTAATGGCCTTAGCATTCCGTTTCCATTTCGAGGGATCTGCTGTACCTCGCTTTGAAATTTTTCTGCTACCCACAAGGGTGCTAGCTTCTGCTACATCAGGTTCACTACAGACAGTGTGAGAATTATTGCTGACAGAAGTGCCTTCATCGGAAAAAGCTATTTGTTCGGGGTTTGCACACTGCACATTATTGGCAACAACACTCGCATTATTTGCAGATGTAGTGCAACTGTAAGACACAGTTTCCACAGAACCAACAGCATCATAAGACACACTACTAGGCTCGGTCTCATGATCAGAAACCAAATTAGGTAGAGGGCCACTTTCATCAGCAACAACTGTATAAAGATTGAAGCCATATGAACGGAGTGTTTCTGACATGAGAACAGCCTGGTCTACTGCATTCATATTCAAAATAGAATGTGGTACATCATACACAAAGGTGACAGTAGGCTCGGTCGCAGTAAGCTCGGTGACAGTTGGATCATCAGTGACCGCATTCTCGGTGACAGCTGGATCACTGGTGACAGTAGGCTCGGTCGCAGTAAGCTCGGTTACAGTTGGATCATCGGTGACCGCATTCTCGGTGACAGCTGGATCACTGGTGACAGTAGGCTCGGTCACAGTAAGCTCGGTCACAGTTGGATCATCGGTGACAGTAGGCTCGGTCGCAGTAAGCTCGGTGACAGTTGGATCATCGGTGACCACGTTCTCGGTGACAGCTGGATCACTGGTGACAGTAGGCTCGGTCACAGTAAGCTCGGTGACAGTTGGATCATCGGTGACAGTAGGCTCGGTCGCAGTAAGCTCGGTGACAGTTGGATCATCGGTGACCACGTTCTTGGTGACAGCTGGATCACTGGTGACAGTAGGCTCGGTCACAGTAAGCTCGGTGACAGTTGGATCATCGGTGACAGTAGGCTCGGTCGCAGTAAGCTCGGTGACAGTTGGATCATCGGTGACCACGTTCTCGATCACAGCTGGATCACTGGTGACAGTGAGCTCGGTCACAGTAAGCTCGGTCACAGTTGGATCATCGGTGACCGCGTTCTCGGTGACAGCTGGATCACTGGTGACAGTAGACTCGGTCACAGTAAGCTCCGTCACAGTTGGATCATCGGTGACCACGTTCTCGGTGACAGCTGGATCACTGGTGACAGTAGACTCGGTCGCAGTAAGCTCGGTGACAGTTGGATCATCGGTGACCACGTTCTTGGTGACAGCTTGATCACTGGTGACAGTAGGCTCGGTCGCAGTAAGCTCGGTGACAGTTGGATCATCGGTGACCGCATTCTCGGTGACAGCTGGATCACTGGTGACAGTAGGCTCGGACCCAGTAGGCTCGGTGACACTTGGATCATCGGTGACCGCATTCTCGGTGACAGCTGGATCACTGGTGACAGTAGGCTCGGACCCAGTAGGCTCGGTGACAGTTGGATCATCGGTGACCGCATTCTCGGTGACAGCTGGATCACTGGTGACAGTAGGCTCGGACCCAGTAGGCTCGGTGACAATTGGATCATCGGTGACAACAGGTTTGTTGACAGCGGGTTCCGCAATGGCGGGTTCACAGATTTTTCTTTTTTTTCGGGTTGGTGCTGTACAGAAGTCGGTGTAACGGGTAGTTTTTCCGGCATCTTTTCTTCTGCAGCGGCTCTGTGAGCTAGCGGTGTTTTCTGAAAAAAAATAACAGATAACAGTGATATTGTAGCAACTGCTTGATGCTGGAATGTTAACACTGCTGCCATTCGGATTAATGAATCAGAAGTTGAACCACCTCCTATTATACCTGCACTCTAAGAATGGCACCAGTACTGACGGAGTTCCAGTGACATCGGCCTATCTGAGCCATTAGGCCTATCCTTGTTAGATTCAACTTGTCAGATAATAAAAATGAAAACGTGTAGGCAGCTAATTGGTCAATCCTCTCTGGATTTCGCAGACATCATTGATTTCGTGTTACATCGGTACCCATCCGCTAGCGGCCTGCATTATCGCTCATACCGGTGTTAACTAATAAATATTAAATCTCAATACTTACCCGGTATCTTCTTCTCATCTCGGCACTTATAGAACTTTCTTGGTAGCATATTTGCAGACACCGGTGATTCACTTTCAAAATAACGGCAAGTTCAAGCAATTTTTAACGTGCTCTTGTAGATAGGATGTTTATTGTCACTACTAGCAACCACACCATAGATTAAATGCAAAATGACCTATGTACATAGTATGTTTCTCCAGACTTAATTTAGAGAGCCGTGTGATAGGACAATTTGAAACACGTGATAAAATAGGACTTTCTTATTGGTTCTGTAGTTAGTACAATTTGCCATAGATGAAACATTGCCAGACAAATTGAATAGCACTTTTAGGCCAAAACAGGCAAAAATTGCAGATAGGATGTTTTGCCAGAGTGGCCTCGATATGCAAATCACAAAACACGCTTACCTAGGCCATACTGCAGAAAAAGTAAGTAAGTAACGGAAGCAACTAAACTGTCCAACGATGACACGAGTCATTTCACAGCAGAAAGTCATTGGAAAAAGACCGACTGAAAAGATTGGAGTTTCGTGATGAGATGTGTCGTATAGTTCGTTCCAGACACAGTCGGGGTCCTTGTATTAACAGGGTTAGCATTGGTGTGGTTAATAGTTATTATATTAGTCGGGTTAAGTTATAGTGATAACTTTAGTCCTGCAGAGTTAGTCGAAGGCGCCCTGCAGTAAACTCCACACGTTCAGAAATAACTTGCACAGCACATATGCAGACGATACTGACATAGTGTCTATATATACCGTAGTAGTTAGTTACCTGGAGACAAAGTCTTTTCCGAGTATTATATAATTATACAGACACTACACTATGATGCTGTCAAATGCAACATGTCATGCTGATGCGACAGGACGTATATACACTATGACACGTCTGCTATACTCCGTCCGTTTCTCTCTCTGTCTCTATGTGTCGATGTGTCTGTCTGCATGTCTCTTGAGTGTGTGCATGAGTGTGTGTGCCATGATGATGCAGAAATGCATCACACAGTGCATACAGGGTGGCCCAAAACACAAAACGTACGATTCCCAATTTCATCATTAAATTATACAGAAAAAATCCGTCACTGAAGCCAGTTTTTTTTCAGCAAATTTCACAAAAAAAGAGGAAATAGAATACTCTAAGTTGGCGTTAAATATTCTCCGCGTGACTCGATATGTGGCAGGCGTCGTCAGTGTACTTTACGGTGCTCGAAACTGCGATGTGGCCAGCAAAGTAAGTCCATGCACACGAAAAACATCTTTTTACTGAAAACCGGATAAAAATACGAATCACAAAAACATTTTCACATGAAATTCCATAAGATGGCGCATGTCTACAGAGCAGATTTTACAGCGAACTGACTCATACTAGAGGCAGTGCAGACACCATTTACGTTATTTGTCCCAAATTACGTCACGCATAAAATAGTTAATATCAAATGAAAAATATAGCGCTTGGGAAGGGTAAGGGGTTAAAACCTCCCCCATTGAATTTTCAGAATTTTTTGGAATTGTGTGTTTGTCCAAGCACTGCTCCTATAGTCATTCAATCCAAAATTTTGTCCAGGTGAACGCTAAAAATTGTTTGCACTAATTACACATTTTGCTTCAGCTTCTGGGGGACTTTGTCCCAGGC
>Ga0209568_1000828_pt1 | contig 11224 bp, 9 predicted proteins | sample WorMetOlspDAHAB2_FD_187406 | JGI IMG/M metagenome (GOLD analysis project Ga0209568, IMG submission 187406) | Marine gutless worms symbiont microbial communities from Max Planck institute for Marine Microbiology, Germany - Olavius sp. DAHAB.2... ...
AAGCTAAGTGTTGTGGTTTTACGGACTGGAAATATTTGTAGTAGAGTTTGTCTTATAGATAAGCCGCATCCCAACTTCAGGTCACCAAATTCAGGTTAAAATTGTGTGGCTTATCGTCGAGGTTTTACGGTAAGCCAACTGAAGCTAACACAGCACTCCATGTGAACTTCGATATGTTCGCTGTACCAATTACACCAGAAACGAATGAGATTATCATCATTATCATCATCATCATCATCACCAGAAATGCAGAGGCAACACCTGTTCCTTGTGTGGCATCACAGCAAAGTCGTAGTCTGTGAGAACACGTTTGACTCGAGCCCACGCACACTGCAGGACGTGGTGACCATGCTCTTCCATCTCGCAGTGCTCGCCTTCCAACCACACACACATACACGTGCATCTACACCATTCAGTAGTCTCCAAATAGATGCATCGCATCCTCTGGATTCACTCCACGTCATCCACGGACCATTTTGGACCAACAGTATGCAACTCACTGCCTGCCAACATTGATTGATTGATTGATTGGAGTTTAACGGCACTTTCAGCACAGTAAGGCTATATCGTGCCTTTAGAAGTTACAGTTTGTGTTTTGGTAAACTGAAACACCCTGGGAGTCTTGTACATCTCCTATTCAGTAGTGGATGACCAGCGACATAAATAACCCCCTTGTCTCGCATTGCTTTTTGTTCACAATGGCCCTAAAAGGGATGGAGCCAGCTCCCAACCCACAGTAACGAGGAGGAAGCAAAAAACTCGAAGGGGGCTCATTTAAGTTTGTTATGCCAGCACCACAACATGAAGGGAAATGACTCAACTGTCCAAGGTAAAACAGAACATACACCAACATATAGACAAATCACGCAACCTAAAAAAACAAAAAGACAAACTCAAGGCCCAACCAGGCTGTGTGAAGTGTCTCTGTTAACTGTGCCCATTGAAGAGGTAGCACGTTGGCAATATATAAAACAGTTCTGACATATGGTGAGAATGTAGTACAGTCAGCATCAAAACACACACACACACAATTTAAAAAAGTACACATGCAATAAATGGACAGATACCAAGTGCAAGATCATAACATAAAACTCACGAAACCATGAAAACAATCCAGGCAGATCAATCAATTTATAGCAAACACACGATGCACACATACACACTGCTATTGTAGCTTCCTGCAAGAGACTGACTTCTACACCACACACACGATCACCTACATCCTCAATCAATTAGCCACGGACATGACTTAATAGGCCTGATAAAGGTTGGGTGGCTTCTCTTACCAGCTTTGGTCACTGTTACCAGTCTTGCTGCCTGTAACAGTCTCTTGCAGGAGCTGCAATGCATTCCCTCAGTCTCAACTTTCAAACAACGCTGCTGAACTGAGCAGTTTCATCAGTCATATGCTCATCTTTAGACATATTTTTATTAGTTTTTATACCTGTCAATTTTTCCCCTTTATATAGTTTTTATTCTACTTCATTTCAATTATTTTATTCACCTCTGAATTCTTTTTTACATCATAATTCTACAGTCAAGCGCCTCTGCCCATGCCTTCTAGGAAGTGCTATACAAATTTACCTCGATAGATTCACTGATTATCACTCCAACAGCAATGAACAATGGCAGCAACGCACCTACACCCTCGTTAGCCAACTGCAGCTTGTACGTTTCATACGACACGGTCTGCTCAATCTTCTCCGATCGTGACGCCTGCTCAGAAACCAGCTTCTGTTGCTGCTGCTTCCACGAGTCGTGTTTCTGCTGGTAATCACGCAGCTCGGCTAACGTTCGCTGCAGCGACCTGTCACGACAAAACATACACATAATAAAGTAAAGACTTATATAATGTCACGTGGATAACAGGCTGATAATGGAGACACGTTTGTTAAAAAATTTGCTTTCGGGGTATGAAATAATATGTGCAAAAGTCCCGCTTAAAACTCCCTCGGGCACCCCTTCTGTCAAGTCCCCACTAACTTCACTTGTCAACTGCAGCACCTGCCTTTTAAACATTGGTGACAGAGCTTTGCCAGTCACCATTTAATTTCCAGCTGTTGAACACTCTGCCACAGAATGTCATGTCACTGAAACGCCTCAAGACTCATCTCTTCAGTCGTTCCTTTTCCGAACCGCTGTAACATCATTTCGGACACTAAAATCATTCTCTTCCTCCATCACAATACATTTCTTAACACCGAATATGCATCATCTTTAAGTTCCATACACCCAAACCAAGTCGATCTGCCCCCAGACCAATGAGATTAAAGCCCAGCAACAGCTGTACACTTTAAGAAAGCATCACTACTGTTCATATTTCGCATAAATGACTAATGTCAGAACTCGCCTGTGCTGAGTCTCCAGAACAGACTCCAGTCGGGCGTGACAGAGCACTGCATGGCGGCGTCTCAGTGCCGCTTCAAAATCCGGCTGAATCCGCAGTGCGTTCTCAAAGCAGATGACTGACTTGTTGTACTCAGCCAAAACCTATACACCATGCACACAATGGCATCGATTGATTTAAAGCAGCAAACCTGTTTTGCTCAAAATTGGATTGCAGTCGATGACATCTCTGAGTTCACTTAATGTAGTCAATGACAAAGGCATGTGCACACGCAAGCACGCACATACACACAGGACATCAAAACAGGATGAATGATTGAAAACAAGATGTCTGGGTTGGTTCTATGCAAACAGCAGCTAACAACACTTCAGTGCAACCTTGTAGTGAGACTCCTGCCGCATTACTGCTCCCTACAAAATAGTTGTATTACTATATCATTAGTGCACCACTGTGTACCACTGCACAGCCGGAGGGCGGAGACATCTTCATTCTGTACCGTTCTACTACACGCACTACAGCACTGACTCAGCATGTGCCAAGGCATTCACCATTGCTGATCCGTCCACCTAGAACAACTTCATGGACTCTGTCTGCACTGAAGCTGTTTTCAGGCAATTGCTAAAAACATTTCTGTTCGCATGGTACTTTCGCAATGAGTGCATTACGGAGGTCCACTGATGATGTGCTATACAAACAGATACAACACTGACAACGACATGTTTGAACACTGCAGACGAAGTGAAAAAAATGAGACCTTGCGTGTACTTCGGATTCTGCAGCACAGACGACTGGCAACCCAAATAGGACGACACTCAGGGTGGTGCCATTATCTTTGATGCTTCGTTAAACACCCAGAATTTGACAAACAATGACAACGGATTCATAGAACTGTCAGTAGGCAACTCAAGTGACTGACGATATTTCGTGATGCCAACTTCCAGAAACACATAAAGAAAGCCTGGATTTCAGTGTAGATTTACATGTAGTCTAGTCATTATAAGTGGACACAAGACTCGTGCTTTTAAAGAATTCATTTTGAGTACAGACTCGCCTGCAACAGAGCTTTAAAATAAATGATGTGAGCTGAACACAAGTTCAAGTTCTCTGCTAACGGTCAAAACAAACATCTGAATTCACAGGAAAACAAGAATGTTACCGCATATATGTTTCCAAGCGTGAAATAATTAACGTTGAGTTCGCGGGAGATGTCAATGGACGCATGAATGACAATTGCTGCCTCGTTGGAATAGCGAACCTGGTGAAGCACATTGCTCAGGCTGACAAGTGCCACATCCTTATGCTGCCTGTAGCAACCACAAAAAAGCACAAATTCAAAGCAAGATCATACAGTATAGCAAGTAACTCGAAACTGAAGGCTTGTGCTAAATCTTACACATTTTAGATACAAAATATTTCGAGATGGTCTTCACCGACAACTGCTCAGCTCACATAGTTAGTTAGTTAAGACATCACTACTGGCACTGCTTTATACGTGGATTGTAGCTATATTAAACGAAAATTTTATACAGCATGTAGCAAAGTGCTTTGTAAATGTAAATATGCTGATGAATTCGTAAAACTAGTGCTAATAAAATGCTCATGTTTGCCGTTACTTACATACTGTACAGGTGCTCTACAGCTGCCGCATTATAAAGTACAGGAACTGGGTGTTTGCTGGAATGACTCATTCCGTCGAATTTTTCGATATAACAGATGGGAGTCAGTCACCGAGTTGCGATATTTGTGTGGCGAATTACCATTTGAATATCTATATGATCTCAATCGTTGAAATTTTCTGAGTGATATGCAGAGTATTAATAGTGCCATTTAGATAAATGATAACAGTATTGACATTTTACGTGTTAATTATGGATGGCATGGCCCTAATTGCTGTAGCCAAAAGGCACTTGTCAGGCACGATCTTGCAGTGCTGGTGTGACTGGTAAGCCTAGTACTTATTGTAAATATTGTCTGTATTCTCTTTCTATATTTGCTGTCTGTCATTGTTGTGAATAAATGTTATATTACTAAGGCACTGCAATCTACTGAAATAGAAATGTTTTCAGGAGGCGTTTGAACTCTCTGTAGCTGAGGTCATGTGGTTGTAATTGGAGACAGGTCCATAACATAAACATGGCTAATTGAAGACTCGGGACCTCAAATTACCCCATCCAACAGGCGCCTCATATCCACATACCTCCAAAATTTTCTACAGTCTGCCAGATTTTTAGGGCCACCACGCAACAGTTCACACAAAACCTTTTGAACCATGCACACCTCAGTCAATTTTGCATGTTCCTCAGTTGCAAACAATGAGCACAACGCAGAAAATGCAATGTTGAACAGCGTGAAAACAACGTTCTATTCAAACGACATCGAAAAACTATGTGCAAACTTGCCTGGGAGAAAAGTGAAGAGCGCGACGAAGGCACTCGATGGCTTGCCTGGCTTCACCTTTCATGCGCCAGTAAAACGCAGCCATGTTCAGCAACACCCACGACGTGTTGTTCTGCACAAACCCACTTTGCAGTCTTTTTCTCAGACAATTGACACAGTGTCCTTCCAGGTTCAGAAACAAGTTCTGAACAATTACTGAACACGACAGAAAACGGTGAACCAGTGGGTCTACTGACTCATTCCCACGAAAAAGCTGAAATACCGCGTTGAATGACAACATATGGTCGCATGCAGCACGTACATGACATAAATAAAGCCACAAAAGCCGAACAGTAGTGACAAATAGTTGACAGACAATTAACTCATCATGTATCCCGCTTACTACAAGCTCACAAACTGTCAAAATTAATTTTTACACGAAAACTGATGTTTAACAGTGAGACATTAAGCAGCTCTTATACAATTATCGATCACAAAATATACACCTAATACTGGTAAGAAGGCAAAATCCTTAAAACTGCAGGCAGACAGCTAGTCTTCTCTGTCAACTCAGCCTTCCACCCTCCAACGGATGGTAAATGAGTATTAACACATTCCGGAATCAAATTCCGGCTTGCGGTACTTACGTACCGGTGCCTCCATGGTTCAGCGCCAGAGTACCTGACATCTTTGTTGCAGTGCATTTCCGGTATACATACTCGCCAGCGACTTCGCTCTGCTTCGTCTTCTGACCTGATGGTGCCACGGACAATTCACTCCACCCTCGGTGAACGGTCTTTCCAATCAGCAGCAGCATCCACGTGGAATGCTCTGCCTCGTTCTGTCCGTTCTTCCACATCAGTGTTACAGTTCAGAAGTCGACTCAAGACAGAACTATTCGCGCGTTCATACCAAGCAATCTTACTGAATTTGTCTCTGCGTCTGTGACTCAACATTTTTGTTCCGTGATCTTGAAGTCTTTGGATTTACGTCACGTTAATGACGATTCTAATACTAACTAACTAACAATCACATGGCGATGCATGAATGTTCGGCATATAGCAGCCAATAGGAGGACTCAACTTCAGTATTGTTCGTTTTTTCTTGCTTGATGGCGTTATTGTTCGTGGCAAATAAATTTTTCTTTCTTTTCTTTCTTTCTCAAAGGTCTAGGCTGCAGTTTGACCTACAAGTTGGTGGCCACCTGGCGCTGACCGGTTTTCACCCAGAGGACCCAAAGTGAACTCTCACATATGGCTTTGTGCTATATATGATAGTACTATAAATATGTTCTTGTGTATTATTATTATTATTATTATTATTATTATTATTATTATTAGGCTGATGAGCTTGTAGGCGGCATAATACGTATGGCCAGTGTGACACCAGTCACCTTCTTAGCGGCAGAACAGCAGCCAACCATTTAGCTGGTACCACATTTATGAGGCCTGATAAGAATCAGAACCAGAGCACAGGAGATTCAGAAGTTTTAAGCTATATAAATTATTTGTTTACTTACTTACTTACTTATTCACTTATACTGCTTGATAACAAAAGCATGTGTGATTGTGTGTGACAGGCTTGCTTATGGCTATACTCAACAGTGTAGTTGGACCTGTTCATCGCGTGTCCAGCACTCTAACCACTACTGCATCGAACCTAAAAATATTGGCTGAAGCCTATTATCTGACACCATCTCCTCACCAGTTTCAATTCAGCAAACTGTTTGAGACAAGCAGATTGGCGTTCATGCAGAATGTTCATGCAGAATGTAATAGAATAAAAAAATAACCGACTCGTATCAGTGCAGCGCGCACACGATGTCCAAACTCTTCAATGTTGTCGACGTACGGCAACGCCGTCTTCAATGCAAGTTCTGGCAACATCGATAGATTGCCTCGCTCCTTTACTCCCTGCAATTCGACAAACGTCACAACTTCAATCAATCAAACTTATATCATGCCACCAGTTAGCGATAAACCAAAGGCCCAATATGGGTAAAGAAGCAAGTAAGTGAAAAAGCAACTACAGTGTCCAACAATGACAATAGTCACTTCACAAGCAATACAAAGAAAATCACAGGCGGGCAGATGGAACAATTTCAGGTAACAACAAAAAACTCGCACAAACAGTGCAGATATAACTCGGTGCGGCAGTTGGTTCCAAACACGAGCAGTAGCGACTGCGAAAGTTCGGTCGCCGACAACCGACAGCCATGTATGACTATGACGAATGATCAGTGATGATGATGACGCAGAGCTGAGGCTGAAACATGGAACCTTGAGGTGCGAAGACCAGAGGAACTGTGGGTGAGGTGTGGTAGTGCCATTCCATCCTAACATCTGAAAGTAAGAATTGCAAGTGGTCTTGACAAAAAATGTCACTTGTAAACCAGAATAACATATGATGGAAGCCAAGGGAAGCTAGCGTTATACATACACAGTAGTTAAAGTTTGAAGTTATGACAAACAATGTTTCACACGTACCTCCAGATGTTCAAATGCATAAATGCTAAACTCGAGGTCAACAAAGCTGGCACACTGTGGTGACTTGTAAGGCGGTTTAATGATGTCGACGAAATCCAGAAAATCTTCAGTTCTGTCAAACAGTTACGGCAGTAATAAACTCACAATACTGCACCAGCATGACAAACAGCAAGCATACACTGATGTGGAAATTTTATTCAATATTCATCATACACAGTAGCAGTTATTTGCACAAACTTTTCAGTAAGTTTTGCAAAAACATTTCTTAATATTTTCAGATTTCAACAATGACACCCGGTGATGAATTTCAGAGTCTGGATTTCCAAGAAATGAAGTAAACTACATCAGAATTGACCAATGTACAAAAATACCACATCACATTGAACAATCACACCCTCAGGCAGACTCTTAACACGTTGCACTGCCATTAGTTACTATACTACCGTGATATATATAACGTTTATAAAAATTAATTTCTGGACCTGCTTCAACAACTTTCATGCAGATAAAGGGTGTCACCAAATTATTAAATCAAATTTTTTTGAATCCAACCCACAGTATCAGAGACAGGGCCCCATATATGTTGAAAGGGCCCAAAGCAAACATTGATTAACATCCATACATCTGCCTATAAATTCATCACATACACATGAAGCACACCAATGTGTAAACAAACGAAATAAACAGGCACTTCAAAGCAGTGCATTTCTTGAAAAAATGTGCATGGTATGCGCCCTTACCGGAAGAAAAGAGTGGGTAAAAACTTTTATTGGAGATTTTTCAGCCCACAAATGTTCAATTTACACTTAGCAAATGAAGAAGACTTCCTACACATATCATGATCAATTCACTGGTTTGTGAAAAACCTCAAAAAACAATTTTGAAATTTTATGAACAAACAATTTCAGATAAAATCTGCTAAATATGTTCAGAAAACATTGTTATATGTCTGCTATTTATGAATATGGCACATAGACTTTTTACAAAACACAGTTTCTGCTCGAACATATGTTATATAAATTATTGTCACAAAGCTTGTCAATCTGACATTTACATTTACACTAGGATGCTACGGTACCTGACGCCTTTATGTTCAAGTGGCAGAACGGTGCTCTGGTACAGTTCAAACTCGACTAGCGGCTTTCCTGCGGCTATACAGTCTGGATCCGACCGATAGAATCGCTGTTCCACGCCTGTAAGGCAAGAAGAAAACAGGCCACTTTGCCATCTATAAACGGGTTGCTCGTAAAAGCCAAACAATCAGGGACTTTGTTTTTTTCTGGCATTCGCCACAACAAGTGCGCAAAACACAGACATTAATAACAGCAGAGTGGATGATTCTGAGGATCATCAACTGCTTCATTCAGGAAGAGGTCACTGGATTTCAGGTCCAGCTGAATAGTCAGGGACATTCACGAAATATTATTAATAACTGTGTGGTTTACTGTGGCCACATGTTGATAGACACATTGCAAGGGCAGTTATACAGTCCTTGGGCAAGTATAAGATATATGTCGGGCAGTGGTATGCTGCAGGTGACTAAAGTTGGATGCACCAGTGTGTAGATGTAAATACACTGCAGCCTCGTTATAACGCTCCGTCGTCAGAGCGCTCATTCGGCTGTAACACTCATAGGACGTTGGATCCTGTTATACAGTGAGTGAGTGAGTAGAGTTTAACGCCCCACCTGACACAATACAGGTCATTTCGGAGTGGTTTTACTCTTCAATCACCTAGCTTCTTATTAACCTTATGAGTTTTATGCAAGTTTTACTACGTTTTATTACCTGATCGAGTTTTCTAGAGTTATAACACCATTGCTTTTCGTACTAGTGTTATTTATGACTTTCCCACGTGATCTACCAGTCCATTACTATGCACGTTGTGCTATTCAAAAGGTGTATTTCATTATAACACTTGTTTCGTTATAATGCTCATTTCACTTGGCTCCCAGAATGACCGTTAAAACGAGGTTGCAGTGTAATTAGGCTACCTTAAGCATGACTTAGTTGGATCACTGGATCACGAGTATAGAGATGAGACTCAGTCCCAGGCAGGAAAGATGACTGCATTTTCGTCTATAAACTGTGAATGTAAAAGGCATGCATAACATAAGGGCCACCTGTTCGACCACTGCACTAGTCGGAACTCCACTTCACTGGTCTACACACTCCTGGCCTGTATGGGTCAGTCAGAGAGATGCCCATGGTTGTGAATAGGTGGCATATCAGATGAAACAGGCTTTACAGTGAAGTCACTGCTGTTTTTGACTGCAGCAAGCATTCACTGCTTTACAGAAGCTAACAAACCTACCACCTTCCTTACAGTCTTACACACCTGAATCCTTGTCATCAGTTCCATCAATGTCACCCTTCCTCGAGAGCAGTTCTTCCTTTAAGCTCTCCAGCATTTCAGCACGCTCTTCTTGCTTCAGAAGGGCCACAAGATCGTACGGCCTCTGCAGGTTGAAGACAGAATCCATCTACAGAATCACATTCATAAACAAACAACCTCAAAAACTGACGCACTAAAGAAACGCCATAACAAAATTGCCATTTTATACTATGATAAGTTTATCACATAGTGCACTGTACTTTTTCTCTTAATAAAATGGTATTTATCACATTTGCAACTACAAAACACTTGAATTCCAAACCTTACCTTTGGGGTGGGCGAGAATTTTGGGTAGACATGATGATGATGCTTAGAAATCCAAAACTAACAAAAAATTAACACAGAAAAAATAACCGTGGGTCACCCAAATAACTACTAACAACTTGGTGTATTCATCTATTAAAAATACGTATTGAATAATTAAATAATGGACTTAAACAAATTCTTTCTGTTGATTATTCTATTAGAACAACAGTAATACATGTATTTTCAGCACAACAATCTGTTGTCTTCCCTTGAACATGCCACTACTGCAGCCACCATCCAGTGACTGAAGCAACATGTTTTGCATTGTAAGAAGTACAATATCAGCACCAATACTGGCAATATATCATAGTAACGGAGCATATCCTGCATTAACAACACGAATTTCAAGGCAGAAAGTTTTCTGGAGGTATAAAACGTTAACAAAACCAATTAAAAATTGGCAAATGAAACACTAAGCCGCCAATACATTGCATTTTTTAGCCCTGATGCTGTAAGGCAGACAGAGTGACATCTCCATTCCCAATGTGATGTATTCATGTAATGTACACAAGGGCAAGGATCCAGTCAGCAGATGCTAACAGGAATGCTTAATTGCAATAAGGCTGTAGTTGCATCTTCCAGTCTCTTCAGCACCTATGTAACCAAAGGTAAAAAGCAAATGTCCTTACCAAGCCAACAGCTCACTGGGTGGCACTGATCTGCAGTTCCTCAGCCATTACACCAACAAAAGTTGCAGGATCATGGACAAGGGGTCAGTGCGTTGCATGGTGTGCCTGTTTACTTCCAAGCTCAAACCCACACCAAATTACACTGCTTTGTGGCAGAGGTATATGTGTGTGATGGCGTGCCCAGGGCAGTATACTCCACAGCGCAGGGTGAGAATAGAACCCGTGACCTGCTGATCTGAGTCTCTAGTGCTGCGCTACGGAGTCAAAGAATGACACAAATTTAACTGCAGTACGAATAATTAATTAGACTCGACGCAGCGCCTACATCGCCTAGTACTGTCATCAGTCAATGGATGTCAGTGGCCGATAAAAATATGGACGCGCACATGCGGGCTTTGTTACAGGGGAAGGAGGGGAGAGGGGGGATGAGAAGCAAGAGGAAGTGAGGACGCAAATAACAACGCGGCTGGCGGTGCATGCTCACTGAAGCAAGCACTTGCTCGCACCAATAGACGACATGCGACGAGGCGACCAGCCATTGGCCGCGACACATACCAGCGCTTCACCTCTGGCAGGCCGAGCTGGGACTGGGAGGCCCGTGAATTCTCCATGGCGACCACGACGCGATGAGCCAGGGCTGTCAACGGTCGGTTGGCCGGCGCGCGCCCACATGGACAGTGAAACCA
>Ga0209568_1000830_pt1 | contig 11216 bp, 8 predicted proteins | sample WorMetOlspDAHAB2_FD_187406 | JGI IMG/M metagenome (GOLD analysis project Ga0209568, IMG submission 187406) | Marine gutless worms symbiont microbial communities from Max Planck institute for Marine Microbiology, Germany - Olavius sp. DAHAB.2... ...
GATTTGGTATTGTGATTTGGTATTGTGATTTGGTATTGTGATTTGGTATTGTGATTTGGTATTGTGATTTGGTATTGTGATTTGGTATTGTGATTTTGTATAGTGATTTGGTATTGTGATTTGGTATTGTGATTTGGTATTGTGATTTGGTATTGTGATTTTATATTGTGATTTTATATTGTGATTTTATATTGTGATTTTAGCTGGTACTCTTGCTTTTAACCTTAAGGCTTAGTTTTGCCATACTCCCATTATGTTGTGTTGGCTATTATACAGCACAATCATTGTAGTGTTTCTAATCATTCCACTGTCATTTGAATTGATGATTGATGACGATAGCTTTATGACGAGAATATTTCGAATCAAGTTGCCTAAGTTGAGACGCGAGTTTTGACGCTGTATGCCTGTGTGTAGAATGATGCAGTGGCCAATGATGGAGTAGCTGGCGAACAGGAGCCAGGTGGAGTAGGTGTTGCTGATGCTGGTGGCATTGAAGATGTAGCAGCTGATGATGATGATGCTGGCGATGAGCATGATGATGAGAACGACAATGATAATGATGCTGGCCACGGTCAGCGATGGATGCTCTTGTTATGTTTTTGTAAAATTTGATATTTTGATTTGGAGTTTTGATCTTATTTCTGGTCGGTTGTTATTTCTTACATTTTCCGTTTTTTGGGCACCATTATTTTACATTTTGTTTGTTTTAAGCTGTCAGTATCATTTGTACATTGTTTAGTGGTTGATATTGTGATCTTATTTTTAAAAAATCAAATAAGTTTCCATTACATGCTTGTTTATTCACTAAATGTATGTTGCAACAGTTCACTGTATTATTTGTAATATAAAAACTGCCTTCTTATCAAAACTATTTGTTGTCGGGACATTCTACTTACCTGTTATTGGTATGCTGCTTGTACATTTGCTATATAGCAGTTGTAGTTCTGTAGCAGTTCTTCCCGAGTAACTGCTAGACAGGAGAAAGCTTTGTTAGTGATTAGAAATGTTTTTTTTCAATACGACGAACGCTTATTAAATTCGTTAAATTGCTGACTGGCTGGTTCGTAGATGATGTGAACTGGAATCCAATGGATTGGGATCGTGCTGCAGAAGAACTCACCTGGGAACGAGTATGCTGTTGTATAGTCATTGCTGTTGTTTAAGTGAGTAAATAAGTCAGTGATGAGAGATTGGCTTAGATTAGGAATTGAGATGAAATCACTACGAGAAACTACAGAGCTAGACTGATTAGCTGTTTGAATGATTAAAAGTGTTACTTGTAATGTTGTTTGTAATTTTTTGTCACATTCAGATGCTTCTAAGTGTATGAGGTAACTGTGTGTGATGAAGTATCTGACCAGAACGTGGCTGATTGTATTAGCAGTTAACTGTTGTATTCTTGCTGTGTTTTTTTGTCATTTGCGAATGAAATTTTGTTGTAGTTGTTGGGCCTTGACGGATCTCTCTTGTTTATGGTATGCACCAGTTATGTGTATTGATTCATTATGTCGTAGTTTTCTTTTCCATTTATCCTGTTGATGGGTGACGAGATCGGCATATAGCCTGTAGAAATAAGTATGGGGTAAGTAGCTGTATCAGTGTGTATATCCCATTTGTCAGTCAAACTGATGCTGTCTGTAATGACTCCGCCGATGCCTCCTTGCACTTTGTGCTGTTTTGTTTGAATTTTTTTGGTGGCATTAGCTCACTAGAGGTCGTGGTTGGCTGTTGAGGGATGACTGATCACTGGGCTACCACAGGCTGAGGCCTTCAGTAGGCCCAGTGCTCAACCCGTAATTTGCTGGAGGTGTAAATGTACCATCACGTTGAGTGGTGGGCAGCATTTGTATGCGTGTGTTGGAACTTGTTCAAGTTAACATTCTGCCAAATGTTAAAATGTTGTCCGTTTTGTCACATTGTTATTATTGAAATAAAAATGGTCTTAACTCACATTGTGTTGTGTGTCTGTCTGCCTTGATTAGGAACACGTGTTCTGGGTTGTCTCTCTCAATACACTTTTCATCATGGTCTTTGGTAAGAATTCACTGTTTCTTCGTTATTTTCTGCTATTGCCTTGCCATGAGAGTGGATAACAGTATATCAGTATGTATGCTGATTACCAATCCGCCTCCGAAATGATCTATATCGTGTCGGGTGGAGCGTTAAACTCTACTCACTCACTCACTGCTGATTACCAATTGTGCTGTCAAATGTACATCCCTGGACAAGCCACCACACACATGCCTCTGTCACAGATCAGTACAATTTGGTTCTGGTAGAAGGGTTGTGATTAGTGATGGACAGTTCCCGTATTTGAAATCAAAAGATGAGATTTTTTCTTGAAAAGAAAAAAATTGAAATATCGATGTTTTACAGACTTTTGGCTTCAGTTTTGATTGCATCCGCTCTATTGTCAGAAGGTGCACTGTAGGCTGTGCCGCTCATTGTGACAAAGCCTGGGTCAGGAGTTGAGCAAGTTGCACACGAATGCATGCCTGAACAAGCAACTAGAGGTAGTGTCTGTTAGGTGCTAGCGTAATTAACCTGCATACCATTTGTTGACACAGACGCAAGTTTGGATTTGCACCAGCCATGCACCACAGACTGGTTTATACGACCTGTGAGCTGAATGGCCTAGAGCATTGCTGATAGTCTGTATTCATAAATCGAATGTTGTATCACTTGTTGCTAGATGTGTTCACTTCCATGCTTATTGTTTTGTATGCAAATAAATGTTTTCTTTGGTCAAAGAACATGCATTAGTTATTGTTAAAAGGATGCAAATTTTGAGTAGTGTAGTGTAGTAGACGTGATACTGTTACTGATAGCATTAGTGGGTCTGCTTGTTGATGCACTATATAAGTCGACTCGTTGACATTGACATTCATGATTTGTGGTTGTCTGTTGCAGCATTCTGTCCATTTCACATCGGCAACTTTGCACTGACAGGATTGCAGTTCCAAGATTTGGTTTGTAAAGTATTGAACATTTTCTATTCTCTTTTAGTACCAGTAGGTTCATGGCAGGCTTCGGTTTAATGTCGGACCATTTTTCACTTTTGGCTTCGTCTGTAGTGTCACACTTATTCTCATCTGTTGGTACATCCACTTCTCTGTCCCGTTCTAGTTTTCCGTTCATTCGTCTATTCTCACTCTTGTACGACATGTCTTCGTATGGCTTCTACATCTTTTTTTATGCATCCAAACAGCATTTCTCTTTCTTCATAGAAGAAGATGTTACACGTAGACAGTGAAGTACGTCACGAGGCTTGAGGGAGCTTATCCCCTTTGACCTTTGACCCGGCGAGGGTTAAACCCAATTAAGCCTAGCATACAATAAAGCCAGTATTCAAGCAATCCTGGTAACAGGGCCAACTGCTATGCAAAACTTGCCATTTCTTCCACAACGGTGGCCACAACAATTGCCAGTACTCATTGTACCTACCCGCCGAGGGATGGCCAGGCTGAGTGGGCCTGATTGGCCTGGAAAGTACTGGGACGGTATATCACTGCAGTGATTACTGCAGCGCTGTCCTGTGTGGGGTGGTTGTGCGACTTTTCTTGTGATTACTGCTCTGCAAGTAACGTCAACCACGGAAAATCTTGTGAATACTGCCAAGGAGGTTAATATTTGCGGACATTTTTGTGACATATCTTCTTCATATTGTGCGATTGTATGCATGTCAGTTGATTGTTATTGCAATTTAGAAATGGTTACGTAGTGCAGTTACTGATTGAATGTATTGACAGATGGCATCAACACATTTCGAGGGTCTTTTGACGACTCTGCTTGGCTACATCATCATTGCTGTAGCACTTGCTTCTCTGCACTGTGCTATGTCCTTACTACGATTCAAGAAGTATTTCATTCACTTCGACTTCATTTTGTTTCTGTAAACTGTCAGCTTTAGCAGGATTTTTTTAAACAAATGTGCGACTTGCATGTCATTTGGGCAGTATGTGCCTTGTTGTGTGACAGTAATGGTCTTTTATATTTTATTGGTCATTTTCCCAATATGTTCAGAATCTTTTTTTGGGGTTTTTTAGTGTTTGATGGTTGAGAACTGTTGTTTGTGAGACTGACAGTGCTGAAGTGATTGCCGAAGTTATTTCTGAACAATGATTTAACATTCTCCAAAACGTAATATTTTTAAAACTATCTCACTGATATCAACCTTTTAACTGAGCTATAATTTGTTTCGGCATGATATAGCCTTATTGTGCTGAAATTGTTGTTAAACCCCAATCGGTCAACCAATCAGTGAACGATGATTTAAGTAGTAGCTGACAGCTGAAGTGTATTTAGTACATGGTTTTAGTCGCTATGCAACACAAGCGAGTCGGTGCTGTGTATCTGTGGGTGGTCCCTGCCCCACGCTGGCAAAAAGCAGGACGTGGTGACATGTTAATACTGTTGCTGTAGGTTTCGCCGAGCTATTGGCCTATGTTACGTCGCAGTCAAAGTGTCTCTGCTCGTCGTCATGGAAATTGGGTTTTTTCCTCTGATATGTGGTTGGTGGTTGGATATCTGCTCGCTGGTCAGTGTTGCTTCACTCCATCCACTGTTTGTTGCTTACGTAATGTTATTCAGCTTAACCTTTGGCAGTACTTAAGTAAGTAAGTAAGTGTTGATTTATATAGCGCGATTCCATGAAACGGTGACACCTCTATTGCGCTCGTTGCTCTAGTGTCCGGCAAAGAGATGCATTTTCAAGTCTCGCCTAAAACGTTAAGACTCGACGGCCGGATCATGGAACGAATCAGTGAGTTTTAAACCATCGGACTGGCAACTGAGAAAGCCAAATGTGCTGCAATGAAACCAACACGGAATATTCAATTTGCGACGGCTGGCCAAACGGAGATGTTGGCGGCCGGAAACTTCTGAGACTGGCACGTAGCAGTCGGTGAGGTACCGATGCGCAGACACGGCAAGCTTGTACTGGTATGAATGTCGGTAAATAGGACTGCTGACATATTGACGTGGGTGGTGACATGTAACTGTATCAGCTGTGTAAGTGATCTCAAGTCATATGCTGTCGTATTTGGGACTAACCTCGCTGCCTCAAGTTAACGTAGAGTCTTGTTGATTCATCATTCACCAGTGCTGTACAAATGCCGTTGTCACAAACACAGTGTGCGTACACATTAGGGATGTACCTAATATTCGATTCGCTTCGGTGCCGAATAGTGGTCCGAATAGTGTATTCATATTCGGACGAATAGTGTCAGCAGAACGAATACGAATAGTAAGTCTGTATAGTGCAGCTAGTGACGTCTACGGCCGACTTCACTCAGCCAGTGTCAACTGCTTTCACTCAGACCGCCTGATTATGGGAGACGAATGAAGGGGAGAGGGTCATTGCTAGACAGCATGCAGACACGTCCATAATTAGCGAGGGACATAAGGAGGTGGTAAATATCAGAACAGCGGATGCAGCGTCAAAATGCTCAGCCGGCAACGCTATTCGTATTCATATTCTTATTCGGCCGAATAGTTCACAGAACTATTCGTATTCGGCCGAATATCCTAAAACCACTATTAGGTATACCCCTAGTACACATACTGGAAAGTCATGGAATCAGGCCTTGGAAAGTCATGGAAAATACAGCAGACGGTTGCCACATTTTTTATTTGTACATGTGTTTTGGCCTTTATGCACTATCATAGTTTGCTGTCAGATTTGGTTCGATCTGTTGTTTAGTGTAAGTTAGCAGATGCACTTCTGCAAGATTGACTGTCCTCTTGATTTGCAATTTGTAGTCGAAACAAGTTTTTTACACAACAGAGTAATTAGTAGTAAATTATACAAAAATCCAACTTGTTCGTAAAAAAATACAGTCGTGGACACATGGAATCTGGTAATAAATGGTTCTTGAATGTCCTGGAAGATGCGCAACATTATTCGTGGAATGTCATGGAAGACCACATGCAACGTGTGCACAGAACCGAGTTTGTTTTCTTCTCAAGCACGTGTGTGTGTATGTCAACAGAACATGTTTGAAGCAACGTTGAAGGATCGTGAGCACAGTTTTCGCGTGGCACCCGGCACTTCAATGTTCATCCACTGGCTGGTCGGCATGGTCTACATATTCTACTTTGCGTCGTTTATCCTTCTTCTCCGTGAAGTCCTTCGTCCTGGCGTTCTCTGGTTTTTGCGGAATCTGAACGACCCAGACTTCAATCCTATCCAGGAGGTGGTTGGATGTTGTTGAGCTGTGATGCCTATGTTGTGTGTTGGTTACATTGCATCTGCAGTAATATGTTGCTTCCAATATTTAGGTTGTAATAACATGATATTGCAGTTCGTCACATCTTGTCGCAGTGGTTGGTTTGGCTTAGTGGTGACAGCATTGGTCACATTAACAAAGTTGACTTACATTGATCCTGGTTAATGTCAGGAATGGTCACCTTTGGTATGTGTATCATCCAATATTCACCCAGGCCCACTCAGCCTGGCCACCCCTCTCTGAGTAGGCACAGGAAGTGATGGCTGGTGATGGGTTGAGCCACTGCTGGGAAAGATACGTCGAGTTCTGCTTAGCCATAGGCCCTGTTGGACTTGCTGACATACTTCAGCCAGTTTAAAGTGTAGGCCGTTAATTGAATCAGCCATCTGGCCAACACGTATGTTACGAGAATTGGGTCTAAACCTGTAGGCAAGGGAACGAGCCCCACAAAGTTGTCTCGTGATGCTTACTGTCTGAGCATTAATTCTGCTCTTTACAAGACACATGTATTGTGCTGTAGATGATCCATTTGCCGATCTATCGTCACGCTCGTCGTTTCCTGGCGTCGATGGTTGTGTTTGGTAGCATTGTTCTTGTGATGCTTTGGCTTCCAGTTCAAGTCGTGCGCTACCTGTTTCCCGATTTCCTGCCATTTCATGTTATGCTCTCAAGGTCAGTACTGTGTCTCTTACACTTGGTTATGTTTTACTCGACAACATTTTTGCCTTGCTGTTATTGTGATGCAGATATTTTAGTAAAATTTCTTGTCAGTTGCAGGGTCCCGTTTAGAAAAAATCTTGCGACACGTGTATAAAAAACTTGGCATATATAGGACATTGCTGAAGGTGTTATAAGATCAGCAAACATTTTGATTTCGAACAAAAATGGTCTTTTTGGCGCCACTTACTTATGATGGCTGCCATTATTTGGAATACGACAAATGTTCTGAAAGGTGGCTTCGTCCCCAGAACCTGATAATCAAAAAATGGCCTGCCAGAATCTGTGCAAGTGTCTAATGTTACTTTTACCGCAGTATAAAGAATGAACTTATGACTGTGTGGTAAGCATAGTGCTCCTCTGTGATAACTTATTGCTTTACATTGATTGCAGTGAATATGCTGAAGTGCTGATGCTCTGCTGACATGGCTGTGTTTGTTTGTAGTGACACTCCAGTGAGTGAACTATCTCTCGAGCTGCTATTATTGCAAATCGTTCTGCCTGCATTGCTTGAGCAAGGACACACCCGGCAGTGGCTGAAGGCTCTTGTCCGAGCATGGTGTATTGTTGCTTCCTGGCTGCTCAACCTTCGCTCGTACTTACTCGGAGATGTGCTTCTTGACGAGGTATCACGGCGTCGCGTTGCCGTTGAGTAGCCGATGCTTTTTTGTTATTGTTTTCGACTGAAACTTGTGGCTCTTGTTGTGAATATTCTTTACAAGGAGCTACTGATATTATTGTGTCAAGAATTGCATATGCATATCGTCTAAATTGCATCGCACAATCTCGTAAAAGCTGTCATGATTATTGCTCTTGTCATTCATTTCACTATTTGGTGAGACAGACTTAAAGCCGTTCTGTACAGTTGGCCGAGTGGTAGTCCAGTTCAGTGGAGTTAATGGTACACAGCCGCCGCCTAGAAAGTTAACATGTGGTAGTCTTCAGAGTCTCTTTGCTGAGTGAGAACGTTTAACATTAGCAAGCAGAGAATTTGAAGTCCAAGCAGTAGAGCATTGTTGGCGTTTACATCTCGGCTATAGGCACCTGGGCGCATGTCTGCTAGAGCTTACACACCAATTTGACAGAATTCCATAGACCCGTGTTTCTACTCTTTAAATTCAATTTCTTAATAAAATATGTTGATAATTTAAGTTAGGTCAGTCCATAATCTGGATTTAGAAAACCAGAGACATTAGGCTGCTACAATATGCAAAGAAATTAATTTCTGCATGATATATTGAACACACCTGCTGTCTTCATGGCTCAACAGCCTGGCAACGCTGAGCACTGGTTGATGGTGCAGTGACATAGCAACTGCGCCTCGCTAATTTGTTTTCATTCGTAGAAGTCCAAGCAGTCGAGCATTGTCGGCACTGTTTCGTAGACATGGAATGTGACATTGAGTTTGGGTGGTGGAGCAGGTTGTTAATGTGCAAGTCAGTGGTAGCAGCGCAGCTTGTAGTTCTTGCCACGAGCAACCTGTGCGGTGATGTGAGGACTGATTGTTATGCTGGCACTTCAGCTGACAATGAAGGCATTGAGCTGCTGGTCCAGAAGCAGAATACCAGCATTGAGAACAAAAGCGAGGATGGGAACGTGTGGATGAACTACAATAGCTTCAGTCTGCTTTCATAAGTCCGTACAGATGGCAAAGTGACAGCCTTTATAAGGTTCTTCAGAACTCTTCCAACAACTTTGTTAGTGATCGGACGTCAGGTGTGCAGTTGTTTCTTGTGTGTGTATTTGTCATAAAAAGTTCACTTAAAGCCTTCTGTTTAGTATATCTGCCTCTATCGCAGTGTGTGCTCTGGAGCCGTGGAGTAAGGCCTCCTCATTTCCAGATAAAGTGTCAAAGGTGACTGAATCAGGGTAGCTTGTTGTTTCCTGCATGTTTGGATTTGTTGATATGTGTGAGTTGTGCATTTTCCTGTTTTATTTAGTTTTCCAGTTTTATCAGTCGAGCGATTGGCTGCAAAGACTGCCTCCCGAAATGACCTTCATTGTGTTGTGTGTGGCATTAAACTTATCTTACTCACTCTGTCTGCCTGCATTCCGTGTTGCAGCCGGGTGTGAACGAGACAGCTGCTGAAACTGCAGCTGGCGAAGATGCGGCTGGCGATGATACGGCTGGTGCAGCTGCTGAAGCAAACGGCGATGAAGTCGATGAAGATGCTGGGGCCATGGGTGGAGCAGTGTTGGACAGCCACAACAAATTCGAATACGAATTACTGTCACCCGTCCTGACTCCCACTTCTGGTCATTCTGTTGATGTGCAGTCGGGCATCGAAGACGTCATGTACGGTGAACAGAATGGCGGACCCTGCATTCGACTGTCTTTTAGTAGCGATGACACTGAAACGGTTCACAGTTTATCCGAAGCATCAGAGACTGCTGTAACTTGTTCCAGTGAGTTGCGAGACGTGGCCTGTGCTGTCGACAGTGACCGGATACAAGTCGTGGTTGATGATGCAGCGAGTGATGTGGATGTTCATAGTGCTGATGTAGACATTGAAGCCGTGGCAGAAGCTGCACCCGATGAGCCGCACGATCCACCCGCAGAAGCTAACGCAGCTGTGGCTGATGCGGCAGAAGTTGTAGAACCTGTTGGCAACATAATACCGGCGCCGATAGCAGTATTAGCACCTCAGGGACTTGGCGATGTCCACCAAGCGATGATGCAGGGAGGTGGACCAGTTGGATTCCAGCCATACAAGCATCCAAACCTGCTGGCATTACGGGTATTCCCTGTGTGCTGTGCTGGGTTTTATCGTCATCATCATCATCATCGTAAAATAATCTGTAAAGTGGCTGCTATACGGAATGAGAACATAAAATTAAAATTACTTGAAAATGGTTGGATAAAAGTAGGAATAAAAGTCACATCAGTATCAGTGCACGTCAAAAGCCAGGTTGAGAATGTGTGTCTTGATAAGTTGCTGCAGTCTGTTGTGTTATAATGGACATTGTTAATGTCAGGTGCGTAGACTGCATGCAGTGCAAATTGGTTGTATTGGCTCGGTCTCTTACTGCACACTCAGTCTTATGAATAAACGTCTGACAAACTACTTCCGTTCAAGAGCTGCCTGAAATGTGTTTCTCAGCCGATTTCCTGCAGTTACTGATTAACAACTGACACATATGGCTGAATCATGTCTGAACGTTGTTAAGTGCTGTTGTAGTGACTTAACCATGTTATGGTGCCCAATAATTGCCGAATTTTTGTTATCATTATTATTATTATTACCTGTTAATCATATTCTGCCAGTGTACTACTTGTCATGACTGGATTTGTATGTTAAGTTGTTACGTGGTGAATGCTGCAGGCGTTTTGTGTCGACAATCATTGTAATTATGGCCCAAAGTCCACTTGGCTAGACACGACGTGTCGTGTCGGCATAACATGTCGAGCTTGAAGTTCCAACGTGTGGACGAAGAAGTGATGATGATTGCTTGTACTAGATTTAGTATTTTGTGCTCCGGGCATACACATCCAGTATGCTGTGTGAGTACGAGACTATTTGACAAAGACAAATCTTTCAAAACGTGTCTTGATATATTAGACACAAGACTTGTAGTGCGCAACAAATCTTCCTGGGTCAAAATGCATTAGTTAGATAGCATGTCATGTTGTGCTGTGTCGAGCCAAGTGGAATTGGGCTTATAGCTGCAGCACTGAAAAATGTTTAAATGGTGACGTGTATTGTATATTCTGTATCGAGTACATTGTCAACTGTGGACGTGTGTGTGTGGACGTGTGTGTGTGTGTGTGTGTGTGTGTGTCGATGTGTGTGTGTTACAGCTGTTGTGCTTGTTGGTTCTTCTCTGTTCGACGCTGTTTCTGGCCAGTCTTGCTTCACTCCTCATTCCTGGTATGTTGACGTGTTAAAAGTGGAGTTTGTTTTTCAAAGAAAAATCTCTGTGCTTGTCACTCTGATCTGCTTTGAAGATTTTGTATTTCACATTCATATTCACAGAATATGAATAGCTGTTATACTGTAGTTGGCATATGTCTGCAGTGTGCTTTTAGGAACAACTAATGGTGAATGGCTGTACGGACATTTGAATGGGTGAATGGACATTTTATTACAACCATTGTCTTAAATATGTGATTTTTATCAGTTCAGACATTGTGTGGCAAATGTGGATGCGATAAGTATATATTGTGTATTTTGCAGTAACTGTCATACAGTACAGTGATAAACATACATATAGTGGAAACAGTTTATCAAATATAATTATTAATTTTTTAGTTCGTTTATTGTTATATTATTG
>Ga0209568_1000831_pt1 | contig 11215 bp, 9 predicted proteins | sample WorMetOlspDAHAB2_FD_187406 | JGI IMG/M metagenome (GOLD analysis project Ga0209568, IMG submission 187406) | Marine gutless worms symbiont microbial communities from Max Planck institute for Marine Microbiology, Germany - Olavius sp. DAHAB.2... ...
TTATATATTTCAAGTTTCATGAAAATCGGTCCAGGGGTCTCGGAGCTGTGGGGGGTCGAAAATCGCCCTCTCCCATTGACTTGGCCCATGGCTTATACAACAGCTTGTACTACCGTACAAGCGTGATTACAGAACAACTCGGGTAAACAACGAACGCGAAAAAGTGCGGAAATATAAATGCCAATGCTTTTTATAAAACCATGATTTTCATTTGGTGAAGTTCCACGCGAAACATCTGGTGGACCCAGTTTAGTTCACAAGTTTAAATTCTTTGGCACTCTTGACCTACTGTACAATATGGCGACTGCAACAGCTGCATACAGAATGGCCTAGTTTAACTATGTATACGCTTGAAAGAAATAGATGCAGCCATTCGTTCATTAATTTGTTGGTGTTAATTAGCACAGGTGCTTGTTGGCGGCATAGCTCAGTGGTTAGGATGTCAGTCTTTGGCCGGCATACGTTTCCTGCTCTGCCCTGCCCTGCTATGGTCGACAGGTGACCACTTTGTGTGTAAACTAACCATTATGGGTCAGCCAACTAGGCCAACTCAGCCTTTCATCCCTCTGGCATCGGCAAATGAGTAGTATTCCATGTTTTTACATGGATTACAGGGGTGGAGACAGTTACAACGGAGACTAAGGCTGCATGGGGCTGTATGGCTGTAGGCCAAAGTCGGTGAGAGCGGGCTTGAGCTGCAACCTAGGCTGAACGCTGGCCCTGTCTGTGATGCACAGCGCCAATGATTTCAGCATGTGTGTTTTGTGGCACTGTATAAGTGAATACATATTTATACCAGTATGTATTATGTTCATCTGATTTGTTATCTAATTTGTTTTGTGACTGCTGATTGTGGACTGTTGCTAGATAATGAACATTCGGATGCAGATGCTTCCGGACAACACGTGCATTGGTTTTGTGCGTGTGACCAATATGGATGAAGCTCGCCAGGCTATTGCTCATTTTCATCGCAAGAAAATCGGCTACAAGCGAATCCATGTGGCACTTGCTGGTGGCGGAACCGGCACTTCGGTGTCAGTGAACAGCGTGAGGTGAGTTATCTTGTGTATTGTATATCGAGTTTTATATGCATAAAGTAATACTAATAGTAATAATAATAATTGCAATAATAATATGATGATATTTATAGTGCTGTCGTCTGTGGCAGTGCCATATGCAAGAGTTTGCTTGTATCATCTGAGTGAAAGTCGGGCAATGGCATCGTTCTATTTTTGATTTAAATGTTCGAAAATGAAACAATTTTTAGTTACAAAATGGTGGGTGCTAAATAGTTTTTTTAGTGCTTTGTCAGATGCCTGCATACCCTTCACAAATGTAGATAAGAAGACTTGCATGTAATTAACAGCATTCTTCTGAATGTCACTCTCAGTCTTTTCAAGGTGGAGGTGACTGGTGGGGACAGTGTACGACAACAGACTCCGGCATGAATTATGATTACTTGTCTCAATACTGAGTGATGAGGCACGTTATTGATCTAGTGAGCCAAATAAAACTTGGATTAAGCTATATCATCGTTACTATGTGCCATATTACATGTGGTTGCAGTGGTGGTTGTGTGGTGTTAGTGGAATTGTTTAGAAGTTGCTGAAGTTGTCCTCGACCATTTTCTTAGCTGGGTAGTATTGTGATTCTGCATATCTTGATACTGAAAGGATAATGGTAAAATTTTGAGAAAGTGGCCATTATGGCTGTCACATCGGTTACCTTGGAATGGTCGTTTCAGGTAGTGCTTGTTAGTCATACGTACACCTGGTTTTGTAGTGACATTTTCCAAGGATAACCTGAAATTTTGGATTTAAATGGAGCAGGAGCTATTGGTTGTGTCCAGTTTAATATTGGTGCAGACTCCAGACCTGTACGTCCATGTATTATAAACTGGCCAAATGCCGTTCATTCAGTGCCATAACACAAGGAAAGCATGTTATATCAGTCGTTGGAGAATTGGGACAACGTTGATTTCTTAATTGCTTTTCCGTTCAGCTTTCATCGTTTTTGTACATTGTTGCGATTGACTCAGGACCGAAGTTGTCAGTCTGCTGAAAGATATTGCTGGACATGCGATGCCTGTCGCTCATTTTATGGAACTGTTTGAGAAGCAGTAAGTTTGTCGTTTGCGTCCGTGAAATTTGCCGTAAGCGTTTTAGTCTGGATCTGGATGCAATAGTGTATATTTAAAGAGAATCCAACTATTGCACTTATAGTTTAAATAAAGAATTAGAAGATTTTATTATTATTGCTGTTGGCATGTTAAACCTTACTCATTAACTCACTGTTATAGATATGATTTAGTGAAGTGACAATAAATTTGCTTCAGGGACACATTATACAAAAAGTTATTCACATGCGGTGCATATGACTCCCTAGAAAAGTTCTGTCGAGACGGCGTTGTAAAGTCGACAGCGTCGTAAAGTCAGCCGTCCATTGCACCACATGTTGCAGTTGGATGCATTTGAACTATGAAAGTAGCTTGTTGTGGATGGACTTCTTGTTTCAGATATCACCATAGAATCAGTATGTCGGAATTATATCACATGTCGGATACAGTTGAGATCGTGGAACGTGACGGTGTTGGACGGATGGTTGTACTCTCTGGCAGCCAGTCGACTACAAGTCCAGCTGAAGATGAAGTGTGTGCTCTATCATTTTGTTAATGTAGTAAGTAAGTAAGTATGTGAGTAAGTAAGTAAACACAGTAAACACGCTGAATTGATGAAGTAGTGATACTTTTTTTGACTCGCCTTGTGAAATTATTCCCACGTTTTCGGATGTGCACCAAATTACATGATGTGTACCTATATACAGCTTAGTGAATATTGCAGCCAACGATAAAAACAACTAATGAGCTGTAAAAGATGCAACACACAATTACAATGCTAAAATTAATTTTAAAAATAATAGATTATCTTTGAGCAGTTAGTTGTAAACTGTCAGTTATTGGTTGTGGTTTATGATGAAGTAATGACAAAATTTTACAGTTGTAATTGGGTAAATTTTATATTTTAGTGTTTCTAAGTTATCAAGGATGAGTGAGTCTAGTTAGCATATGTAAATATATGAAACATAAATAAGAAATAATCAGTAAATATGGAAGGTCATGATTTAATGAATATATGAAATAAAGCACTGTCAGATGAACTTAAAGCAGCTTTCATAGAGTTCACAACCTTTTAACTATACCATAACGAGTTCGACAAAGTTGCACTTGCAATACTAATGTTTTATGCACACTGTTCACAGTGAACTGAGTTAGTTGTAGTGATTGTGATGTGTACGTGCCTATTTGTGTTTGTATTATTTGGACTGCCTTTTTATTGCCATACCTTTTCCTGTTCTTCTCTGTGCATTTTTTCTGCGTGGATGGTGTCGATAGCAAGAGTCGACTTACCCAGTGCAGAGGCCCCAAACTAACTGGTAAGGTTATGTGAATCCCCGTGCACTTTTGCAGACCGCGATACTAGTAAAGCAGAGTTGTCTGAAACATGATGCTCAAACCGTAGTCTATTCTGGTCTGCGCACATGGAAGGTGCCATCATGGTGTTTATAGATAGTTGTGGTGACGCATTTAGGGAAAGTCACTAGAGTCGCCCGTGTGTCAGAAGCACATTCAGTATCGAGGCAGTGCAACTGATGCTGTTGAGATGGACAACTTGCCTTGCGTTGTTCTTCAGCTTCGCAGTTTTTCCACACAAGTTCATTCGCTCCTTCAGTCACATGATGGAAGTCTACCACTTGTCAGGTACCTACTCTCTGTTGGATATTTTGGATGTGCATGAAACTATTTCCTCCACACCAATGCATTGTTCTGGACTGTCAACTTATATATCGCAGCTCTGTTCAGTTACTATGGAAACTAATACGAATATTCGTACATAACCACTAACCAACCAAACACTAATCTAATCCTAACTCTAACCATACTGCTAAACCGCACACAACAGTAAGTAATATAGTCGTGTGTCCTTCATATCCAAGAGACTTTGATATGAGACGGTGTTATTGCACCATTTTTATTACACTCTGCTGTCATTGTCCTATGCCCATTTATCACTGCAGTTCCAATTGGCATTTCGTCTTTGCAGACAAACGTAGACACTGCCATTGTCAGACCAATGGGCAAAATTTAATCATGCTCTTGTGACTGCCATTAGGGCTGTAAGAAGCACGTGTTATAAACCTCTGACCTGAACTGGACTGGTTGTCCGTCCTTGTTGATGGAAATCCAGAAACAGCGTCTGTTATAGGCCACTATCCAATATCTGACGATAATAATGAGCTTGCTTGTGAATGTGTTTGTATGCCAATTATTTTGAGCAGTAATTGATTGTTACCTTTTTTGCAACTGCGTGTACCAGTTAACACTCATTCTGGAGCTTACTGTGACAAATGTTTTCGTACTAGAACTAAAATGGTACCAAGAACCTGCTGCAACTGCAAATTTGTGAAGTGTGTTTTTTTTTGCGGAAACTGGTTTAATTTGCCAACACACTAGTTTGCGGACTGGTCAACTTGCTGACTAGAACTCTGGTGGACTGGACTATTCATGGACTAGTCAATTTGTGGATCTGCAATTATTTTGGAAATCACACTTAAGAGAGCAATTATCTAACCCAAATTATCCACTTGACAATTTTTGAATTAACTTGTCTACAAATCGTCCAGTTTATAAGTTGTCTACTGTGCAAGTTTACCAGTTATTGACTGACCGCGAGTTGGCTAGTCAGTGAAATGTCCGGTTAGCATTTTTGATACAGGTCTTTATTGTGCCACTGTAAAAGTTTCCTGTACATCAAACTCCTGGGAAGTGGCTAAACTGTGTTCTATATAAGAATGTAATAATGCATTCCATAATCGTGTAAGAAGTTGATTTTCAGTGCCACATTCTTATCAACTGAGCCACTTTCTTAGCCTTCTAAGCAACTCTAGTTGTATCAGCAGTGCACTTGAAGCTGCAGTGTCTGGTAGGAGATGGACATCAGCGAATGGACTTCCCACTGTCACAATAACACAGACACTTATGATTCTATTTTTCAAGGCAGCTGGATAAGCTGCTGATAGTAATAAATTCTGAGTCCATTTAATGGAGTCATACATATCATTTGACATCCATAGCTATACCAGTTCAATATAATGGAGAAAAGGTATGTTTTGTATGCTTTTGCCCCTTTTTCCATCATAATGCAGGACGCAGGTGTGGTCCCCTGAATTCCACTAACAAGTTGACCATCAAGTTATCACCTATGTTCTCATAGTTGTAATCAACTCGTTGTGCCCTAAGTCAAACTGTCCACTTACTGAGGTCATGCTTTTGGCCGTTGTCGTTTTTTTCTGTGTTTGAACTAATTAATGAATTAATGAATGAATAAGTGAATATCTCAGACACTCGTCACTATCTCTCAATGTTTTAGGCATTATTTCAAGACTTTGCTCTTGCTTGTTATTAATTCTGCGACGCTGTAGTGCGATACGGACTCTGATTGCTGCAATAATAATAATTATTATTATTGTTGTTGACGTTTGTTCATATTTGTGTGCAAACATTTTCCAGTTTCCCGCAGTGCTTTGCCGCTGAATTTGCTCCACTTCGCCCGGTGCTGCAAGGCGGAGCGCCACTGGAACATCTGATCTCGTGCGTCTCGGGTGTCGAGATTTCATCCACGAACGGCAGCTGCAGAAGAATTCACTGGGCAGAAAACAGAAGAACTGGTGCTGATGGTAACTGGCAGCATTTTCATTTAGCCAGTTATTACTGACCTTAATCCTGTGGCATTGGCGTCGGGTCTTGTCAACGAAGTTAAGCTACGTTGAGCCCGTTTAGTATTGGGATTGGTGACCACCTCCAGCAGGTCTACCATTCCCGTATTTTTCAGGCCACTAGTTCACTCAGCCTGGCCATCCCTACAACCTACTGGCGATGGTTTCGGCCACTGCTGGGGAAGAAACGTCGAGTTCTGCAGGCCTGCTGACATACAGGCTTATTTTATGCTAGCTTAATTCGATCTAACTTCACTGGCTGAAGGTCAGAGGGGATGAGCTCCCTCGCGGAGGACCTAACGGTCTATGCATAAATCTTCAAATTCATTTGCTGGATGTGCGTGCAGTCACAAGTCGTCTTCGCTCAGTGTCATCGTCATCACTGATCGTACATCATAAACGGTTGTCCACTGTCGGTGGCCGAGCTTTCCCGGTTGTCGCTGTGTGTGTCTGGAATGAACTACCACATCACGTCATCTTCACCGTCCCCCTGAAGTTGCAGTCGTCTGACGACTCGTCTTTTTAGCTGTTTATTTCCTGACTTTTTTGTGCTGCTCCCTTGAAATGACTTGTGTCATTATCAGACACTTCAGTCCCTTTAGTTACTGACTTATTTGCTGTGTGTCGTGACAGCTTGTCAAAACACTGTAATGTTTGTATTGCTGGTAGACAGTTGCAGATCAGGTGAACTCGTCCAGTTTTCACTAAAAATGAAAATTTGAGTCTGTTGATCGAGATGATGTGTCAGTGTATGCTTGTGCTTATGCAGTGCTTGCGCATAGGTTGTGCAAAGAGCCGTGAATGTATATCGATGTTATTGATATAATTGTTTTTTTTGTTGCTGCTCATGTTGTAGGAGCATTGTCTCGTGACGTGCTGCGTAGCAGTCCAGTGCTGAATCAACAGTTGACCAAGTTTAGTCAGGAGATGATTGAGCTGCTGCAGCATAGTCCTCGCTGCTACCTTCCTTTTAACCGCTTCATACCGATGTACCACCGCCACTTTGGCCGCCAGTGTCGAATTGCCAACTACGGATATATCAAACTTATTGAACTGTTTGATGCCATTCCTCATGTTGTTCAGGTATGCAAAAATATCTTTAGCGTACCATTGTTTTTCAACCTTTATTGGAATCGAACCCTTTGGAGCATTTAGGTGATGCAGTGACACAAGGGATTGTTCTATTAAAATTGGACAGAAACATTATTTTCCTGTCCTTAGTGATGCACGAAAATAATAGCAGTTGATACAGATTTATGTGTACTTCACTGTAATTATGGCCTAATCAAAAATAAACTGGTTTTGCCAGAATAGTCGTATCGTTAGTTATGCTCGTTGTTCTTTTTTATATTTTAGTGCTTTAGTGGCAACCTGTGGAACCCCTGACTGGTGTTCAGGGAACCCTTAAGTTGCACAGAACCTTGGTTGAGACCACTGATATGGACATTAGTACAAATGATTAAAAACATATTTGTGTGCTATGTTGATAGCTGTTTACTCTGTGTTGATTTTTTATCATGCACGTTTTCTTAGGTGCACCAACTTGATTCCTTGTTTTAAGGTATTCGTCCTGTCTACAGATATTATTATCGTTATTAATTATAATTTTATTTGTTTATGTATCACGCCATTGGCAACGAATATAAAAAATACTGCATGAAGTCTGTGATGAAATTTTTATAAGCTAGTCATCACTTTTTGAGTCCTGTATTCAACGTAACTAAAACATTTTAAAGTTAATTGCTTGCCTTTGTTGAATACGTGATCACAACAATCTGATTCAGTAGTCCTTGTAGCCAGGCAAGTGCACGTACACTATACACATGCGTTAACATGTTAGTTTTCATGACATAGGTGATGGGCAGCGGCTGCCAACGATATGTTACTCTCAGTCATAGCGCTCAAGTCAAACGCTTCATTGGGGACATGCTGAGGATTCTGAAGGTTCAAGCCAGCAAGCAGATTGGCATCTTACATTTTCCGGCAGTTTATGGTTTGCAAACGTCATTTATACTTATTTCCGTTTTGAAATGTAGCACGAACTGTCATTTATTTATATATTTATTACAGTGCCTCTGTTTTCGTGAGTGAATTGCAGATTCTGTGCAGCACTCGTTTCATTTCAACTTTCATTACCGTATATCAGAAGCCACACTTCAGTTTTATGTGATGCGTATTGCATATTCAGGTTTGCATCATGGACAAGGATCTTTATTGGTTGGCAGGTGACCACTCTGTGGGTAAACTGTCTGCTATGTGTCAGCCACCTAGACAAACTCAGCCTTCCATCCCTCTTGGATCAGTACATGAGTAGTAATTTAAGTAAGTACATGGTTTCCAGGGAGGAGACAGCTAACTGGGGCTGCGTGTGCCTGCATGGCCAAAGAGTGAAGAGTCTGTGTGTGCAGGCATGGGCTGTGGCCTAGGCTGAACGCCGGCTTGTGTGTTGAGACACACAGCGCAACTGCAGCTTGCAGCGCTATGTAAGTGCTAAGCCTTCACCCGAATACATTTTTATTTTGTCAGTGGGACACAGGCGCAGTGTAATCCCCATTAACTATGCATTAGAAATCCTTACTTAGTTACTTATTTACTTGCTTACTTTATCAGTTTTTTACCTTTATTGACCTGAACTCCACATGGCAGTGTTCATGACTGTGAGCTGATGTCATCCATATTATTTATTCATTGGAAATTCCCTCTGCCTCTGTAGCGACAATTCGACATGCACCTTTATACGAGGAAAATATTTCAACGAATTATGAGCATGGATGTTGTCTGAATGTATTCATTGCAGAGAAAGTGATCGGCCGCAAGTTCGATATAACAGAGTACGGTGTATGTTTCATCGAAGATGTGTTAGATGACGTTCCAGAATCGGTTGCAAAGGTGAGTCATTATTGCATAGAGAAACAAATGCATCTGTGAAAATTACAACATTACCGTTGTTGACATTACTTTGACTGTATGGTGATACATATGCAAAAATTCGTTATTCTTTCTGGTGACGATGAATTGAATATGCATGGTTCTGTCTCCTGCGTGTAACAGCAAACTGATTAAAATGAAATCAGGGCCTGGAAGCTAACGAGCAAGGAGATTTGAAGGCAACAAGTGAACCTTTGTACTTATTTTTTTTCTGAGGTATTTCACTCGTTGTCGAGCAATTTGAGATTTTACTTGTTAAAAATGGTAATTAAAGTGAATGTTGGGATATTGTATCGTGTGACTCGTATAGCAAAACGTATTTAGAAAGTGTACAGTTTTAATGTCTCCTGTTTTAAATGCGTTTGGGTTTTTGTCTCTGTATACTATGTATTTCCTGCATAATGTCCATGTGCTGCTGCCAATTTGCTTAATAAATAAATAGATTGATTAATATTATAGCTGAGTAATGTCTTTTTGTGTATTGTAGGTGACTGGTGTCGGTTTAGCACTTGTGATTTCACTTCCTGGTAAGATGCTGTATTGAACGTAACAATTATACAGTTTGTGCAAACCCTTCTGTAGCCCTGTGTGGTGCTCGGGATTGGCACCATAAGCCCATCTTGTTTCCCAACAAGAGACCACTAAATCAGGACAGCTTATTGTGTTTATTATGTCTTAAGTGGGTTTGTTGAATTGGAGTTGTGTATTTTCCTGTGTTCAGTTTTATCAGTATCATTCGCGTGATTGGCTGTCAAGACCGCCTCCGAAATTACCAAAACTGTCTGCTGGGACCCACTTATTACGACGGAGGAAATAATTCTTGAAGTATTTTGTGTGTTGGGAACAGATCAGACTCCGGATGAGATAGCGCGAACGAAACATTTTGCGCATGATGTTGTGGACCTGCTGCGCCACAGCCCTCACTACAAGATGCCGTTCAGCAAGTTCATCCCGGCGTTCCATCATCACTTTGGCCGCCAGTGTCGTGTAGCATCATACGGATTCACAAAGCTAATTGAGCTCTTTGAAGCCATTCCACATGCAGTTCAGGTATCATATTGTGACACTCTTTACATAGATAATGGAGGTGGAGACCGTTACATGGCAGACTAAGGCTACGTGTGGCTGTATGGCTACAGGCCAAAGTATGTGACTGCAGGCTTGGACTGCAGCCTAGACTGTTTGCTGGATCTGAGGACAGCTGTGCTGAGACGGCATATGCCTCAGTTGTGACACTATATAAATGAACCTTACCTATACCTTTACGTATGTCATATACACTGATGTTCTATTTTGGGTTTTCTCCTATAAAATGAACTACAAAATGTTTGGAACATTATTTGCCATAGTAGTATAGAATATTTCGGTCTTTCTTTGGACATGGTGTCTGGTTTGGCACAGTGTTAATGGCATTGGTCACATCAACAACGTTAAGCTACATCGAGCCTAGTGAGTATTGGGATTGATGACCATCTTTGATGGGCGGGTGTAACATTTCGGTGTATTCTAGTTCACTTGGGCCTACTCAGTGTGGCCATCCTCTGTGGGTCAGTGTAGTGAGTACTGGCGATGGTTTTGGACACTGCTGGAGAAGAAATGGCTTATTGTATGCTAGCTTGAATCGTATCAAGGTTAGAGTTCCCTTGCGACATGCTAAACGCTTTTACTTTCAGTCGCTTGAGACGTTTTTATTTGAGGAGTGGGAAGAGATTACCGGTACATTTTCATGTAACGTGGTTCGGGATTATATGTAGCAAGACCTGAAATCAATGATCCTCGTCCTGAACGAAGTGATCAATATGGCTCAGAACCGACCACTCTGCAGAGATTGTTGCTTACATTTGGCGCTATGCAATGCACTCCTGATGGTGCACGCCAAAAAAGAAGTAGGATAACAGTGGAAACCACGTTTTAACTGCGCTGATTACTGTAGAACCAGTTGCCTTTATTCGGTCAGTGTAATTTTTTATTTATTTAGAAACTGATTTATAAAGCGCCATAAGGTCGTAACTTCAGAGGCGCCTTTTTTTCCCGGAGATGGCCGAACTGTCTCCGGTACTCATTGCACCGCCCACGGAGGGATGGCCAGGCTGAGTGGGCCTGAATGGCCTGGATAAATACGTGGATGGTAAACCGGCCAAAGGTCGTCACCAATCCCAGTACTAACCGGGCTCGACTTAGCTTAACTTCGTTGATGTGACGGAACGCCTTTACCGCTGCGCCAAACCAGCCACCAGCTGATTATGCCTGTTATCGTTTCAGGTGATGGACGGTGGAGGTGAAAAAATTCTCTGTCTGTCGGAGCAAGAACTGATGAGTGTGCTCGAGGATAATGTTTGCCGTCTTCTGCATAGCTGTCCGTTGCAGCAGCTGTCTGTCGGTGAATTTCTCCGAGCGTATGCAAAGACATGTGGAGGGGGTGTGTGCCTTGAGGACTTTGGAGTCGCCACTGTTGTCGACCTGATTGCCAAGATACCATATCTTGCCAAGGTCTGCAGAAGATAGTTTGCTATTC
>Ga0209568_1000832_pt1 | contig 11199 bp, 10 predicted proteins | sample WorMetOlspDAHAB2_FD_187406 | JGI IMG/M metagenome (GOLD analysis project Ga0209568, IMG submission 187406) | Marine gutless worms symbiont microbial communities from Max Planck institute for Marine Microbiology, Germany - Olavius sp. DAHAB.2... ...
GCAAAACATAAACTTTGCGATTAATCTAGTCCACATACTTGTATATCAGTATTCTATTGCTGGAAATGCTGACTTGTTTTTTACTTTACCTTCGTGCAGATGATAAAGATGTCTTTCTCGCTTGGCAGTTTGAACATGGGGAACATTTAACTTATGCTGAGAACAATTACTTTGTTTGTGATTGCTTGTGTTTTTTTTGCATTTTTTGTGTTTTCTTGTTTGTAGATGTTGAGTGAATTTGATGAAATGAGCCAATCATCTGACGACGATGCAGATGACGAGAGTGAAAAGGAGACAAAAGATGACAAAGGTTCGAATGAAATATATTGAAAACTGCTGGTTCTTGTCTGGGATGAATGGCGCGTTTACATTTAGAGTGTATGTTAAGAGACATCCAGTTTTTAAAGCTGAGAATAATGTCAAAAGTTTTGTGATGTCGTTCTGTTTGTATATCAGGCATCTTAGCCGACTCAGCTTCTAAGATAACTTTGCATTTTGTTGCTAGATTTGGTTAGAACACTGCAGTGGAACATCATTGTGAAGAAGGTTAGGACGAAAATTGGTTGTCACAAAATCTGCAACTTAGAGCATTCGGTTACTCATTACTTTGCCTGCAGTACTGACAGACAACAAGTGACGCTGCTTGGGCTGCTCGACTTGTCTGCAGCATTCGACTGCGTCGATCACACTCTTCTGCTGCAGCGACTGGCCCTCCAGTATGGTCTGGCAGATGGGGTCTTGCAGTGGATGAGATCATTCGTCAGCGGTCGGACACAAAAAGTCCTGTATGATGGGCAGCTGTCATCAGTGCAACCACGCCAGTTCGGTGTACCACAAGGATCAGTCCTCGGTCCACTGCTCTTTGTTATGTACACGGCCGAGCTTCACCAAGTGGTATCAAGTCATGGTCTTATCTTACATCAATATGCCGACGACTGCCAAGTGTACTTTTCCACGTTTGTAGGCGATGCACCTGACGCGGTCGAGCGTTTCTGCTGCTGCCTGGTGGACGTCGAGGACTGGATGAGTACTAGTTGCTTTCGATTGAATCCAACCAAAACCCAGGTCATGTGGCTGGGTTCTAAACATCAGTTGAGTAAGATAACCAACTGGGATGTGCCCATCATATCGTCAACGGCACACGCTGTGGATACCTCCAGAGACCTTGGAGTCATGGTCGACAGCAGATTGACAATGGCAGATCAAGTTGCTGCTATGTCGTGGAGCTAACTACCAGTTTCGGCAGCTGCATTCTGTCACCCGGTCTCTTTCATCAGAAGCCGCGAAAACAGTAGTCCAGGCATTCATAACTAGTCGTCTGGACTACTGCAACTCGCTACTGTATGGTATCACTGACAGCTTGTTTCAACGATTACAGTCGGTGCAGAACACCGCAGCACGCTTCATTTCCGGTGCACGGAGGTCGGACCACATAATGCTGGTTCTGAGGCAGCTCCATTGGCTGCTGGTGAGACAGCGTATTCAGTACAAACTGACACTCTTGGTGTACAAGTCATTGCGGGGGCTCACACCCCTGTACCTTTCCGAAGAGTGCCAGCTTGCCACAGTTGGTGGCCGCCGGGAGCTGCGTTCTGCGGATGTCATCACCTGCCACGTACTACGCACCCAGACTAAACTCGGTGACAGGGCCTTCCAGGTCGCTGGACCAAGGCTCTGGAACAGTCTACCACCATCTATGCAATTGCCAGACATTGGATCTAATGAGTTCAAGAGACTACTCAAGACACATTTGTTTGTCTAGGCTGCGGCGCACTAGTGACGTTCTGCTTATAGCGTGCCTTGTATAAGTGTTTCTACTTACTTACTTACTTACTTACTACACTTGAGTGTATTTAGCCAGGCATATTCATTTTTTGCCACATGGAATTATGTGTCTTTTTGTTGATGTGATATCAGAGCTAACAGCCACACTGTAGTTTTTGATGCTAATGCAGTTGATGACAATCTCTGTAGCCGCCTAATGGCATTATGGCACCTTATGAATTATTATCATTATTATTATTATTATGGGCGTACTGTTTGTGGAAGATAAGTCGCACTGGTGCATAAAAAACGGAGCATGTTAATGATGTCTGCTGTGTTTTGTGACGTGCTCGTACTTTGCGTTACGTTGTGTGTTGTTGTTTGCGTTTGCTGAATTGTACTGAGTCGTTTTGTTTTTCTGTCTTGTTTTGTTTTGTCAGTATGAGTTGAGTGATTGGCTGTCACAACCGACTCGGAAATAACCCAAACTTTGTCGGGTGGAACGTGGTTAAACTGTACACACTCACTCACTACTCCGCTGACTTTGTGTTGTGCTGACAGAGAAGCAAGAGAAGAAGGCGAGGAAGAAGAGAGTTGAAGAGCCGTCGCAGCTCAAGAAGAAAAAGAAGGACCCCAATGCTGAGTCTGATGACGAGGAACCGATGGAAGACAGTGACGATCTTTACGAGGGCGAGGAAGTTGACTATTTCTCCGGCAATTCCAGGTCGACATTCTTGATAAGTCTGTGAAAATTCCTGCAATTTCAACATGTATGGATGATATGTGTACTAATAATTGCAACAGATAATAGTGCGCATGCACGTTCTGTGTATGCTAGATACTTGCAGTTCATGGGTACACATTCCATTCGCGTATAATTACATGGTAACGATAATTATTCTGCCGTTTTTGAAGATAAAACCATATGTATGAATCTTTGACTTAGATATTAAATAGTTTGCTGTTAACTGTTAATCATTTGATGGCGAAGTATAATAAGGGGCGACTAAACCCGTGTTACTTTTTGTGTTTTGTATGTTTTGTTTTTTGAGTATGTTGTATTCTGAGTTGTGTTGACTCACTGACTAATGATTACATTTTGCAGTGTTGAATAGATTAAAAAAATACACTGCATATAGGTGTTGATTCTGTCTGCCACATCATTAATTGTATGCAGCTGATGTTTATGGCCAGTTATTTAATTTTTTTAGATAATATAGCATTAATCTTTAGTGCCTGAACGTGGCATTCCATATATCTCCAACGATTTTTTAATTGTACTTTTCCCCCAAAATCTGGGACATGTGGTACAGTGAAGCTGCATTTTCATGCTTAAGAAGTATGGATCTAAGTTGTAAATACTTTGTTATATTTTTGCATACTTCTGCACCATCTGAAAGATGGCAAAAATGGTGCCTGGTAGAAAATTTGAGCTTTGCTTGTAACAAAATTAACACTTGGTGTGTTGTAACTTTGCTTTGTGGTGTAACTTTGTAATGTGGACTGAAGGAGAGGTTATGTTTTCGAGCGCCCCATGTGGTCTCGTAAGCTGTAGAATAAGCCCACCACGTTTCAATGCTGAGTGTTTTAAGAGGCAACGGATCCAGAGTAGCTTTTGCTGTTTGTGTTAATTGTGTTGTGTAGAGTTGTGTATAATAATAATAATAATAATAATAAGCATATTTGTATAGCGCCATAAGGTCGTAACTTTCCTGTACTCCTTTTTTGTCTTATTATCTGACTCTTAACTTTCTGAAAGTATTGTATTCCAATAGTGTGATGTATTTTTGTCAAATTTCTCGCTGATATCAACCTTTCGAGCCAAATTTACAACTGTGTAAACTCATATAACCAAACATATGGAGCAAAACAAGCTACTTTGATTTAGTCGCCTCTTACAAATTGGCAGCATAGGATGTTGATCTTTGGCTGGCGAACTTTCCCTGATGTGGGCCCGATCTATGGTTGACAGGTGACCACTTTCTGGCTAAACTGTCCACTATGGGTCAGCCATCTAGGCCACCTCGGGTTTCCATCCCTACAGGTCAGTAAGTGACTAGTAATTACATGAATTAGGGGAGTGGATACCGTTATATCGCAGGCTGGGGCTGCATGTGACTGCATGGCTCCAGAGTCTGTGTATATGGGCATGGGCTGCAGCCTAAAAGTAAAAAGGTAAAGGCATAGCGCTACAAGCGGCAACTGCAGCTACAGTAGCGCTGTACATTGCCGCTTGTAGCGCTGTACATCACAGGCTAGGGAGGGCGTGCAGCCTATAGGCTGTAGGCTAAGCCCGCAGACACGGGCTAGCCTCACAGCTAAACAACCACACGCACAGTCCCGGCCTGCCGTTTAATGGTCTCCACTCTCCACCTCTGTAATTTATGTGATTTCATGGATTACTACTCATTTACCGATCCCGGGGGGTTGGAAGGCTGAGTTGGCCTAGACTAAACGCAGGCCCCTGTTTGTGACACAGCGCTGCTGCAGCTGCATGTATGTGGCTTGCAGCGCTGTATGAGTGCTAAGCCTTTTAGAAGACTCAGTAGAAGATGAGGTGTACTTAATCACAGCACCACACGAGATGATATACTTTGAGTATAATATTCAGTTGCTGGTGTTGTGTGCTCAGTTGCGATGAGCAAATGTATGATGACAAGGACCGTGATGAGTCGGACACGTACCAGGACAAAGGTGTGGAGGACGAGGAGGGACTGCGGAAGCTGGTTGACTCGGGAGACGAAGACGAAGAAGATGAAGAGAAGAATGATGACGAATTGGATGACGATGAGGAGCCGAAGCAGAAAGACGACAAAGCAAAAGGTTGTTAGCATCTGTTGATGAATGGTCCTCTCTGCTGTCTGCTATGTACAATGAACAGTTGGTTTGGTTGTCGTTGTTGCCTTTTGTGGGTGATGTGATTTCTCAGCCACCACAACCTGAGGCCTTCAGTAGGCCCAATGCCCAGGCTTGTGATATCCATTTCTAAACTAGCAATCTGTCAGATACGGTAGGATAACAGAATGTTGTATCTTGAAATTTTCTGTTAAAACTAACGTAGCAATAACGGAATTACTCAGTATCACAAGCTACACAGTCCAGTACTCCACAACATAAACTGCGTGCATCACATCGCAAAACTAATAAAAAAACTACATACGGCTGGTCGCTTCCATGCACGGTGCACACTGACACCCTGTAGCAGCGACGTCACATTAATAATTGTGTGAGACTGTGACGAGGCATTAACCGCACAAGGTTCAGATGTAACCGTGTGTGCTTGAAATGAACAAGTCTGTTGTCCAGTTCTTTTTGTTTATTGGTGTATGTATCTGCCGAAAATACCACTTTTGGGAGATTTGTCAGGGACTGTTCAGGTAAACCTGCATATTGACCGTTAGACTGAAAAGAGCACGTGACTAAATACAACTGGCTGTGGCTGTGCCATCTTTTGAGTTTTGACCAATTACAGCTGATGTGTATGGGCAACGTGAGTTCTGTTCGTAAATATATGCAATGTGTCACATATTGGCCTTTGCAGTTGCACTCATTCTACACTTTTTCATTGATTACTGGTCTCTTTAGATTCGAGTGAAAGCAGCTCAGACTCCGATTCTGATTCCGATCCCGAGAAAGATAGTAAATTTGCATCTGCACTGTTCATGACGGTTGGTGTTGCCATTGTTGGTTGACTATGTTGCGAATTTTAGTCCAGTTGTGTTTGTGTGCTGTGTACTGTAAAAGGTCACATTGCTGTGCATGTAGGCTATTGCAGTTTAATATATTACACTAATAAGTAGGACAACAAATTTTGAACTGATTATGTACAGTAGTGTTAATGTTGCTATTTTACTTGAAAAGGTACAGACCAGCAAGTGGAATACAGCTGTTATGACTTTAATGTATTTATTTTTAAGTTAAATTGGTCGAGGGAATAATGCGCAGTGAGAGTGTATCATTCTTTATCTGTAGGTAAGTTAGTAATTAAGTAACAAAAGCGTCTACAGTTTCCAGACAACGTGTTTTGGATGACAAAGTTTTATTTATGCATGTGATGCATTGTCATTTAACCAAATGCCTTAATTGATAGTTGTGTTAAATTTTCTGTATGTTATTGTCATGATTCTTCTTTTTCAGTGACACAATAGGTTCACCTTGGTTCGCATGAAGGGCATCCAGCTGGAGAAAATACGTGGAACACTAGGAGGGGGGCATATTGGCATTTGTGCCGAAATTGGGTTGGAAGCCTTTGTGTGATGACATTGGTGATAATGCCCTCACACGTGCTTCTTTAAAGTCAGTATGCGCGTTTCTAGTAATGACCATAAAATGAACGCCTGTCTGTGACACTGAAAGGAGAAATGTATGTTGAGGAGGATGCAGATTACACCGTTTGCACAATTTTTTCTCGTACGATTGCTTGTCATGTACATATTCGCTGGACGTTTCCAGCTATGATGTGCTGATGCAAACAAGGTCCTCATCTTGCTCATCACACTTAGTTTGGCATTGAGCAGTCTTTCGGTACTTGTGGCCCAGCAGTCTGGAATGATGTGCTAGCATCTGTGAGGAGCCGTGACTGATCACTCTACGACTTGAGACATTCAATGAAAACTTTTGTTTTCTTCAGAGAGTTAGTTACAGGATGATGTTGCTGTACGTGCCTTTGTGACAGTTATTCTGTAAATTGTGTGTTCGGAAAAAATTCTATTACTTATCATTACCGTTCTGTCAGTCTTGTGGGTTGCACTCTCGTGACTGCCATAAGAATGTGCATTGTAAATGTCCGAACTGATTGTACATATTTATCAGGAACGACGAACTGCTGTAAAGTCGGAGACGTCTGGGTCTGGCAGTCGACCAGCTACTCCATCCGCACAGCAGTCCTCAAACGATTCCAGTAGTAAAGGTATTTTTACAATTACATGAATTACGGGGGTGGAGACCATTTAACCGCAGACTGGGGCCGCGTATGGCTGCATGGACGCAGGGTCCATAGTCTGTGTGTGCGAGCATGGATGTGGCCTAGGCTGAACGCCAGCTACTGTCTGTGACGCACAGCACCGTTTATCTGCAGGAGCAGTATGTGGTTTGTGGTGCTATGTAAGTGCTAAGCCTTTTCTGTTGTCATCAAAGAAATCTTACGTGTTGCGTTTTCCCCATTTGCTGTTAGTGCAGTTGCGTCTGACTGTTAACGGCACCATTGAAAGGCAGTACGTGGATTTTCACAAATTTTGGTACTTACAGTTGGTTTTCCACTGCGTTTTCTGTTTACTACGTAGTTTTTGAACTGCAGCTGAAATCAAAGTTAGCCAAGCAATGTGGGTATCATTTTATGTAGATCACTGGGTTATGTGGGTGTGAGAATTTCTGATGACCTTCAAATAAGCGTGCATGCCAAAAGCGAAGGTTTGTATGCAAAACAACCTCACATTGAGCTTAGACATGGACATATGACGTGTCAGTTCACACAGAAAGTAAAGGGACTTTTGTGGAAGTTCACAACTTAAGTGAATTCATTACTAAGTTTTTGTATTTGCAGATATTCAACTAACAGTTGGCTTAATACAGAAAATGACTGTTTGCATATGTTCTTCTGTGTTTATGCTGACCAGACATCTGAGACTTTTTGGGTGTTTGAATACTTGTTGACCCAGTACTTGGTATTTATCCACCAACCATGTAATGAGCTGTTTTGCGTTGTGCACAAAATTCTGGCATGCTCCCAACTGCCATGTGCAAGAAAAGTATAATGATGCATGATGTACATTGTATGTATGTTGCACTGCTAATTTTGCTGTCACCCAAAAACTAACTTAGGCGCATTGAAGATATAGGATCTTGAGCTCGAGCTATGTTGGTGGTAGTAGTGTCAGTTATTGACTCGTGTATGTATTTACAGTTGAGATGTGCAGCTGTTAATAGCTGAAGATGTTTGCCACCGTGCAGTGAAGAAGCGCAAGGCTGAAAACCAGTCTCCTGTAAATGCAGCTAAAAAACCAAAGTCAGAAACTCTGGTCACGAGTGGTTCATCAAGCAGCTTATCGTTGAGTGCAGCAGCTGGCAGTTCTGGGTAAGCAGACTACAGATTTGCCACCCTACACGCAATATGCAACTTCCGTAAAAAGTGTAACTGTATTTTCTTCTAATTTCTGGGATCATATTTTGGTATGTATTGTTGACGTTGATGACAATAACACTTGTCGAACAAGTAGCAAAGTATTTACGTCATTAAATTTACAACGTTGTTAGTTGATAAACGTTGAAGTGTCAAATATTTCTGGTAAATTTCTGAGATTTTTAAGCGTTTATTGTTGATAATACGAGACATGCTCAGAAAAAGATTGCAGTAAGTTATAAGAAACATATGAAGACACCCATTTTAGTATTGCATTTAACGTGCAATCATTACTTTTATTGCATTCATTCCCGGTTTTATCCTACTATTTTTGAGTTAATTTTAATGTAGTGCCTTTGTTCTGTTCCCATGTAATAGACACAGGCATGCCCATAAGGGAGGTTAGGTTACGGAGTCTGGACTCCTCAGAAATTTTGGCAGGGTTCTGCTGGGGCCCGTGTCTATGCCAGAGATCTCAGACTTTTGCATTTGAGTTGTATGGGGTATATAGATGAATATATAAGTTTTTCATGGGGCTGGGGTGGAAGTCCAAAACTGACACTGTGATATAACTCAAACAAACAGACTGTGGCACAAATTGACGTAAACGTGTGGCCGCAGAAAAAGTACGAAGGGACAAAAAGGGCTGTGATAGACATGTAGGGAACGAGAGGAGACGGAAAGGGAAGGGTGGGGAAAGGCAAGGACCTCCCTTGATTTTTGGAACATGGATACGCCTGTGTATGGTAATAAGACGCCTCACCAATTTTTTAATGATGATGCTGATGATGATTATAGGGCAAGCAACGAAGGTATCACTGAAGAGGCGGTGCGACGATATTTAATGCGCAAGCCGATGACTACGAAGGATCTGGTGCAGAAGTTCAAGTCACGCAACGCTGGAATGACCAAGGAGCAGATGACGACGACCATTGTGCAGATTCTGAAGCGGATCAACCCGCAGAAAACGAAGATTAACGACAAACTGTACTTGTCGATAAAGAAAGACTCGTGATTATCGAGTTGATGGATTGTTTCGTGTTGGAAATGAATGTTTACCCTGAGCAACATCAGCGTGTGTACATTAGTGGCACTTCGTTCGTTGGTGCTGTATTCATTGAACGTTATTATAAATTGTTTGTGGAGACTCGTTGAGTCACTACTACTTGGTATTAATATCCGTCAACAGTTTCATGAGCTGTGTTTTACACTGGGCAGCTGGGCAGTTCTTTCTGGTTTGATATTTTGTTCTTCTGTGTTTGTGCATTTGTCGTTTCTACAAACGTTCATCCAACAAACGATTTTATTCAGTATGTAAAGTAATGCGTATTAAACACAGGAAGTCACCGATGTGCCGCAATGTTGGAAAGTTGAACTGTTGAACAAAATAATGTTCTTCAGATGGGGAAGATTTGAGTCACAAAATGAACACAAAATGGCTAGGCCTATAGATGGTTAGTGAACGTTATGGCTTATGCAGCTTATGAGATATTCATAGTTCACAACAAACGAACATAACTGTACTTTAATATACAAACTGAGCTTTTCGATATTGCCAAGTTTGGAGCACATTGCCAGTATATGACACGTTTTGTGTTTCAAATGACATACGTTTTATGTTAACAGAAGTTGTGATACATGTTATAGGTTTGTTGTGTAAACTGTCTACTCTAAATACACGTTTATACCGGTACCTTTTTGCACCTTTTGAAAAAATAGTTCGTTTATTACTTAAATTGGTTTTGTTAACTTTACTCCATTATAGCGTATGTACAGTGTGCACGCTTGATTCCAGTTTCTGTAATTACAGCTTCTGACTTGAATTTTGATAATGTACAAGCGCTCTTCATGAAATGTTCTATGCCACTCGATGGCACCTATAACTAACAACTCGTCCTGTTCAGCTCCCTTTTAGGCAGCAGCAGCGTGAACATGTGATGTAGCACGCTAACAGCGGAACAGTCTGTTGACGCTACGTTGAACAATGTCAGAACGAGACGACTGACTGGATGGTCTTGTAGTTGAGATTGTTCACATACCTGCAACAAACCGTACAGCAGTGTCCACATAAACAGCGCTTGCACAGCGTTTCTGTAAATTCTGCTTACGAAATGGAAAAGTTTTTCTTATACGTAAAACGGACACTCGTTGATGCCGTCGCATCTCGCCAGTTCTTTGCCAGCTGCACTGGCTTCCAGTGCGGCAGCGCGTCGAGTTCAAGGTCGCCATCCTTGTCCACCAGGCGCTGTCCCAGCCACCTGGAGGATTATAACTGCTGCGTTATCGCCGACGCCTGCCCAACAAGTGCGCTTGTCAGAGACTCGTACGCTTCTTATCAGACGGACGCGGACCAACTTCGGCGATAGAGGCTTCAGTGCAGCTGTGCCTTTAGTCTGAAATTATCAGCCGACAGAATCGGACAGCAGACTTTGCATACAGCCGTTTTAGACAGTCCCTAAAGATGTTTTTATTTGGACAGCGGGATCACAACGCAGTGCGAATCCTTCCCCTTGTAACTGCACTTCAGAAATACTCTTACTGCCTTTCAGTACGCCTCTGGCAGATGTTTTGCAAGCAGTCTGTTCGTTATACGGTTATACCTCAGCACTTTGTTACAACGATAACCACATCGTGAATTTCTCTCATCACGATGTGATTGCTTCACTGTCTGTTTTTTTCTCGTGACAATTATCTTTGCACAAATGTGACGGCGCCGTCTCCGACTGGACACCAAAAATAGTCTTCGTGTGGCTGGAATGATAACGATTTTCAATCAATTTCTCTACAGCGACGCCATGTATACGGACCCGTTTACTTTGAAATTCTTAATAGGAAGTCGTATAATTAGCGTAATCTGTAACTGGACCAGCGTAATTGAAATACAGTATACAGGTAGGCCTATATAGCTGACAAAACCATAGGCTAGAACGTCTTGCGGTGCTGTTTGTACTACAGTGACGAACTAAAGAAAAATCTTGACTGCAGTCGTCAGTAAACGACAGCGCGCACTTGTTGACGTTGTAGTTGACAACCGAGTAGCTGGGAATAGTTTTCTCGCGTTGTGGTGGATAGTAGATTCGGCCAGCCTTGTTGCGAACGTCCTTGTAGTATGGCGGCCTCATCCCGACGTACTTGCTTCCCATATATTCCGGGAACGGGTTGATGGTACCACCCTTCATACCGCCGTCCTGAATACGCCACAGTTTACTATTAGTTCAGGATGTTAAAATTCCAACCCCTGCATTTTATTGCTGAAATATCGTAAATGACAAGAAATTTTTATAGTCATTTTAGAAGAGAAGTGCATAGTAACTATT
>Ga0209568_1000833_pt1 | contig 11194 bp, 8 predicted proteins | sample WorMetOlspDAHAB2_FD_187406 | JGI IMG/M metagenome (GOLD analysis project Ga0209568, IMG submission 187406) | Marine gutless worms symbiont microbial communities from Max Planck institute for Marine Microbiology, Germany - Olavius sp. DAHAB.2... ...
CGCCACCAAGTACCTGGACAGCTATCTCAGATGGTTCCATCTCATCGAACTCGGCGACCAGCCATCGCCAAGAGCCTGCCTCGAGGCGGCGATGACGAGGCCATGCCTTCGTTTTGCGAATTGAGCCAATTGATTTGAAACGCCGTGAAGCCCGCTGGAGAGGCGGGAATGGCGCGAATCTCGGCATTCCGCGAGGTCCGTAAAGACGGCAAGGACAATCTGATTTATATCTTTTTCAAGATATTCCTTGCCCTACGCGCTTAGGACTGCTGACAATGCGTGCGCGATGGCATGCGTCGGATGAAACGGACGGTGCGCTGCGATCGACAAACGCTGAAATCAATACGACAAATCAAGTGGAGGAAAGATGTCTGGGAAAAGTTCAAAACTGAAACGGCTTGCAAGACGGATGGGCCTGGCGACTGCAACGCTTGCCCTGGCGACGGCACTGAGCGGCACGAACGCGAGCGCCGAGGTCACGATCCGATTCGCATCCGATACGGTGGGCCCGCCGCATCCGGCCGGCATCGCCATGGAAATCTTCAAGGAGAAGGTCGAGGCCGCGATCCCCGGTGCGAAGGTTCGCAACTTCGTCTCGTCCTCGCTCTACAAAAACGCCGAAGCCATCGAAGCGATGACGGAAGGCAACCTGGAATTGGCCTGGGGCCAGTTCGGCAAGACCGCCGTCGTCGACCCGTGGACCAATGTCCTGCTTGGGCCCATGCGTCTGACGACCGCCGGCGCCATCAATGCGCTGGACGACTTCCATACCTTCAAGATGCTGCAAAAGCGCTTCAACGACGTGCATGACATCACCATTTTCGGCTCCGCGCACCTGAGTTTCTACATGGGTGCCGGTGCCGGTTTCCGCCTGTTGAGCCCCGGTGACTTCCAGGGCAAGAAGATCCGGTCCATGGGTCCGGCCGAGAACACCATGCTGAGCGCTTTCGGCGCCAACCCGACGACCATGGCCTTCGGCGACGTGCCGCCGGCCCTGCAAACCAAGGTCATCGACGGTCTTCTGACCAGCCTTGGCGGGTGGAACAAGGTCAAGGAGAACGCGCCCTTCTACTCCATCGCGGGCATCAATGGCATCGTCGGCGATTACTATTACATCGCCTACTCGAACAAATGGTGGAAGAAGCTGAAGCCCGAGCACCAGAAAACCATCGCCAAGATCATGACCGAAGAGGTGCTGCCCTGGGCCAAGCGGGCGAACTTCTGCAACGACAAGCGGCTGATCGACAAGTACGAGACGAAAGATCCGTCGAAGCCGGGCATCTACATCATGAATGCGGCGCAATCCAAGGCGCTTGCCGACAAGCTCGGCAACGCCACGTCCGACTGGATCAAGAAAAACACGCCGGACAAGGCCAACATGTGGGTCGACCGGTTTGCCCAAGAAGCCGCGGAAGCGGTCGCCGCAAACCCGCCGGGTTCCAATTGGTTGGAAAAGACCGATTGCGCGGCGATGGAGCCGATCTTCCTGAAGTACACGAAGAAAAAATAAGACCGCCTGGCGGTCAGGCTGGCCGGTTCGTGAGCGAACCGGCCAGCCCTTTCTTTTTTTTATTCATAATATCAAGGCCGATAATCAATAATTGTTGGTGTTCGGGGAAGTAACGAGGGGAGGTTCACCCGTCATGGATTCATTTGTCGACAAGCTCTATCGAGCGTACCGGTTTCTTCTCGATCGGATCATCGGCTACACCGCCATCGTGATCATGTTGGCCGGCACCGGATTGGCGATCAGCGAGGTCGCGCGGCGCTATGTTTTCAAGACGGTGTTCGATTGGGGCCAGGATGCCGTTACCTACGGTATGGTGGGGGCCATTTTCCTCTATTTCGCGGTGACTCAGGCGCGCCGCTCGCACCTGCGCATGTCGGCCCTGATGGATGTTCTGGAGAAGCGCGGCTGGACAAAGTTCGTCCTGGTCATCCGGACGCTGTTCACGGCGCTCGGGCTCGTCGTCTATAGCGCCATCGCCTATTGGGGCATATCGACCATGGAGCGCTCCATGGAACTGGGGCGCAAGACCTACAGCATGGTGATCGTCATCTGGCCGTTCCAGGCCATCCTGCTTGTCGCCTTCGTTCTGCTGGCGCTCGTCTGCCTCTTCCAACTCTATCAGGATATCCGGGCCCTCATGGGTAAGAAGGTCTTCGAATGGGCGCCGGCCGAAGAGGGGATCGAGATTTAGTCATGGGAGTTCTAGGTACCGCACTCATTGGAATGCTGGGGCTCGGCGGGCCCATCGCGCTCGCCCTGATCGCCGCCACCGTCGGCTACATCGTCTACGATCCGCTGCTGTCCGAGCATGCCATCTTCCGGTCGTTCTTCAGCTTCGTGAACAAATACACGCTGATGGCGATCCCCTTCTTCATCTATGCCGGCTTCCTCATGGAACGGACCGGCCTGATCGCCAAACTGTTCCGCTTCGCCGACGCCTTGGTGGGCTGGGTGCCGGGCGGGTTCGCCTATGCGACGATCTTGTCCGCCGTCCTGTTCGGCGCCATCTCCGGCTCATCGACGGCCATGGCCGCGGCCATGGGTGTCATCGCCTATCCGGAAATGATCAAGCGCGGCTACCCGAAATGGATGGCCGCCGGCGTCATCGCCACGGGGGGCGGGATCGCCATTCTCATCCCGCCGAGCATCACCCTCATCCTCTACGGCGTGCTGACCGAGGAATCCATCGTCAAGCTGTTCCTGGCCGGTGTCGCGCCGGGGGTCATGCTGGCCATCTCGGATGCGGTCATCGTCATGACCATGGCGACGATCATCAAGTTGCCGGCGAACAAGTTCAGTTGGGCCGAACTGCGCGACGCCGGCCTCAACGCCCTGCCGGCCCTGTTGATGCCGGTGTTCGTCCTGGGCGGGCTCTACGGCGGTGTCTTGACGCCGACGGAATCGGGCGCCGGCGCGTGCGCCTACGCGCTCATCTACGGCTTCCTTTCCATGCGGGAGAAATTCGTCAAGGAGATGCTGGCGGCCACCGAACGGGCGGTCAACCTCACGGCCATCCTGTTCTTCCTGCTGGGCGGCGTCGGAATCTTCCAGTTCCTGCTCGCCAATCAGGGCTGGCCGCAGGATATCGCCGCCTGGGTCACGGGCATCGGGCTGTCGCCCTTGGGCTTCCTGGCGGCCTTGCTGGGGGTGCTCTTGTTCCTGTCCATGTTCCTCACCGGCGTCGCCATCCTGGTGCTGGTGGTTCCGGTCATTTATCCGGTCTCCCTGCAGCTCGGCATCGATCCCATCCACCTGGGCGTTCTGTTCGCGCTGTGTATCGAAATGGGGGCGGTGATCCCGCCGGTCGGGTTGAACCTGTTCGCCGTGAGCGGCACCACGGGGCAGCCCGTGACGACGGTGATGCGGGGCTCGTTCCCGTTCTTGATCACCGACGGTTGCGTGCTCATCCTCTGCATGCTGTTCCCGATCCTGACCCTTTGGCTGCCCAACCTGGTGGTCAAGCCGATCTTCGGGTAGCCGGGGCGCCGGCGCCCGAAGGCGGCGTCAGGGCCGCTGGAACGCGGTCATGATGGCCTGGGCGGCGGCCAGCAACAGATCGTCCTCGGCGTAACCGGCGATCAACTGGCAGCCCATGGGCAGGCCCGTCTCCCCTGATCGGAAAAGCGGCAGGGTGATGGCCGGATTGCCGGCCAGGCTCCAGGCCGAGTTGAAGGCGGCGCTTCCCGTCGCCGCCAATGTCCGGGGCGCGGCGCCGGCGGCGCTGGGGGTGACCAGGACGTCCGCATCCCGGAACGCAAGCGCCAGTTTCGAACGCAACCCGGCCACTTCCCGGATCGCTTCCTGGTAGCCGCGGTTGTCGAGGACCCGGCCGTCGGCCAGCCGGCCCTCGCGCAGCACGGCGCTCAACCGATCCAGATGGTGAATGCGCTCATGGGCGATGCTGCGCCGGAACTCATAGCCGCTGATCAACCGGTGCAGTTCCAACAGACGCGGCATTTCGTCATCGAGCCCGACGTCGACGACGCCCGCGCCCAGGCCCGTCAGCGCCTCCATGAATTTCTCCATGAGCTCCCGCACTTCCGCGTCGGCGCTCTCCCAAGGGGCCGAGCGGAGCAGCCCGAACCTCAGCTTGGTAAGGTCCGCCGCGTCCACGCCCCGGCCCGGTTCCTCCAGCAAGATCCCCCGCATGAGGCCGATATCCGCCACCGAGCGGGCGATGAGACCGAGCGTGTCCATGGACGGCGCGTTGGGAAGAATGCCCGTCTTGTCGAAATCGTTGTAGGTGGGCTTGTAGCCGATGACCCCGCAATAGGCCGCCGGGCGGATCACCGAGCCCGACGTTTGCGTGCCCAGGCTGACGGGCACCATCAGATCGGCCACGGCGGCGGCCGAGCCCGACGACGATCCCCCCGGCGTGTGCTGGAGGTTCTCCGGATTCCGGGTCGGCCCCGGATGCAGGTGGCCGAGCTCCGTGGTCACGGTCTTGCCGACCACGGCGCAACCGGCCTGGCGCATGATCGCCACGGAGCCGCCGTCGCGGGTTTTCGGTGCCGGGTCGTGGAAATCCGTGCCCATCATGGTCGGCTGGCCGCCGACGTCGATGATGTCCTTGACGCCGACGGGAATGGATGGTGTCCCGTCGTCCCGCCACCGGGCCGCCACCTCGTCCAGCACATGGGGATTGAGGCTCGCCCAGGCCCGCACCTCCGGTTCGCGCAGGCGGATCCGCTCCAGGCACGATTCGACCCAGGCCGTGGCCGTGAGCGCGCCGGCCTCGATCAGGCCGAGGGCCTCGGTCGCCGTCAGGGCGTGGGGTTCTCTAGCGCCTGTCATCTCGATACGAAACCGACCTTGGGGCGCCTTTCGGGCTCATTCCTTGTAGGGTTCGATGCGCTCGGCATCCAGGGTGTAGCCGGCGTGCACGTCCGCCTGGCCGTCGAAGAAGGTGAGCCGCTTGGTGGTTGCCTGGACGTTCATGCGGCCGGTGATCCAGATGGGCTCATAGAGGCTCTCCGCCGTGTAGGACTGCTTCAGGCGGACGAACACGGTCTGGTTCTTGGGCGGCGGCGGCACGTGGATGCAGGCCCCTACGTAGGGCACCAGAAGGAACTCCTCCACCGCCGTGCCGTCGAACTCCAGCGGCAGGGCGTAGCCCGGAATGCGCACCATCTGGCCGTCCAGTTCCGGCACCATCTGGGCGTTGCGCTTCCGCCACTCGGCCTCCAGTTTGATGTAGGCGGCGACGCGGCTCTCGATATCCAGGCCCTCTTTCTTCAGCTTGTGCTCGATCTCGATGGCGAACTCGTTCTGCTCGTCCACGTCGTTGATGATGCCGAGCGCCTTGCGGGCCCGGATGGAGGCCAAAAGCTCGATCTCCACGCGCTGGTCCTGGTTCAGGTCCGCCAGCGGGTCGTCGATGGGCGGGCCGGCGGGGACCAGGTGATCCCAGGTGATCTGGCGCGGCGCGCCGGCATGCGCCGGCGCCTGCCAAAGGACGGCGAGGACGGTAAGCACGGTCAGCAGTTTCTTCACGGCGGCACTCCACAAGCGATTCGGCCCTATTGATAGCCGAAAACGCCGCCCCGACCTACCAACGATTTGGTGAGCCGGCCGGATTTCCACCTGCCCGCGATGCCGGTGGATTTGGAAACACCCCGAAACATTCGGCGGCTTGCCTTCGGCGGGGCCATCGACTTGAATGTCCATGCAGGAGACGTTGGTTCGGGCCAACCGGGAGGGACACCCATGCATCGCGTGATAGGGCTGGCGGGCTTGATTTTCTTCGCCGCGGCGGCTGATGTGACGGCGGCGGCGCCGAAGAAGAAGAAGAACACCGCCTGGGTCATGCCGACCCATATCCAGATGGTGCCGATGATCGTGCCCGCCGGCAAGACGTCCGTGCCCATGACCTTCTACCTGGAAGCCAAGAAGCGCGAGCGCGGCGAGGCCATCTGCAAGCGCATGCCGCAGATCCGCGACGCCGTGCTGCGGGCGCTTTCGCGCAAGCCGATCCCGGTGCACAATCGCCGGCTGGTCCTGAAGGGCCTGGCGGGCCGCATGCTGAAGCCCGTCAACAAGGCCGTGGGCGCGGCCCTCGTGAAACGGATCTACGTGGCCAAGGGCGCCGTCCGCATGGGCACGGGCAAGATCAAGCAGCGTCCCTTCGCGGTCATCGACGGCTGCGTCAATATCCTGCTCACGGAAAAGGAACGCGAACAGGCGGCGAAGAAGCGCTAGATCGGATCGCGTTAAATGGGAAACACCTGGTTTCCCATTTAACGCGTGAATCCGATCGGTTTGATAAGGGTCGCCGCCCCGCCGCCCGCCTAGTTCTTCTGGTCAAGGGCCCAGAAGCTGAACAGGTAGCCGTTGCGCTGGTCGCCGCAGGTGCGGCTCCACATGTAGGCGTCGTCGCCCTTCTCGATCTCCTCATACTCCCAGTGCTTGTTGGCAATGCAGTTGTTGATGCCGCTTCTGACGTGATAGCGCGGGCGCGGCTGGCCGTTCAGCTTATTCCAGACGTCCCTATGCGGGCTGCGCTGGACGCTGAACAACTGCCGCTTCGAGAAGTCGCACTTCTGCAACCGGGCCTCGTAGCCGCTGGCCCGGTAATCGCTGAGGCACAATCCCCGGATCGGCAGGTAGATGGCGAACTTGTTGGGCGCCACGTAGAGAGACTGCCAGGCCTGCTTGCCGGGCGTGTTGCCGCAGAACCAGAACCAGGGCACCTCGCCCTCGCCGGATGCATGGGAGTCCAGGCAGCGAGGCTCCCGCTTGTCGGTCAGGCCGACCATCCAGAAGTCCCTGGGCACGGCGTCGCCCTTGGCCCACAGGTCCTCGTTGACCGATGGGGCCACCTCCACCCAGGTGGGCCGGGCCGGGTCATCGTCGCAGGGCACGAACTTGATGCGGGCCCCCGTCGCGTCGCCGACGTCGCGAACCCGCGCACTGTGCTTCAGCTTACCGTGGCCGGCCCAGCCGCCGACCGCCTTCTTGGTGGCGTAGATGGAACCGATGGCGCCGTCGCCACCCATGGCCACCCAGGGCCGGCCGAACTTGTCCAGGGACAGGTTGCCGCCGGGGCCCTGGAAGTGGACCCACCGGCGACCCGCGAAGGCATAGAGCTTGCCGCCTTCGGTGGAGACCATGACAGAGCCGTTGCCGCCCACCGCGATGTCGGTTGCCTTGGCGCCACCCGGCAACGCGGTGATACCTACCCAACGGTTCTGGGCGGCGATGTAGTGGCCGACCTGGCCCTTGTCGTTGATAATCCAGGCATCATCGTTTGGCCCGGCATCGATGCGCACGCCACTGGCACCGGGCATCTGCTTCCAGGCCTTGCCGTCCCAGCGCCAGATACCGTAGCCGCCGGCCAACTTGTTGGTGCCGACACCCCAGGCGACCCGGGTCGAGCCGACGCCCACGTCCGTGAGCTTGCCGGGAAGTTTCGTCCAGGTGCCACCGGCATGATAACCGCGCAGCATCACGTCGCCGTTCGCCGCCACGCCCCAGAGATCGCCGTTGACGTTGGTGTCGAGGCGCCTGAGGTTCCTTTCCAGCCGGCCCCAGTTCTTCTTGCCCCCGTCCCAGTACCAGGTCGTGTCGTTGCCGCCGACCAGGTAAATCTGGCCACCGGCGCCGACGCCGATGTCCTGAGCGAGGCCCGGCAGCCGCGCCCATTGCGGCCAATCGCCGCTGGGCAGCGTGTAGGGCACCTTCGCGGGTTCGGGGCGCAGGCAGACCTTCTTGTTGGTGCCGGCAACCACCAGGCGCCCGAATTTGTCGAGCTTGTTGCCTTCGATCTTCTCATGACCGCCGCAGTTGGCGACCACGGCAAAGCCGTTGGCGTCGCGCTTCAAACACCGGCCAGGGTTCGAGAGGCCCCACTTCTGGCCCATCTGCCAAGCCTGCAGGTGCGGGATCTTGGTGCCGCAGGGATAGAGGATCAGCGGCTGGTTGAGGCCATTCCCCACACCGGGGATGGTCAGGCAGAGCTTCTTCGAGGTCTTGGCCCCGGCGAAGGCCAGCATCCTATGGCCGGCCCACCAGCACTGGCGCATCTCCAGGGAATAGAACCAGCCCTTGGGGCAGTTGAAGGGCGACGCCACGCGCTGCGTCTTCTTACAGTCCTTGAACACCTCGCAGCCGATCGTGCCGACCATCTTCTCCGAGAAGTCCTTGATGTCGCCGCCCACCGAATTGGCGAAGTTGATCACCGCCTTGCCGCCCTTGACGGCGCCGCCGCCGACGTGGGCCGTGAACTCCGCCGAGGCGACGTTGTAGGCCTTGGTGGCCTCGTTGGCCGTCCATTTGTAACCTTGCGTCACGTGCTTGCCGGCGACCTTGGCGCCCTTGGAGACGTATTCGCCGGCGATCACCGCACCCTTGCCGGCGTACTTGATGCCGGTCTTGCCCCATTCGTAGACCTTGCCGGCACAGTTGGTGATGCCGCCCGAGTCGAACTTGAACCCCTTGACCAGGTCGACCAGGGCGTTCTTGAACATGTTCGGCGAGCTTGGCAGATCGATGGTGGTGTCGATCTTGATCGGCACCGGCGGCGTGCAGCCACCCGTCGGGTCGAACTTGACGCGCATCTTCTGCTTGTGCTTGTCGGCGACGAGCCTGAGTTCGGCTTCACCCTTGGCGACGCCGAGGATGTTCAGTTCGGGCTTCAGGCTGAAAAGCGCGCCCCGCTGGCTGATGTCGGCTTCCCATTCGACCTTGCCCTTGACGTCGAAGCTGGTGCCGAGCGCCTTGCCGAGGTGCAGCTTGTTGCCCTGGCTCATCTTCATGTAGATGCCGCGGTTAAGGCTGATTTCCATCTTCGCGCCGGCCAGTTTCAGCCCGAAGGCCTCCAGATCGCCGTTGATGATGGCCTTCGGCCCGAAGGATCCGTCGGCCAGCCGGCCGATGCCGCCGGCGAAGAAGAAGGAGAACGTTTCGACGGGCGGATAGTCGTTGGTTTTCGGGTTGTAGGCCTGGAACTTGGGATTGACGATCTTGATCCCGTCGAGGGGCAGATGGTCGACGCCCTCATACATGTAATCGAAGGCCTTCTGGACCTTGTCCAGCTGGGTCGTCGGGAAAAGCTTTCCGAGCACCGCGTCCGGCGACGGCAGGTACGGGAACAAACTGCCGTAGGGCTTCTTGAAAGTGTCCTTCATCAGGTTGAGCTGCATGGCCACCGTGTACTTCAGCATGTCGTTGAGGGTGAGCTCCTTGGCACTGAGGCCGATGGACAGCTGCTTGGCCCTGGCGTTCAGCGTGGGCGCGAACACCGCCGGAATGTCGAAGGCGAAGACCATCTTCTTTTTCTTGCCCATGCCGAAGACGTTGCGCAGCTCACCCCACGTGCTGATGTCGCCGCCGTAGGACACCATCAGCACGGGATCGACCGCTTCCGTATTGGAATCGAAGATGTTCAAGGGGTTCTTCCAGGTGCCCTTGTAGGAGAGCTTGATGTAGCCGGCCGCCGACGGCAGGTAGCTCTTGAGCTTGACGAAATCGATTTGTTTCTTGGAATTGCCGTGGCCGATGCTCGTCGCCGTGTGCCGGGACGCGACGATGGGGTCGACGTTCTTCAGGCCGATTTGCTGTTGGCCACCCGGCGGCATGTTGTCGATGCCGGCGCCGGCCATGATGAAGATGTCCTTGGTGGGATAGTTGGCGAGGGTAAGGATGTTCTTCATCATCCCTTTGGCTTCGAGCTCGGCGATCACCAAGGCGCCCAACGGCAGCCGCAAGGTCGCGGTCTGCGCCACGGCCTTTGGTGCGCGCTTGGCGAGGACGCCCGGCAGCGTCTTCAGGGCGCTTCCGGGAACTTCCGGCGTCGCCAGCCCGGTGTAGCGGAAGAAGATCACCGGATTGATGAGCTTCGCCTTCGGAATGTGCTTCCAGACGCCGACATCGGGAATGCCGAGCGTGCCGTCGTAGGAAAGCGCCGCCGTGTAGGTGGGCGCGTTGGCATAGGTGGCGACCCGGAAGAAGGTCAACGCGAACTTGCCGGCCTGGGCCTCGAGATGGACGCCGAACTTCCGTGTGGTGCCGACCTTGAGGCCGTTGAACAGCGCGTTCATGGTCTTCTTCGGGAAGAACGGCACCTTCATGACTTGTTGCTTGATCTTGGCCAGCGCCGCGCGGATCTGTCTTTCGGCCGTCCGGTTGACGGGCGGCAGGGCCTTGGTGCCCATGACCTGGACTTCCGTCATGGACAACACTTCGGCGTGCGGCAGTTGGACCCGGACGTAGCGCGCGTTGCGTCCGAACTTCACGGTGTTGACGCGCTTCGCGGCGGTGAGGGACTGAATGGAGATGTCGGCGCGCACCGGTTTCTTAAACGGAACGCCGGAAAACGGTTTGTCCGCGACTATGACCATGGCCTTATCGAGACGCTCGGCGCAGCAGTCCGTTCGGTTGAGGATTTTGATTTCGTTGACCAGATAGGGCTTGCCCAGATCGACCTGCCACCAGGGTGTGTTTTCCATCTTGGTATGGGTGACGGAGCCATGGGCGTAATCGCCGACCACGTTGCCGTCGACGGCCAGCGCGGCGCGGCCGGCCCCGCCGGTAAAGGCGTTCGACGACTGGGTCGCCTTCTTGCCCTTGGCCAGGTTCACGTCCGCCGCATGGGTGGGCATGGCCGAAGCGGCGGCGATGATCGTTGCGGCGATCAGTGGCGTCGCGGCGTAAACGGTCCTTTTCAGCAGTTTGATCATCATGTCTCTATCTCCTCACTCGCTTTCCTGGCTCTTGATCCCGCCGGCGCACGACTTGTCCAAAATGCGACTCTCTCCACGGTACGCTTTTTCTAATTATGTAAAAAATATATCTTTTTTATCTTTTATATTTATTGAATCTATTAATTGGACTCTCATCTCCCTATCATTCCCTGCCCGAATGTTACCGGCATTAATCCGCATCAATCTTGTGGTTATTAATGCCCAAAAGTTTGCCTGGGAACCGTCCGGCCGATCCACTTCCCGCTTCTCGGCAACAGAGGCGAGAATTGACTCCTCGGTTCCGCCCCTAAGATGAATTCTGATCATGGCTTGAGCTCACTTATAACCGGAATGCAATAACTTTTAGTTTTTTAAATTGGCTCAATTCGCAAAACGAAGGCATGGCCTCGTCATCGCCGCCTCGAGGCAGGCTCTTGGCGATGGCTGGTCGCCGAGTTCGATGAGATGGAACCATCTGAGATAGCTGTCCAGGTACTTGGTGGCG
>Ga0209568_1000834_pt1 | contig 11187 bp, 10 predicted proteins | sample WorMetOlspDAHAB2_FD_187406 | JGI IMG/M metagenome (GOLD analysis project Ga0209568, IMG submission 187406) | Marine gutless worms symbiont microbial communities from Max Planck institute for Marine Microbiology, Germany - Olavius sp. DAHAB.2... ...
TGGTATTATTACTCAACCATAAGGTTGATACTCATTTACCGTCCCTCGGAGGGTAGAAGGCTGAGTCGACCTAGGCACTGCAGTCAGTGTGCAGCCCGTGCCCAAAGCTGCGTATCGCAGTGATTTTCGTGAAAACACAAACTTTTGCCCACAGCGCGATGCGAACCTGGGTCCTTTCGCGCCGCAGGCAAGCGTGTTACCACTAGACTACTGCGACCTGCTTCGTCGCCTTTAAAACACTGTCGCACTACCGTGCGATTGTGTGATCAAAGACACAACGGCGAATGACAGGGTCACATTTTTACCGGTAGCTCGCTCCTAAATAGCCGTTTCTGCGCATGCACACTGAAAATGTGCCTACGTGTCGCCTAACAAAGTGCCGTATTTCACAACTCCAATTCTTTTATTGGAAATTACAGTTGCCGAACATCTTGGCTAAAACGATTTTTAATAGGGTGTAAAATTTAAGATAATTAGCGATTCTCAACTTATAAAGCAGTGAAATATGACAAAAACATTTATTTGCAAGTCATTCAAATTATGGAAGTGTTACCGATTTGAGTTCAAATGCATAAGTCGACAGGTTTAAATAGTCAGATAGATGTATTGTCTAAAGTAACTGTCGCATCCTGTAGTTTTTACATCATATATTCAATTGTGACAACTGCGAAGTCACGATTTTTCTTATTCCACACATTCGCCTGTTTTGTCGTTCAAATTTTAACTTCTAGAAAGAAGTAGTGTTGTTAAGCTTAGTGTGCGTCAGCTGTGAGGTCAAATCAGTAAGAAAGTCATTGTAAGCATAAAGGCGATAGGTTCGATAATGATCAATTCCGACTCACATACTACGCTTTAGTAAAGAGTCACGGATCCGTAATTAACATGAACACTTTAATTGATATCATAATTTGTCTCGGCTATGACGGAAACTCAATAAATAAATCAACTAAACTACACAACTTTAAATCCGTCACACACAAAACAATGACATGTATCCACACCTCCACCATGAACTTGCGAAAACCGTCGGAAGTCCACCGGAAGCAGTCGGAATCACATCGGAAGACCCCCGGAAGTCATTCTCAGTGGCCACGCCCACTCAGAAAAGTATAAAAGGAGCTCGCGAGAACTCATTCGTGTGTCGGATCTCGAAGGGACACATCGACGGCTTTAAGTAATAGGACTGCTGATAGGCCTTGCATAAGAGAAGACGTTTGAGCTATAGTATATATAGAAAAGCAGAGGTATGGGCTAGTACTAGTGGGAATGTACTGTAGTATAACCCTCTGTATATAGAAACTGATTGTCTGTAGCGAAAGAAAACTGTAATTAGTAATTAGCATCGAGTCTTGATTAGATTCCGCCTGATACGAACGTTTGATTGACAGTTACCAGGACATTCTCGAGACATTCTGCGTTGTAATTTAATATATTATTAATTTCCTCCGCGCTCTTCGTCAGGTTGATATCGTACGCCTTAAATCAGATTATAATTCAGTTTGTTGTTCACACTATATTTGTGTTGTCTCTGTGTTCTTAAATATAAACAAACAATTAATAATAACAACTAACTATTACATAAAAAAACAAACAACTCGAATACATGGACACTAATGCATCTGAGCAGACCGCTACACTATCTAGTAGTCACGAAATAGGTGGTGGCAGTGCAGGGGCCAGGAGCGGATACCGCCCCGACCCAAAGACGGCCCCAGATAAATTTAATGTCGCAAGCTCTGACAGTCGTGACCAGGCGCAGATGGCGTCTGAGCCAGAGAGCTCTACGGTAGTTGTGGGAGGTTGGATTGGAGCGAGTAGGACCCAGTCAGCCGCGACGGCGACCGCCGGCGACGACATTTGGCGCCCAACGCGGGGTTAGTCTGAGGGATGCAAGTCAGTATAAAGATAGTGATGTCTTAGATATGGAACTTTGCAGTGTAGAAGGTGATGTTGAATATTCTCGAACTTGGGGATCAGAAGTCGACGATGAGATACCTGTTTTACACGATTCAGAATGGCAATACTGCGATTCAGAAGTTGCGTTTAAGCGCTTGCCAACAAAAATTTCTCGTGAAGAGAAAAGACAATCGATGCCACGTTGTAGCAAGTCAGCTAACGTAGACTGCGAAGTTGAGCAATGCCGAAGTACGATAGTTAGAATGCCGACTGAATTAGCAAGAAGTTAACGCGATGATGATCAGTTGATGAGTTGTGACAGACAGTCACAGATAGAAACTCATAAGTCGAATGACAAAATGTCGAAACATTTTAGTTCATGCGCAAGTCAGACTCAGAGTTTGGTGAGGTATCATTCTTCGAAGCCGACGTCAGTTGAGATGAGGCGTGCTGCTGTCGAAGAAGCTTCTGCGAATAATCGTCGTCAGATGGCGGGTGTTCAGCGTTCTGAAAGTAAGGTGAAGCCAAGTGATGAAGTGATGCATACTGTGCAATTCGGCGAACGTATGAGTAGATCTGCAGCTTTTGACAACAGTTGCGCTAGCAGAATTAAAGCTAGGCAATCACCTACATCAATGATTGTCATGAACGAGACTCCCAGAGAACGCATTTCGGCAGATAACCGTATCCGACAAAATTATTGCTCAAATCGTGATGAGAGTTATGACCATTCTAATGACGGAGAAACGGAATCAGATGAAGAACCAGCTTCAGAACGTTGTCGGAACCCTCACAAACAGTATGATTCTGATCGCCGCTATGCTGATAATTCTGTTGTGTCGAGTCGTGGACAGATGAAACAGTTCAAACGCGAAGGACGTGATGTATCCAAATAGAATTATAGTTTATCGTCAGCCAGGAAATGTAACCCTCGTAGGCGTGAAAAGGATTCCCGGCGAGATGATTATTATTCCAATGACGGAAGAAGACGCAGAAGAAACGGACGTGAGAATAGACGTCGTTCTCAGTCGTCTGATGAATCGCGGAGCCACAGCAACAGGCGAAACAAACCTGCAAGTCGTATGAAACCTGAAAAGTTTAATGGAACTACGTGCTTTGAGACTTTCCTAGTGCAATTCAACAATTGTGCACAGTTCAACCGTTGGAATAACTCTGAAAAGCTTCATTACTTGCGCTGGTCTCTGACAGGCGTTGCAGCACAGATGTTGTGGGGAACCGAAGATATGTCTTACAGACGATTGTGAGTAAGGCTGCGTTCGCGCTTTGGAAGTTTAGACATGGAGAAGAAATACCAGACAGAGATTCAGTGTCGTCGGCGTAAGTCCAATGAAAGCTTGAGAGAATTAGCACAGGATATTAGACGCCTTATGATGCTTGCATATCCTGGTGATAGATCCGACATGTCCGAACGTTTACAAAAGAACACTTCATATGCGCGCTCGATGATCCAGAGCTAGAATTGAAGGTTAGAGAGAAAGAACTTCAGACCTTAGATTCAGCTTTGAAGTCAGCTCAGCGCCTTGAGATTTTCAGCAATGCAGTCAAGTAGAAGCTTCATACTCGTCAACGTCTATCTAGACACGTCACGCAGTTACCCAATTCAAGGTCAGACTCACTCAAAGAGAGAGTGGCAAAAATCGAACAAGATCAACCATCCTCTCAACCTGATAGTCAAGCTCAGCCTGTCCGACCGCAAGTGCACAGAAAGGAATCACACGTCTCTGAGAAACGAGCGAAGAAAGACGAACAAACGAGCTTTTTATACCACAGTGAAAAATGACAATGCAAGGAAAGACGAGCTACTGAAGAAAGTACGTGAACTCGAAGTGGCTCAACGAGAAACAAAAGTGAATACGGAAAAGATCACTGCTGAGAATGATGCTTTAAACAAGGAAGTCGACCGTCTCCGTCATCTCTAGCAGCTTCGCTCAGTGCCGATAGTTCAATTTCGTCCTCCTATGCATGGTTCAAGCAGCAGTAGGGTGGTGTCAGAAAGTGCTACAATTGCGATCAGCCAGGTGATTTTGCTAAAGACTGTCCTCAACCGCGAGTTCAGACAAATGTTGATGTTCATTATCACAGCGACAGCGCTGCAGATTTTCGGGTCAGTGGAACTTCGGCTCCTGTGAACGTCAGCCATGATTCCTACCTGAGAGTGTCAGTTGGGTATCGCGTGGTCGACTGTCTTTTGGATACAGGATCGGAAGTTTGTCTATTCCCGAAGCACATCGTAGATTCTGCTGTTTGACAAAGACAAAAAGGACGTTAAAAGTGGCCAATGGTTCTTGGCGAAGTTACTTTTCCAATAAGTATAGAGCAATTTGCTACACGTGCAACCGGGTTAGTTTCGCAGCATGTGTCAGACCGATGCCCGGTATTGATTTTCTGGTTGAGAACAAGGCAAAATGGGATTTTGAGAAGTCCGTACTATGGTTCGACGACGATAAGCCATTTTATCTGCGATCTCGATCAGATAGACATCATTGGTGTAGACGTGTAGTGCTGTAAGAGACCGTCACTATTCCTGCCAGGTCTGAAGCCGCTGTGCCTACCCAAGTACAGTTTCATAGATTGCCAGTTACGTGAGACATTTATAATTGGACTACTGAACCTGTTCATCTCCAGAATGGACTGCACGTGTCGCGTACCCTCATTCCAAAAGGTACTTGGACTGATGTTCCAGTTAGAATTATGAACGTTGAAAAGAGACCATTACCATTAAAACCTGGCACGGTGATAGCTGATTTGCAGCAAGTTGAGGTTATGACCAACACGTTGCCTGGGGATTTAGATCTGACGACGGTGAAACGAGCCGATAGTAAAACCGATACAGTTCCAGACTTCGTGCAAAAGATGGTGTGGATGATTCGATTCCAGAGAGTGCTTGTCTGACACTTAAAGCTGTATTGAAGGAACATGCAGACGTTTTCAGCCAAGATGAGAACGACCTTGGCAGGAGAGACATCATTATGCATCATATCGACACCACTGATTCTAGACCAGTCCGTCAACCTTTAAGACGTTTTCCACCAGCTCACGTAGAGGCGATATCTGATCATGTCGACAACATGTTAAAGCAGGGCATAATTGAGCCGACCTCAAGTCCTTGGGCTTCCAACGTGGTTTTAGTCAAGAAGAAGGATGGCTCTCTCAGATGTTGCATAGATTATAGACAGCTTAATTCAGTCACCAAAAAAGATGTCTATCCTCTTCGTAGAATCGATGATTGTCTTGACGCAATGGCTTCAGCCAAGCTTTTCAGCACATTTGATCTCAGAAGTTCTTATCACCAAGTCGAAGTAGCCCTTCAAGATAGGGACAAGACCACGTTTATTTGCCCCCGAGGAATGTATCGATATCGTACTATGCCATTTGGTCTCTGTAATGTCGGCGCGAGATTTCAACGACTTATGGATGCAGTCATGTCAGGTTTACATTTGGATGTGTGTTTGATTTATATTGATGACATTGTTGTGTTCTCAAAGACAGTGGAAGAACATATGGAGAGATTGCTCCGAGTGTTGAGAAGATTGCGATCCGCTGGACGCAAGCTTAAGCCAGAAAAATGTTGGTTGATGCAGCGTTCGGTCTCTTTCTTGGGACATGCGGTGTCAGGAGATGGAATATCCACTGATCCTCTCAAGATTAAAACGGCGACAGAGTGGCCGGTTCCATCTTCAGTGAAAGAGGTGAGATCTTTCTTAGGTTTAGCCGGATATTATCGACGTTTCGTGAAAGGATATGCACAGATTGCTGCGCCTCTTCACGTGCTGACAAAGAAAGATCAACCCTTCGTCTGGAACGAGAAGACTCAAAGAGCATTCACCACGCTTAGAGACGCTCTCACGTCACCACCTATCTTAGCTATGCCGGCTGACACAGATGATTTCATTTTAGATACTGATGCTTGTGATCATACGATCGGAGCAGTACTTTCTCAAGTGCAAGACGGTATGCAAAGAGTCATTGCTTATGCTAGACGCACGCTAGACAAACCAGAAAGGAATTACTGCATTACAAGGAAAGAGTTGCTTGCCATTGTCTACTCGCTGAAATATTTTAAGCAATATTTGATGGGTAGATATTTCAAGATCCGAACCGATCATGCACCTCTTACATGGCTTCGTCACACGCAAGATCCAATCGGTCAGCAAGCAAGATGGCTTGAGGTTACGGAAGAATTTAATTTCGTTGTGGATCATAGACCAGCAGTAAAACACGGGAATGCTGATGCCATATCTCGACGACCATGCCGATTGAAATCGTGTGCTTGTCACCAAAATAAAGATGGAACAGTCGTTGCAAATAACGTCGAAGGATCAATTCCCGAAGTCGCTGAAAACGTAGTTGTCAACCACGCTGTTTCGTCATCTGTTGATCACGATGATTCAGTTTTTGAGTACTGGTCGTTGGAGGAACTTCAAATGGCTCAGGAAAACGATCCAGACATTTCGTGCATAATTAAGTTGATGAAGCAGTCATCAGATAAGCCACCTTGGGATTCTGTGGCGTTACAATCTCATGATGTCGTCCGAGTTCTTTGGGGCATGTGGCCGAGATTGAGAATATGGAATGGACTTTTACAGAGGAAGTTTGAGTCAGCTGATGGATCATCAGTTAACTGGAAAGTTATCCTACCGGCGAAGTTATGGAGCGAGTTCTAATCGACTGTCCACGGAGGAATGACTGGTGGACATCTGGCTTGCCGAAGAACCGTAGCTTCAATCCAATCAAGAGCCTACTGGCCTACGTGGTGCTCGGATTTGGATGCATTTCTGAAGGGATGTTAACCCTGCGCTCGTAATCATCGGGGAAAACTGCCCAGGAAGGCCGGTATTCGCACGCCGTTGGTTGGAGAGCCTTGGATTCGCGTAAGTGTGGACATAACTGGACCTCGTCCTCGTTCGTCGAAGTCAAACCAATACATTCTAACCTTGGTAGATCATTTTTCAAAATGGGCTGAAGCGGTCCCTCTGAGAAATCACACAGCTCCTACGGTTGCAAAAGCGTTGATGACGCACGTGTTTTGGAGATTTGGAGTTCCTCTTCAGCTGCTGACCGACCGTGGAAGCGAGTTCGAATCGGAGTTTTTCCAAAAACTGATGAAGTGGATGGAAATCGATAAGCTAAGAACAACCGCTTTTCATCCGTCGTGTAATGGCGTGGTAAAACGCTTCCACAAAACTCTAAATTCCATGGTAGCTAAATCGGTGAAAGAATTACAGCGTGATTGGGACGAGCGTTTACCCATCGTTTTAGCAGCTTACCGTGCAGCTCCTTATGAGTCCACTGGTTTTACTCCGCATAAGCTATTTCTGGGACATGAAGTTCGAATGCCGATCGACCTAGTCATGGGTTTGCCGCCTGAAGAACCCAAAGAAGGAATGACGGCTGGTGATTACTTGATCAATCTACATCAGAGTTCAGCCGAAGTTTATCAGCTCGCGCGGAAACACCTTCGTGCCAACTCTGAGAGAAGAAAGAAAGAATACAATATTAAGGTTAAAGTAGAAGAGTTTAAAGTCGGCGACTGTGTATACTATTATTACCCAAGGCGTTTTTAGTCGCATTCGATTAAGTGGCAGGAATCATATATCGGTCCGTACTTGGTTGTCCGAAAAATCGAACCAGTCAACTGTGTTATGCAAAAGTCAGCCAAGTCAAAACCGTTCGTGGTTTATGTTGACAAATTGAGGAAGTGTTTCGGCACGACACCAATTTCATGGTTGTCTGTCGATTACTAGAAATGCAAGCGGAATCTGAATACGGAAATGAAGGATGATCAGACGGGAGATAAATTAATGTTGTGTAGCGGTCGATTTAAAGATGCGATCAAATCAATCTCCCTTTCTCACTTCTTTCAAAAACAGGTTATTTTTTGAGGCATAGTAATAGCCTCCAAAGTATAATTTTGTTGTTATTTATTTATATAATGTTGTTTCAGAAAAAGCTAGAGGATGCTTGATCGTTGCTGTTCGATTTTCCACGAGAAGGTCAAGGGAAACAACATGCGGCGACATGTTTTACGCTGACATATGAAGTCGAAGCCCATTGACGATGACAGTACAGTCAAACTGTCAGATGCAAAGGTCCAAGAGCTGGTCACTCCTCCCGATCGTCCTACTCCTGATCAAGTTCCAGTAGAGTACATTCGGAATGCTGTTTTGTGTATGTTACGTCGACTCGAATGCAACAACATTCCGGCTCTGACTAATTATTGGCACAAAATTTCCCAGCCATCCCACGCGACTGGCTTGTGCCCATGATTATTTCTACTTTTGCTTCATCGCAGAAAGTGGCAGCCACTCACGTCGACGCGGCGTTGGGAGATAACGACAAAAGGGTCGGATAGACCAGGCGCTCCCTTGCTCGATGGGGACATAGTCTTAGTGCTACAGAGCCAATTGAATCCCTGATCAACTACGATGATGACGTTTGTCCTGATTCTAGAGATTCTTCTCTGTCGTCCTGCTTCCGTAGACCGATGTATAATTCTGAAATTGGTTCAAGTTATGAACTCAGTTCAACACAGAATCGTGACAGTAACGAAGAATTCGAAAATAACCAGATATCACCTTCGACGTCTGCTGGTTTCACCCATCGTGTTGAATCTAACACTGTAGCAGCTGCTGGAGTCGGTGACAATGCGACCACAGCTCATCAGAATGTCGAAACGAACGTTGCTGCGGTCGAGGAAGTCGGTGACAAGATGACTACGGCTCATAAGAATGTCGTGATGAACGTTGTTGCTGTTGAGGAAGTCGGCGACAAGCCGACCACGACTCATCCGAATGTCGCGACGAGCGAGAAGCTGTCTGAGATTTTCACCACGCGGAGATTTCCAGTTTCTCCAGGTTCGGTTTTTCATCGCAAGCAACTCGACGTTGAAATCCACAAAGAGAAACTGAATTCGCAATCCGATCCGAATTTGATCTCAAGAGGTGGTGCAACTGATGTAGGTGTCAGTGACGCGACTTATCTGGTAAACATTACAGATAAGGAGCATGGTGAGTTAGAAGACTCCGATGAAGACTTGACTGTTTCGAGTGAAGTGTCCACGATCCGCTCTTTCGACGACCTTATCCGAATTGAGAAGGATGATCTAGCTTTGCGTCCTCTTCCCGTCTATTTCACCAATTCGTTCGTCAACCCTTAGCACTCCAGTTTTGACAACAAGTTCCTACGTCGCTATGTCCCCTGAGGATGGTGAACCGGCAGTTCAGATTGTTGCCTCACCCCAGTCTTCCATTGAGGAACCGATGCCGAATGCTTGTCGAGAGCAGAGAATTGCGGATAGAATTCCTACGAGTGAGACTACCGCAGGTGTGATGAGAAGGAAGAAGAAATCGAATTGTTCTGAAAACCAGGTCTTGTCTTAGAAGAAAAGTGCAGCGATCGTTTCTGATGAGACTGAACTCTCGAAAGGGGTGAATTTTCAGAAGAACAATAATACCAACCCTTCTATCGCTTATGATGATGAGGTTCACCCAGAAAAGACAAAAGGGAGTCAGCCGTCCGTTCCGACGGTGTCCGGTCCAAGGCATCAAAATCCATTGCTACGCCAACTGAATCGGTTTCGCGCGAAAGAACGGTCACCGACAAGTTGGAGAAGGTCGGTACGAACATAGATGAGCTGGAAGGATATCGCATCCCTTTGAAACGTGTCAAGCTTCCTCGTCCTGTTTCTCCTCCTCGTGTTCTCAGCCTACTTCAGTCTGAAAATTATCGGAGGCGATTTGTCGAGAGTCGAAATTGCAATGAGGAGAGGCGTTACGGAAACTCTCCCAATGGTCACCACTCGGAATCGACGGCGTCTCATTATCACAAGTCTGATGAGAACAGAGCGTACAACATGCAGCGTGGCGATGGGGATGACCGCCGTTAGTTCCATTCTCATCGTCCCATACTAAGACGTGATTTCCGTCGTCCCCCAGAACGACGTGCTCCTCAAGGTCGTCGACCGATGAGTGTTCATCATCCCTACATGCGATGGTGAAGATAGTCCAGCGATCTAGTTTGTGTTCTTCAGTCCCGTTCTGTGTTCGGTCTGTCCGCGTTTTGAAGATGAACGTTTCTTTTATTCACTGCTGATGACGCTTTCGTATTCGACGATCAACTGGACGAACATTCCGTGAACTGTAGCCGGGACATGGACTTGTTATGAGAGGGGGGCTCGTGTGACAACTGCGAAGTCACGATTTTTCTTATTCCACACTGACTGTCATCGCCTGTTTTGTCGTTCGAATTTTAACTTCTAGAAAGAAGTAGTGTTTTTGAGCTTAGTGTGCGTCAGCTGTGAGGTCAAATCAGTAAGAAAATCATTGTAAGCGTAAAGGCGATAGTTTCAATATTCATCAATTCCGACTGATATACTATGCCTTAGTAAAGAGTCACGGATCCGTAATTAACATAAACACTCTAATTGATACCATAATTTGTCTCGGCTATGACGGAAACTCAATAAATAAATCAACTAAACTACACAAATTTAAATTCGTCAAACACAAAACAATGACATGTATCTACATCCCCACCATGAACTTGCGAAAACCGTCGGAATTCCACCGGAAGCAGTCGGAAGCACATCGGAAGACCTCCTAGTAGTCAAGAAATAGGTGGTGGCAGTGCAGTGGCCAGGAGCGGATACCGCCCCGACCCAAAGACGGCCCGAGATAAATTTTATGTCGCAAGCTCTGACAGTCGTGACCTGGCGCAGATGGCGTCTGAGCCAGAGAGCCCTACGGTAGTTGTGGGAGGTTGGATTGGAGCGAGTAGGACCGGGCTGTGGTAGGACCCAGTCAGCCGCGGCGGCGACCGCCGGCGACGCGACTCAATATGTCCGCCTTGCTGCTGGACGACGAACCCTTAAAATGTGTTGTTACAAAAGTCTTCTTGTTTTCAGTTGTGGCTTTTAAAACGCTGACATTTCGCAAGTTAATGTAGCGACACATTTGAGGTGTGGTGGGATCTTTAGTGTCAGTATTATTACAAATGTTATTGTTCTGCTGATTCTGACAGTGAAACAAGTTTGAAAATCGGTCAATATTTGACGAAGTAAAGGCGTACAAAACAAAGTGTGCCAGTTTTTGGCCACTCTGTGGAAAAATAACTGCACGCAGCCTGCCTGATGCACAACTTATAGCCTACAAATATTAATGTACAAAACCGCAGTTTATACGCTAGTTAACGGCGCCATTACACATCAAAAACCGCAAATATAAAAAATGTGATATTACACAGCGTGACATTGCCTAAGTGTCAATGTACTGC
>Ga0209568_1000835_pt1 | contig 11177 bp, 10 predicted proteins | sample WorMetOlspDAHAB2_FD_187406 | JGI IMG/M metagenome (GOLD analysis project Ga0209568, IMG submission 187406) | Marine gutless worms symbiont microbial communities from Max Planck institute for Marine Microbiology, Germany - Olavius sp. DAHAB.2... ...
ATGACGGGCGTGGATGTTGGGCACGGCGCGCTTACCGGCTGGTGGCTTGATCGCCGGTGCCGTGGAGCGCGCCTTTGCCCAACCTACAAAATCATGTTTTCGCAGGGATTTATACGCGCTCGCCCTGTGCGGCTCGGTTTTTCGACGGGCAACCCCCTCCCCTTTCCATTAATATGTCTTTTTTCAAACTGACCGGGACCGTACGTCGGATGAAACGACTGATCCTCAGCACCGCCTTCGTTGCCACTGCCTCGTTACCGGTGGCGGCCCACAGTGAGACCGAGTCCGAGGCCTACCCGGCGCTGCCCGAGCCACCTCCAGTCTATCAGGGCGAGGCGATGGAGCCCGAGGTCACCATCATCGACACCGGGCAGGAACGCATCTACGAATATCGGGTCCGCGATCAGCTCTATATGGTGAAGGTACAGCCCCGGGTCGGCCCCCCCTACTATTTTCTGGATACCACCGGGGACGGCCGGCTCGATACCCGCAAGGATCGGGTCTGGGACAATGCGTTACCCCAGTGGGTACTGTTCAGCTGGTAGGTCGGGCAAAGGTGCGCCGGGGACGGTGCTCCACACCCGACGCGCCGTGGCTGTCGGGCACGCTGCCGGAGGAGCGGCGCCCGACACCTGGCGTCGGACACGGGCGCCGCCAAGGGGGCATACCTCTGTCCGACCTCCGATCCATGGCCTGTCTGTCCGCCCGGTACCGGCGCACGCCCAGCCACGAGACCGCCGATGACACCTGAGCGCACGCCGCTCCCGGGGAACGGTGCTGCCCTGGGTTCCCTGGTCGCCGCCCTGGAGGCGGTCGCCGACCGGACCGGGCGCGTCGTCTCCTGGCTTTCCCTCTTCATGGTGCTGGTCTCGTTCCTGGTGGTGGTGCTGCGTTATGCCTTCGATCTGGGCTGGATCGCCATGCAGGAGTCGGTGACCTACATGCACGCCGCCCTGTTCACGCTCGGGGTGGCCTATACCCTGCGCCGCAACGGCCACGTGCGAGTAGACATCTTCTATCAGAAGTTGTCCCGACGGGGACGCGCCTGGGTGGACCTCCTGGGTACGCTCCTGCTCCTGACCCCGGTTTGTATCTTCATCGCCTGGATCGGCTGGGACTATGTACTCAAGTCCTGGGAGGTCATGGAAGGCTCGCGGGAGGCGGGGGGCATTCCCGCCGTCTATCTGCTCAAGACCCTGATGATCGTCATGCCGGTCCTGGTGCTGATCCAGGGGTTGGCCTGGATTCTGCGTACCGGACTCTTCCTGGCCGGCGTTCCGGGGCTCCTGCCGCCGGGCGAGCGCGACGGCAATGTCTGAGCTCATGCCCCTGTTGCTGTTCCTGGGGGTGGGCCTGGTGCTCCTGGCCGGCTATCCGGTGGCCCTGTCCCTGGGCGGGACGGCGCTGGTCTTCGCCCTGGCGGGAGACTGGCTCGGTCTGTTCGATCCGGCCTTCATCGCCGCCCTTCCCAATCGGATCTACGGGGTCATGACCAACGAGACCCTGATCGCCGTGCCCCTGTTCGTGTTCATGGGCGTGATGCTCGAACGCTCGCAGGTGGCGGAGAGCCTGTTGGACACCATGGCCATGCTGTTCGGACCCTTGCGCGGCGGCCTGGGGATCTCCGTGACCCTGGTGGGGATGCTGCTCGCGGCCAGCACCGGGATCGTCGGCGCTACCGTGGTGACCATGGGTCTGCTGTCTCTGCCCACCATGCTGCGGCGCGGCTATGATCCGGGGATCGCCGCGGGCACCATCTGCGCCTCCGGGACCCTGGGCCAAGTCATCCCACCGTCCATCGTCCTGGTGCTCCTGGGCGACGTGCTCTCCGCCGCCTACCAGCAGGCCCAGCTCGATATGGGCCTGTTCGCGCCGGAGACGGTATCGGTCGGGGACCTGTTCGTCGGCGCCCTCATCCCCGGGCTGGTGCTGGTCCTGCTGTACCTGCTGTACCTGCTCGGGGTGGCCTGGCTGCGTCCCGAGGCCGTGCCGGCCATCCCCGAATCCGAGCGGACAATCGAGTCGGGCGCGCTCTGGCGACGGGTATTCCTGGTGCTCCTGCCCCCCCTGCTGTTGATCGTGGCGGTGCTGGGCTCCATCCTCTGGGGCGTGGCGACGCCGACGGAGGCGGCCTCCGTAGGAGCGGTGGGGGCCATGCTGTTGGCCTGGTCGCGCCGCCGACTCGACCTCGGGACGCTGCGGGAGGTCGTGGTTCAGACCACCAGCGTCACCAGTATGGTCTTCCTCATCCTCATCGGCGCGGCCCTGTTCTCCCTGGTGTTCCGTGGCTTCGGAGGCGACGAATCGGTGACCGAGCTCCTCAGCGGACTACCGGGCGGCACCTTGAGCGCCGTCGCCCTGGTGATGCTGGTGATGTTCCTGCTCGGGTTCATCCTCGATTTCATCGAGATCACCTTCGTGGTGGTCCCGATCGTGGGGCCGGTGCTGTTGGGGATGGGGTTGGACCCGGTGTGGCTGGGGGTGATGATCGCCGTCAACCTGCAGACCTCCTTCCTGACCCCGCCCTTCGGCTTCTCCCTGTTCTACCTGCGCGGGGTGGCGCCGCCGGAGGTCAGGACCGGCCACATCTACCGTGGCGTTATCCCTTTTATCTTCATCCAATTGCTGATGCTGGGGGCGCTGGCGCTGTGGCCGCGGATCGCCACCTGGCTGCCGGACCTGGTTTACGGCTGAGAGGCTGTATAAAAACTAAGGCATCGATGTTATAAAAAATCACATTTTCATCCGGCGCTTACGCTCCAGCGGTAACCTCTTGTAGGCGCCGGCTTGCCCCTGACGTATCCCCCAAAATTCGGCCTCGGCAGCATCTGAATGCACGCTGCAACGACTTGTCTCGGATCGCAATAATGGGGGGATACTTCAGGGGCTTGCCCGCGCCTTACAATTTCCCGGCCTGCAATCCGGCCCCCGGCTACCACAGTGCCGGCAAGTCGGACTTAAGCACCGGCGGTGGTGGGTGAGTTGAAAGTGGGAACCGATTCGATCCCCTCTCCCCAACCCCTCTCCCGGCGGGAGAGGGGCTTTTTGTGCTCACTTGAAAAACTACCACTACCGCACCGGCAAGCCGGACATGCGCCGGCAAGCCGGCGCCTACCGCGCATACTGGACCTCCGCGACCACGGCCAGTGCCCGGAAGCCGGTAAGGAAAGCCTGAGATCGTGACTTCCGCCCGAGCGACCTGGCTACGACTGACCCTGCTCGGCGTGGTCAGCGGCGTAATGGCAAGCCTGGTCGTGCTCGCCTTCAGGGCCGCCATCGCCCTCGGCCAATTCCTCCTGCTGCCGCAGGAAGCGCGTGGGACCTATCCGGGTCTCGATCCCTGGCTGCGACTCCTCCTGCCGGTGGCCGGAGGATTTCTGCTCGGGCTGATCTTCGACCGGCTGCGTGCCGAGTACCGTGAGGTAGGCGTGGTCCATGTGCTGCACCGCCTGCATACCCCCGGAAAGACGCGCCTACCCGCGGCTAATCTGTTTACCCAGCTGGGAGGCGCGGTAACCGCCATCGTCGCCGGACACGCGGTGGACACGGAAGGGCCATCAGTCCATATCGGGGCGGCCAGCGCCAGCCAGCTCGGTCAGCGCCTGCGGATTTCCGCCGAAGAGGACCATATACTCGCGGCCTGCGGCGCGGCGGCCGCCATCGCGGCCGCCTTCAACACCCCCCTGGCGGGCGTCGTCTTCGTGGTCGAGGTGCTGCGGGTACGTTACGAGGTCAGTCGCTTTCTGCCGATCATCGTCGCGTCCGTGGTCGGTGCGGTCATCAGTCGGCTGCTGCTGCATGCGGACCCCACCCTCAGCGTTCCCCCGCTGGATCTGAACAACCATTGGGAGCTGCCGAACCTGATTCTGCTTGGACTGGCGATCGGCGTGTTGGCGATCGGCTTCATCGGCTGGTGCGAGACCGTCGCCGTTCATACGCGCGCCTGGTCCAACCGCATGAGCTTCACCCTGGCGGGCCTGGTAACCGGCATCCTGGCCCTCTGGACCCCCGAGATCATGGGCTCCAGCTATGCGACCCTGGATCGGTTGCTGACCGGCGAGGAGGGTCTCGGCGTGGGCTTGGTGCTCGCGCTGACCCTGACCAAGCTGGTGGCCACGGGCACGGCGGTGGGGCTGCGGATTCCCGGCGGGCTGATCGGACCGACCCTGTTCATCGGCGGGACGGCGGGGGCGGCACTCGGCATGCTGTTCGACACGCTCGGACCCATGGACACGGCCTCGCCCGCCTTCTACGCCACGGTCGGGATGGCGGCCATGATGGGCGCAAGCCTCAGGGCGCCTTTGGCCGCCTTGATCGCCTTGCTCGAGCTCACCGGCAATCCCAATGTCATCCTGCCCGGCATGCTCGCGGTTGCCACCGCGGACATTACGAACCAGTTGGTCATCGGGCGCGAGTCCGTCTTCGAGATTCTGCTGCGCAGTCGCGGGAGTGGTCCCGGATAATGCTCAACATCAGCGGCGGCGTGCAGCACCGTCCGCTGCATGCTGTGATTAGACGGCCTTATCGGCTCCATATAAGGAACTAAATGCTTTTTGCCGTCAGCAGTCGTTACCTCTCGTTTTGGCTCTTTATAGATTACGGACCGCTTTGGCGTGAGCCGGCAAAGCGGCGCGACCGAATCGAGCCTCGGCGACGGGGATATCCGCGCCTTTGCCGGGAACCTGGGCGCCGGGCTCACACGCGCCGCGGCGACGGCGCTTTCCCTTGGCTGCAACATCGTTTAATCCGGTATGGATGTGTTGTCGAATCCAAAGCGGCGGCGGGCAAGTGCCCCCAGGTAAACCCTGCGGTTCCATCAGGCACCGCGGATTCCGGTAAGGGTTTAAGGTTAAGGTTGCCGTCGCACTCCAAGTTATCGGTCGCTGAGCGCATCTGTGCCGGCTCGGGGTTCAGGTACGGAGCTCCTCCTTCCGGTCCGCCGATCAATCCTTCGGCTCATAGATGTGCCGGACGAGAAACACCGGCCGCCGCTTGGCTTCGAGATAGGTCCTCCTCAGATACTCGCCGATGATGCCGATCCCCATGAGCTGGAGACCGCCGAGGAAGGTAACGGCAACGAGCAGCGCGGCATAGCCGGGGGTGTCGCCTCCGAAGATCAGGATCCTCAGGACGATAAAGGAAGCGTACAGAAACGACGCCAGCGCCACCGTGGCGCCGAGATAGGTCCAGATCCGCAACGGAATCGTGCTGAAGCTCGTAATACCCTCCAGCGCAAAATTCCACAACCGCCGGCCGTTGAACTTGCTGGAGCCGGCCGCCCGCTCCGGGCAGGCGTAATCGACGCACGTGGTCCTGAAACCCACCCAGGCGAACAGGCCTTTCATGAAGCGCCTGGATTCCGGGAGCGCGTTCAGCGCGTCGACTACGGTGCGATCCATCAGCCGGAAGTCGCTTACGTCCTCCGGGATCATCGGCTCGGCGATCCGATTATAAAGGCGGTAGAACCAAGCGGCCGATATGCGCCTGGCCCGTGAGTCCGTGTCACGGCCGACGCGACGGGCGAGCACCACATCGTAACCCTGCCGCCACTGCTCGATCATCTCGAAGATCAGCTCGGGCGGGGCTTGCAGGTCCACGTCGATCGGCACCACGAGCCGTCCTCTCGCGATCCGCATTCCGGCCGTAAGCGCGGCTTCCTTGCCGAAGTTACGGCTGAGATCGACTACCCGCACCCGGTTATTCCGCTGCTGATATGCGAGGAGACGCTCCAGGGTGGCATCCGAGCTGCCGTCGTTTACGAAGACGACCTCCAGACGTACCGCAGGCTCGCCGGCGACCATCCGATCCACCCGGTCGAGGAAGAGGCCGACCGTTTCGGCCTCGTTATACACCGGAACCACCAGTGATACCGAGATCGTCGGACAGGCCTCGAGGCTTCGCCCACCGTCGTCGGATACCCTCGTGCACATGACGTTTAGTAGAACCGGAAAAACAAGCCCATGCGGCAAGTCTAAAATAGACTTCGGATTTGAGACACCCCTAGCGCTTCAACATCCTTGTTATGATGAATTTGATGCATGATATATTATTGATCAATTCAATCGAATTCTTGTCATCGAATAAATCTTAAATCTCCATATCCATCAATTAAAACTTGATTTGGTGCTAGATGCCATCGCTTTGGCCATCAGCGACAATCAGGCGGCCCAACCGATGAACGAGGCCAAACGTCAACTCTTCACGACCATCTTCGAGCAGGATCGCAAGGCCGTCTGAGCGGTAGCTTCAGACTCACCTTCCCCTCACCCTCCTTCAGACTGTTTTAAGGTTTGGAAAAGACAAAGACTCTGCCGCCGCTTCTCTCTCCCTCCCCCTCATCATTCTATCAGCCGTAGGTTGGATAAGGGTCAGGCCCCGCACCCAACATCCGGCTATCATCCATCCTACCCTGCCGGCGACTGGCAGCCGGTCAGCCGGAAGCCGACGACTCAGGCTCACGCTGGTCGAACCGGGAGGCATCGCCCTTCCCCAGCCGCAGGACCAGCGGTGGCTCCTGGGCCATGTCCAGCACCGTCGTCGGCTCCAGGCCGCAGAAGCCGCCGTCGATCACCAGCTCGACTTCCCGGTCCAGCCGCTCGCGCATCACGTAGGGGTCGGTGAGGGGCATGTCGTCCGACGGTAACATCAGGGTCGTGCTCAGGATCGGTTGGCCCAGCTCCGCGAGCAGAGTCCGGCAGATGGCATTGTCCGGTACCCGGATGCCGATGGTCTTGCGCCGCGGGTGGAGGAGGCGCCGCGGCACCTGCTTGGTCGCCTGGTGGATGAAGGTGTAGGGACCGGGGGTGAGGCCCTTGAGCAACCGGAATGCCTGGTTGTCGATGCGTGCGTAGGTCGTAATCTCCGAGAGGTCGCGGCACACCAGAGTGAAGTTGTGCGTGTGGTCCAGATTGCGAATGGAACGGATACGCTCCAACGCGGACTTCTCACCGATCCGACAGCCCAGGGCGTAGGAAGAGTCGGTGGGATAGACGATCACACCCCCCTGCAGCAGGATGTCTACCGAGCGCTGAATCAGGCGCGGTTGGGGGTTTTGAGCATGGATTTCGAAGAACTGTGCCATGATTGCTGACGAGGCTTTGCCTCGGACCGACTAGGTGGTGTTGACATTCACAGCCGACTGCTTGAATCACCCTCTCCCCAACCCCTCTCCCTCCAGGGAGAAGGGCTTTTGGGGAGTCGGTTCTCATCCTGGATCTGTGACATGTTGCGGGCGTTTAAACACGTGAAAACAGTCGGTTATCATTAAATGTCAACACTCCCTAGTATCCCATTTCATCCCATTTTGCACGTGTAGGAACGGCCTCCGTGCCGTTCCGCTGTTCGGAACGCCACAGAGGGCGTTCCCTACAGCAAAATCAAGCGAAATGATGCACTAGGGTATGTTGACATTTAGAGCAAACTCTAACCTTCGGGTTTGTCTCCTAATGGTACAGGATTCACAGGATTTTCAGGATATTATAATTGTTACTTAAGAAAAATAATCCTGTTAATTTTGTCCGGTAGTGGTAGTTTTTCAAGTGGGCACAAAAAGCCCCTCTCCCGGGGGGAGAGGGGGTGTAGCCTGTAGCGCACCCTACCCATTGCCAGAGGCGATGTTTCCATTTATACCTTAACCATTACCCCACTTTCAACTCACCCACCACCAGGCAGTTAAAGCAAGCCTTGTTACATATGCGGCAAAAAAATTCCCCAGGAAAGAACCGAACCGATGCTAACTGCACTTAGGCACTGCTGTACCAGCATTCTCCCCGCTCATTGGGCATGGATCCAAGGCCATCCTGTTTCCTCCCAGTCGGCCCAGATGGGGATGCAGAAGCTCGGTAGCGGGGCCGTACTCCCGAGCCCGGTCCGGGGATTGCCCGGCCCGTGGAAATCGGAGCCTACCGAGGCCAAGAGCCGATGCTCCTGCGCGTAGCGGGCGAAGAGGAGGCACTCGTCCCGGCTGTGGTTGCCGGAGACCACCTCGATGCCCACACCGCCGAGCGCCGTGAACTGACCGATCAGCCGCAGCAGCTTGGTGCGCGTAAAACGATAGCGCCCCGGATGAGCGATCACCGCCTGTCCCCCGGCGTCGCGGATCCAACCCACCGCGGTCTCGAGACTCGCCCAATCTCCCGCCACATGGCCGGGCTTGCCCCTGACCAGGTAGTGCTTAAAAACCTCGCGTTCATCCGCCGCGTAACCCTGCTGCACGAGAAAACGGGCGAAGTGGGTGCGACCGATCAGCCAGCCGTTGGAAAAAGCCCCGGCACCCTCGAATGCACCTTCGATGCCTTCCTTGGCGAGGCGGCGACCGATCTCCTCGGCCCGCCGGCGGCGATACGTCGACAGCTCCGCCAGGCCATCGCGGAGCGCCTGGTTCCGAGGATCGATCCCCAGGCCGATGATATGGATGGTGCGCCCGCCCCAGGTGACGGAGATTTCCACGCCGGGCGACAGGATCAGCCCGGCGGCATCCGCGGCCGTCCGGGCCGCGGCCAGGCCGTCCAGGGTATCGTGATCTGTCAGAGCCAAGACATCCACACCCCTGGCCGCGGCGAGGGCGATCAATGCCGATGGCGTCAGGGTACCATCAGAGGCCGTCGAGTGGGTATGCAGGTCGTATACTCGGAGCATGCGATTATTCTATACCTGCTGCAAGTCGATTTTCGCTACCATTGCATGCTATGAAATCGGAATCCCGTACCGACTCGCGGTCAGGTCCTTGGTATTTGGAAGGGGTGATCTTGCTGCTCCTGTCGGCGCTCGTCCTGGTCGGCATCGGGTGGCTGTTGCCTATTCGTGAGCTGGTATTTCCCCAGCAGGAATCGCCTGCGCAGACTCGGCCCAACCGTCCACCGATTGCCGTTACCATTCATATCAAGGCCGTCGCCGGTGAGGGAGCGGTCGTCGATGTCCGTGAATACAGCCATGATCCGGAAGGAGAGACACTCCGTATTCGAAGTCTCGGGTCCCCTCGATTCGGTACAATCGAGCAAATCGACCATTATCGTTTCCGCTATTCGGCGCCGCTACGGGATGTGAAAATAGACACTTTCCCCTACCGGATCCAGGACACATCCGGAGGGGAGAACGAAGGTTGGGTTTTAGTCAGGATCGCCACACGTGCGCAGAGTCGGCCCGCGCCCCAGCGTGCAACGACGGGTATCCGTGACCATTCCCTCCGGCAGTCGGCGGAATTGAAGAAACCACCCACCGAGACGCAAGCGGAAGCCATCCTGGCTACCGGGGTGAAGGTGAAGTCCGGGGAACCGCTGCAAACGGCGCCGGCAGCACCAAAAACGGTGCCGACGGCACCAAAACCGGATGTCGTCGCGGCTCCAGAGCCGGTACCGCTACCCGAATCGGGGGCAATATCCGAGGCGGCGGTCGCCACTCCTGAGGCGGTACCCATGTCGTCGAAGGAGCTGCGTGCGCGTATCACCGAGGCCCTGGATGCGGAGGACCTGCCACAGGTCAGGTCTCTCTGTAAAGAAGCGATGGAGACCAACCCCTCGCCCTCGATCGCCAAGTTCTGCCACAGGTGGTGGTTTATGTTCGAATGAAGGTTCAATGCCGGTAACCCGCGATTACGCCTCGCTGGCACGACGCATCAAGGCCTGGGGTCGCGCCCTCGGCTTCCAACAGGTCGGCATCGCCGACACTGCCCTCGGGCTTGCGGAGCAGCGTTATGCAACCTGGCTACGCCAAGGTCGGCACGGCGAAATGGACTATATGGCGCGCCACGGCGCCCGGCGCAGCCGACCCGAATCTCTGCTCCCCGGCACCTTACGGGTCATCTCGGCGCGCATGGACTACCGGCCCGAGACCGGGGAATGTGCCTGGGCGGCGCTCGCAAACCCCGCGACTGCCTTCATCTCCCGCTATGCCCAGGGCCGGGACTATCACAAGGTGCTCCGCAGCCGCCTCCGACAGTTGGCCGGGCGCATTCGCGGCGAGATCGGCGACTTCGGGTACCGGGTGTTCGTGGACTCCGCGCCCGTGCTGGAGAAGCCCCTGGCCGAGCAGGCGGGCCTGGGCTGGATCGGCAAGCATACCAACCTGATCAACGTTCGGGCCGGCTCCTGGTTTTTTTTAGGCGAGATTTACTGCGACCTGTCGCTGCCCCCGGACACGCCCGCCCGGAACCACTGCGGAACCTGCCGCGCCTGCATGGACGCCTGTCCGACCCGGGCCATCGTCGCGCCCTATGTGCTGGATGCACGCCTGTGCATCGCCTACCTCACCATCGAGCTCAAGGGTGCCATCCCCCCGGAGCTGCGCCCGCTGATAGGAAATCGCATCTATGGTTGCGACGACTGCCAGTTGGTCTGCCCCTGGAACCGCTTCGCCCGGAGCTGCGCCGAGCCTGACTTCCAGCCCCGTCAGGGACTCGACCACGCCACCCTGTCGGACCTGTTCGCCTGGAGCGAATCCGAGTTTCTGAAGTGCACCGAGGGCTCGGCCATCCGCCGGATCGGATATTGCGCCTGGCTGCGTAACCTGGCGGTGGCGCTCGGCAACGGCCCCCCCTCCGCGGCCATCACGGCGGCGCTACGGGCCCGCCTCGACCACCCGGACCGGCTGGTGCGCGAGCATGTCGCCTGGGCCCTGCAACAACATCGGGGCCTGTCCGGCCTGCGCGTGAATCAGGAGGCCAAGGCGGTAGGTTCCTCGCAATCCGGATAGCGCTGCCGCCTGCCTGGTACGTCCGTGCGTCGATCGAGCGGGCTCCGATCCACGGCGCCGCGGATAACTGCAAATCGTACAGTTTTGTAGGTCGGGTTAGGCGCATCTTTCGAGGGTTGAGGAATGCAAACACCTTCGAATGCGCCGTAACCCGACATTCGATCGTACACCTGCTTGTTTCGTAGAAGGCGCCGATTCAAACGAGGCCGGCGGCATGCAACGGCGTTATGTGCGGATTCGATAAACCGTGTCCTGATTAGCAAGAATCTTCAGCCAGACTCGTGGTCTAAGTTCTTGAGGGGCCGATCCCCTTCCTGGGTTTTCTCAAGAAATGGAGTGTGTCATGGCCATGAATCACATCCAGTTTCAGTCTGGGATGTCGCTGTCTGAGTTTTCCCAACAGTTCGGGACGGAGACGCCGCGCGAAGCGGCGTTGGAGCGCGCGCGTTGGCCCGAGGGCTTTCATTGCCCGCGCTGCGGGAGCGCGG
>Ga0209568_1000836_pt1 | contig 11172 bp, 10 predicted proteins | sample WorMetOlspDAHAB2_FD_187406 | JGI IMG/M metagenome (GOLD analysis project Ga0209568, IMG submission 187406) | Marine gutless worms symbiont microbial communities from Max Planck institute for Marine Microbiology, Germany - Olavius sp. DAHAB.2... ...
GAATTCACAGTTTGTTAAAGCGAGCTGATGTCAGAGGGAGCGCTGACATCATTTACCGTATGTGACGCATATTGCTACTCTGTAGGTCAATCATAGTTATTGACGTCAAAAAGTAGGTCACGCAGAGAATATTTAATACTGACGGATAATATTATAGTGCGTGATCATTTCTTTAATTTGACGAAGAAATATAATCTCATTGGCAGACTTTAATACGATGTAACACAATTTTTTTGATAATTTGGTAGTGGCTTACTTTTTTGGGCCACCCCGTATAACGGAGGGAATTTAACTATTGGGCTGCAGGTCGAGGTCAAAATCCGGTGCAGCTTTAAGTCGATTAGCCTACCTATAGTAGCATGCCCGGAACTATAATGCTGCGCCATTGAAACTTTCGCTAGCGGAACTGTGGCGCTGTACTAAGCTCCGGCTTCGGCCTAATTCATCAGCTACTATCTCAACAGCAGGTCACAATCAGAGTCAGACACCGAGGGAATGAACGTTATACAGGCATCACCATATATAGGCTCTCTCGCCACTTCTACCGTTCGATGCTCGATGAAATATTTCGTCCTGAAACAGTTAAAAATTCATGAAACTTTAGACATGTTTCAAGACCCCCTTTTGAAATACTTCATGAAACAGATACTTACCTTTAACTGGCTTACTTACTGACTTAAATTCTACTTATACAGGGTGGTCCAAAAAAACTGGCAGACTTTTTTGTACGCGTCAACTTCATACGCCTTAACTTCATCAAATAGTAACTAATTTTCAAAATTATTTCACTGTCTGAACCAAGGGAACATTGGAATGTCAGTGTCTTAAAAGCAACAACTGAAAACACGACTTCTGTAACAGCACATTTTAAGAAACTGACAACAGGAAACAACGTGTTTATTGTCTCAGCTATTATCTAAAGTAACTGTCACATCCTGCAGTTTTTACATCAAATGTTCAATATGTCCGCCTTGCAGCTGGACGATGCACTCTTAAAATGTGTTGTTACAGAAGTCTTGTTTTCAGTTGTTGCTTGTAAGACACTGACATTACACAAGGTAGTGTAGCGACACACTTGAGGTGTGGTGGGATCTTCAGTGACAGTACTATTACAACTGTCCTTCTGATTCTGACAGTGAAATAAGTTTGAAAACTGGTCAATATTTGACGAAGTTAAGGCGTACAAAACAAAGTGTGCCAGTTTTTGGGTCACTCTGTATATACCCTAGCGCTAATAAGTCACACAGAAAATCACATCTAAAGTGACCACAGCAAAACTGCAACTTTGTACGAGATGGGTGTTTTGTCTAACAAACATCAAGTTTATGTCCATTATTTACGTTTCAATATCTGATATACCGGAGCCTAATGTCTATATAGACATTATTTCCCTTCTTTCGATACTTTTTTTTCGTCAAGCACGGAATATAGGCTTTATGCGAAACGCAAAACGCATGACCGCTATAAACAGACTCAAAAGACTTCGTTCATTGATGGAAGTTATGACTATACGTTTAGCACTGAATGTTCATGTCAAGTTAATTACAACACGTTAACGCACAAGAGACTGCATTGTAAGCATTAGGGTAAAAATAAGACGCAAGTATCCTTATCAACACTGATGTTACGTGTCGCGTTGGCAGAAATGTGGAAATCAAAGTTCGACTTAATGTGCTCGACAAGCACATCGTTGCGTGTCTACCTTACGTCGCAGTAGAATATTGGTTTGACGGGCCACACACAAAACTGCCGTTTCACACGCGTGGAAATAGACGTGCATGTGAGTGTTTAGAGTGAAAAAAATGAAGCGAGATTGAGTGGGATTTTTTTTTCTTTCACTTTCACTTAGTGACAAATTTCGTAACAATGAGATTACAGCATACAGGGACATGCATTTGCTGAAAATGAGGACAGATGTATGTCGTCTCTCATGTTCTGCAAACAAAATGAACAAGTTTACTCTCAACTCTGTTTAGGCTAGTTTAGACAACTGTCAACTGATCTGACAGTATTTGGTTCTGCTATTTGAATTTTTTGTTGCCGATCACAAATTTTTAAATTTTAACGAATTAACGCTCTAATGAGATTCGAAACGGACTGCCAAAATCAGACTTTCACAGTGTGATTCGAAACTCTTTAAAGCGTTAGTTCATTTATCAGTATCGTCGTCTGGTCGTACTACTGCTGCGTCACTTAAGTGAGGAGGTGAGTTAAGATTTGCTGGCAAGTGACTGACAAACCCAGACTGGAGTCCGGTGCGTGTGGGACTGACCTGCAGCCAGATGACGAGAGGCCGAGTGAGGTATCCGTCAACGTGGAAGGAATGATACAGCCAGTAGAACATATGCGCGCCGGGCCGTACGACCACGTAACCCCAGAACTCGGTGCCTTCTTCGTTTTGGCCTCTGTTGGAAGCGCCATCTGTTCAAACGGCAGTACATTGTTGTAAGTTACTGTTATCCAAATGAAATTGCCAACCAAGTGTTTTGCGGGTTAACATACAGAGCCAGATTTAAGGGTACTCATGGATGGCGGACCCAAGCTTCCCGCAAACAGAGGACCTCCCATCAATCCAGTTCCACCGTCACTCCTGAAGTTACGACCTTACGGCGCTTCATAAATTAGATTATTAGTATCATTATTTTATTGATTGGTTTTAGCCTATTATTGTGCGTAAATATTGTCACACAATGTTTAGCACCAGCTGATAATATTCTCGTGCTCCTTCAACGTTTAAATTTGGTGAAAATCTAGCCTGAGTGGCGGATTTTCAGTACGATTAGGTGATTTTAGATATAAGGGGACCGATGGATCCCGGACCCAGGCTATATCGGCTTACTTTTTTGGGCCCCCTGCATGTTTGTAGTGCACCTTATCCACCTCCGAAATGACCTATATTGTGTCGGGATGCGACGTTAAACTCCACTCACTCACTAGTGCACCTTACCGATGATATGCACACAGAACGACAGTAGTAATAGAGAACACGGCGTCAGCATCGTCATTATCACTGTATGATATTGTATCCTTGTTGCTGCTCTACTCGATCCGCTTAATAGTGTGACAGCGTTAACTGCTTAATGTTGACTCTAAAGTCGTACCGGCGGAGGGGGATTCAAATAAACGGACGTAAGGTGGGTAGCGGTAGGTGGTTAACAATTATTATTTACAGCTGGTCTCTGCAGTCGTCGGACGTAGGATACCTTCTCACATTTTGTCGCGCAAACCGAATTTTTGTTCTCCGTGAATTGCCACACCTGCAGAAAATAAACTGTTCGTTTAATATTCGCAAATCTCAATGCTGTGATTGTGTAGATACCGCCGTTTTAGTCTGCTTTTACCGCGTTGTTGTTCACGCGAAAAAAACCGTGATGTGTTTGGCTCGGTTTGTATCGTGGATTTCGTGGATTTTCCACTTTCTCGTTTTGTTTCCAAATAAAATGACAGCAGCAGTCTTTTTTTACTATGCGTTTACCGATAATTTTATTTGCATACTTACCTTTCAGATAACACTTTCTGACGTCACAACAACGTCATGTTGCAGTTTGTTTTTGTTTACGTTTATTGAAGCGTGCGTGCTGTTTTAACTGTGATTCTATACGCGTTGAAACCGATATGTCGGTGTATTATTGTGACACAGTTATCATCACAAGCGCTAAATCGCCATCATGAATCGGAGTTCGGCTGCGAAAACAAAGTCGGCCAGCAGTCGGCTGGACGCAATTCGTCCGTGGTCGGTGGTTCGCCGAGAGCTGTTCAATTCGTCGGTTCTGAACAAGGACAGTTGGGACATCACGTTGTCCAGTGGCATTGAGGTGAACTTCGATTAAACTGTTTGGTGGCTATTTGTTCTTTCTTTACAGTATATGATGAGTATAGTACGTGACACATTTCCTGCTTCCAACCGCTGGAAAAAAACGGCAGGTTCTGCGCAACAATCAGCAATCAGCAATGAAGTGTAACGGATGCAGGCAATGCCTCTATATCCGTATCCTTGTATCTATTACAGTATTACTGACTATGTACTTTCTATTATGTACTCAGATCTGTCTCCGGTTCCGGTTATCTTAGAAGTCCAATCATACATAACATCCTGATCTTTCCAATATTTATCTAATCTGGTTTTAAATGTATTTACACACTCCACAGCAACAACATAATCTGGTAGGCTATTCCATATGTTAACAACACGTGCAGTAAAGTAAAATTTTCGTAAGTTACTGTGAAAGCTATGGTTTAGTGGTTTGTATATACCTGTATTACCTCTTGTGGCATTGTAGATACTGGGTAGTAATTCTGGTACAGCAAAATGGTCGTATTTTTGCTTAATAATTTTGAATACCTCTATCATATCTCCTCTTATTCTTCTATATTTTAACGTATGCAGGTTGGAATAGGAATAGGAAGTTCCTGGGCTGCTTATGCAGAATTTCAGTTTACTGTATGCTACTTATCACACTAGTTATTCTCTGTGACCAAAACAGCACATGGCAAAAAATATAATCAACAAAACTGCCGATCTTAGCAATAGACAACTCCTCATCAGTTTGACATCTCTTCTAAGACATCTATTAAGTTGTCCCGAACTTTTATCGATATTTTTGCAATCGTTACTTTGTACGTGTTTTATGTGGTGGTTCGCGTGCGGCCGACAAGTCTAATTAAGCGAAGATTGTTGTGTTAGAAAGCTCACAGTGTATGGCTCGTGTTCTGTGTATACATATACAGATGGACTCGGTGTTGAATATCGAGATGAGGCTGCACGTGTTTAGCTGTGTTCACTTGAGCGGCGGCGTGACAGTTTTCTCGCTGTATGACAACCACGTTCTAGACATCCGGCGAATCAACGATTGGACAAAGCAGACCGACGCTGCTCGGTAATTGGAACTTCTGCGTTGCGTTTCTCTGATTGATTGATGGATTGATCTTCTGTCGTAGTGTTTTTCAACCTTGCCACTGCAGTGAAACCATTTGAGACGTCTAGAGTGCTGCATGTAACGCACGGGTCTTTGTTCTATTCCAAGTGAAAAAAAAATGGACAGAAACATTTTCCTGCATGCACGACGATAAAAACATCGATCGATACACTGTAATTGTTGCCTAAAACAAGAATGAACTCCTGTAGCCTGGAGATTTCGGCCGTTGTTTTGGCAGTTTTACTGGCCACCGGCAGAACCCTGGATGGCGTCAACGAATCTTTTCGGCTCCGCGGAACCCTGATTGAAAACCACTGCTCTATTGGTATACGTCATACAGACGTAACACGTAACAACTTTAACCTGCATCCGTAGGCCTATAGTTCGCGTTTTCATTTTATAGTGTTGTTGTTTTCTGTTTGCTTCGATTTTATGCGAAATAAACTTTACATATTAAAATTCAATAAACGTGAGTCGTAAAGTCTCTCTTTCGACTTAAAAGAATAAATTGAAACTCGTAGATAGAACAGCAAGATGCACAGAATACTGAACATGAAGAATGCCTGAGACTCTGAAAGTCGCAGAAAGCAATTAGAGATTAATCATCTGAATTAAATTGATCGATTAACGTTTTTAACGCTGTGATTTCTGTTATTATTGTACTGCATTGTCACAGTGAGCCTAAATTATAATACAAAAAAAGCAATTTCGTCCTAGGATTGTAGGGCCAAGTTACTGCTGTTTGTAATTGTAAACAATTGTTTATTTAATCTCACAATATAGTGCTTGTTATGCAGCTTGACTGTGTTTGTCTGGTTTCTCTGATTTTGCCATTATGGTCCGCAACTTTTAGCTGTAATTGTCAAAGAAAGTGATAAATCTTATTACAATTGTCGCAACAGGCATGACTTCGGATGTCCCATTGCACGTATTGCGTACATACAAGAGACAAAGGTTTGTTCGTGTATAGTCGTTATACTTCTTCCGAAAATTTTTTTCCGTAGCGTGAAGCGAACAAGTCTGAGCGGCAGTTGTAAACCGCGCCACAAATTGAAATAAATCACACAATAAACGATAGTAATTCGTGGCCGGTGTAGCCTGTTTTTAGTCGCGTACATCACGTTCGTTGACAGCATTGTTGAATTTGCTTGCGTTTATTTTCTATTTAGGATAGGCAGAAATTTGTCACAGCGGTGTGGTTGGCGGCATGGCTCAGTTGTTAGGACGTCGGTCTTTGACTGGCAAACTTTCCCTGATCTATGGCTGACATGTTACCACTTTGTGGGTATAGTGTACGTTATGGGTCAACCAACCTGGCCAACTTAGCCTGTCATCCCTTCGGGGTCGGTATAGTAAATTAGTAGAAATCCAGTCTCCACCCCCGTAATCCATATAATTACATGGATTACGGGGGGAGGGGGTGGAAACCATTAAACGGCAGACCAGTGCTGGGTATGGCTGTTTGGTCGCAGGTTCAAAGTCCCATATGTGCGGGCTTAGCCTACGGTCTATAGGCTGTACGCCCGCTCTGTCTGTGACACAATAGCGCCGCTGGAGCTGCAGTTGCGGTTTGTGGCGCTATATAAGTGTTATGCCTTTACATTTACGTTTTACCTTTCACTGCTCTCCTATCCGGTATGTATGCTACGACTATCGTGTTGCACGCTGGCTATTATGACACCTCTGCCACCTGCCATAAAGTCACATGCCTTAACACTATAATAATTATAATACTTATAATAATAAAACGACAATTTATAAGGCGCAGTAATGTGGCTAGAGTCATTACAAGGGCGCCGTAGAATGTTCGCTGCTCGTACTCTGCGAAACAGTCAGCCAGTGAAGTAGGAACGTGAGAAAAGATGCGTCTTGAGCATGTTTTTGAAAGTTGTTAATCTAGGTGCCGAACGAATGTCCAGCGGGCGACCGGACAAGCCACACATTTACGTGTCAGTTTTTTTCGGTGTCTCCCTTCTTGTCTACGTGCGGTGGTCATGTGTCGATGGCGGTAGTCGAAATGCTTCTCACGCAGGTGTTTCTGGCGCTTTCAACCGACTCCTTCATTCACGTTTTTGACTATTATGATGCGGCACTAAAAGTCGGATGGATGACGTGTGTCGCTGCTACTGAAATGACGCTCTGGTTAGTCTGCTCTGCTGCTGTATATACTGTTGTGAGTCTCATTCGCACGCTCTTGTATCGAACCGTTATAATGCCTTTAGAATTAGCGTGACGTTGTAATAACAGTAGAGTACGAAATAAGATAATTCGGCATATATTCAAAATTGTATTGACGCTAAGCGATGAGCTGCAAGCTCGCTGCAAGCCAGCAGCTACACAGTACCGGTACTGTCACTCCCAGTTATAATAATAATAATAATAATATGCTAGCTTATAAGGCGCCAGTATGTCAAAGAACCTCAGAGGCGACTGCTGTATACGCGTTGCAGTTATACAGCTAAAGCAACAACTAGACTACATATGACTATTTATCAACAACAGTTTTGGCCCTCGACTTAACTTGAACAGTTTACGTGTAGAAAAAAAATACAGCACGTGTCACCTACAATGCTAGTTACAAGGGCTCTCCCTTGTAACTAAAGCATAGTAAAGCATAGTAGTTGCTCTCATTTTAACTAGCTACTGTGTGTTATTTTATTGTATTGTATGGCTGCGTTTGTCATCCATTAATAAACGGATATGATGACGATGATGAGTATAAATGCGTGTGCATAAACACTAATCAACCAGAACTATATCTAACCATAACCCTAACCCTAGGCTACTATTTAACAGCATGCAGTAGTTAGCATTCAACTAAGTATAGTCGCATGTCCTACGTATCCACGGAAATTATTATTCGACGATTATTTGCTGTGCACAGCTTTGCATACAACCGTGACACTGACGAGTACCTGCTCGGCACGACCACCGGGGTCCAAGTCTGGAAAATATCGCAGGTAAACCGAAATGAATCGAGTGCTTGAAACTGAATTACAGTTAGTTACCTATATGCGTTTATCAGTCGGTTGCGTATTTTGACCGCCGACGTCTGCCACATAACGTGTGGAGGGTTAATGATTTATAGCAGTGTCAGTCTTAACAGCATCATTGCTCACCACCCAAATCTTGAAACGAAGTAACTACCTGTTAGTGCGTTTATCGTAGTTATAAAAATAAAGTAGGCCTAGTTTAGGGCCGGATTTAAGGAGGGAGTGGAGGGGCCAGGTCCGAAAGGCGTCTCACCAACAAAGGGCCTTTCACCACACCGTTCATTTTTTTATTTCTCGTTCCTGATTTTTTCTGCGAATTACACGCGAAGAACTAAGGGCCGGTTGCATGAACGTCACTTAAATTTAAGTGACACTTAAGATCATTTCCCGTCAGGTAGTACGTCATTTTAAACATCATTTTGTATGCGTTTTACGATCTTAATGGTGGTAAGTTGGTTTTTTCCCTCATTTCATTCGTAAAACGCATGCAAAATGACGCTCAAGATGACATAATACCTGGTGCAAAATGATCTTAAGTGTTACTTAAAGTTAAGTGACGTTCATGCAACCAGCCCTAAGTCGTAGTTTCATGTGACATCCTGGAACAGCGATAAAGTTTCTGACTGAACATCGCTGCATATGAGAGACTGTCGCGACCCGATCCGTGACAGTTACAACCTAAAGTCACACAAATACGTGTGCATAACAACTTACCAACCAGCCACTAAATCTAACCCTAACCCTAACCCTAATCCTGCTACTAAACAGCACGCAATAGTTAACATTCAACTAAATATAGTCACATGTCCTACGTATCCAGATAAATTCATACGAGACAGGTTGTAATTGTCACACTGCCGTCGCGTTTTAATCCTTTCTTAATCCTAAAGCTTTTACAGTCTTCCACCCCTCCCCCCAATCAAAATGGGCGACAGACTTTCCCAGATAAATCCAGCGCTGAGATAGTTACAACGAAACCATAGTGCACATATAAGTTTGTGTAAATTGTCTGATATCGTTTCGTACATGATTGTTTATTATAACACTCTGTAATTCCGCAGATTACTGCGGTATACAGCGTAATGAATGTGAAAAAGTTAATAAAAATGGCGTTTGTTTCAGCTACATGATACGCTAACCAATTGCGGAAAACTCACCGGGGTCGTGTTCAGTATATATGAGGTGAGTTTTATGCAAGTAGTAAGTAACGTTTATTAAAACACAGTAGTAGCATAAGCTAAGTCGATGAGCAATATATTATATGATCACAGAGAGTCATTGTACATGATACATACATATACACAGTGCGATATAAAAAGACTGAATAGTATTTTTGTGTGATATGTCGAATTTACAGGGTAAATGGAATAATTTAAGGCTTTATTTTCCGTCGTGGCATTAGTAAGAATTGTCGTTTTGATTGAAACGATGATTGCACTGTAATTCTCGTCGCAGATAATTTAAAAAAATTCTGAAACAGTTGAATTCGTCACATTGGAGTAAATTTACTTAACTAAACATCGCGTACATACAGTTATTGAAAGCAATATTGTGGCACGTTATTTTCGACACACCGTGGTTGGCGGCGTGGCTCAGTGGTTAGGACGTCGGTCTTTGGCTTGCGGACTTTCGCTGCCAAATGCCTGATCTATGGTTGATACATGACAACTTTGTGGGTAAACTGTTCGCTGTGGGGCAGCCAACCAGGCCAACTCAGCCTTCCATCCCTCTGGGGTCGGTAAACGAGTAGCAATCCATGCATCACGAAGGTAGAGACGATCAAACGGCAGACCAGGGCTGTATGTGGCTGTTTGGTTGCAGATCAAAGTCCTTGGGCGCAGGCTTGGACCGCGACATAGGCTGTACGCGCGTTCAGTCTGTGACCAAAAGCGCAGCTGCAGTTGCATTATGCGGCTTGTGGCGCCATGTCAGTGTCAATTAAGCTCCATCTTAGACACATACAAACAAACAAACGGACAAAGAGACAAACAGAGAGACGCCGAGTATCGAATTTGGTGCATTTTAGCCTTAAAATGTGACATATGCTGGCAACGTTTTAATGATTTCCTGATATTCAACTGATCACAGTTCGTGTATTCGTTGGTTGATGACGGATTTTTACTCGCCCTTAAATTTCTATGAAGCATCGCGCCTCGTCCATCACAGACAGATGACAGACAAACAAACGAACGGACGTGTCTCTTTGTAAATTTGTCTGTTTTGTTTCAGAAGGAGTTTGAAACTTAGTGTTGAATGCCTTTGCTTGTTCCTTTCTGTGCAACTGTGCAGGTGTTGCACGGAATCCAGCTGGACTACGTCGTTCATCACATGCTCGTTGTGACATCTCGACGTGTCATCACCTTCGACTATGCGGTTGGTTGGTTATCGATTGCCATTCTGTCGCTACTTTCACCGTTTCGAATATCAGAAACAAGATGGTATAGGCAACAGAAACGAAATATTTTTCAATGGTTTCTGTTGTTGGTAATTTTAACAGTTCTGTGTGTTTTTAGTCTCTTTGTATGTGTGGCTTTTCGCGGTGGGCTTTTAGTCTGCGTGGAAAGGAATGATTAAATGGATAAAACCCCATAACATTAACACGAATGTGAAGGTTTGCTGGTGTAGCGTTATTAAAATTGACATTATTGTGGAATTGGCCGTAACGAATATAATTTTATGTGGTTCTACGATCACGATTGCTTCACCGCTTTAAATTCATATTCGTTAGTTGGAATAAGAATGGCATCATAGTTAAACGTGGATGGATCCATCCATGGATTGGATTCGATTTGATTGCGTCGGGATTTTCAGGAAAATTTATGGATTGGATTGTATTATGTCAGCAAAAATAGCCCCCAAATTTAACTATGAATGACATAGCGCGCGCCCATCTGCGTACTCAAGTGCAAATTAAAACTCGGGTTAAATTAGTCGAAATTTTCACTTATTATCACTGTTCATTTCTACCCTCTGTGTATACATGTAGGCTGTTATTATCAAGCTGTGTAGTTTTTTTTCGTGCTAGTTACTGTTTCGGTGTTTTTTACTGGTTCCAGTTCCGGCAAACATTTATCGTTATTTTTTTGCATATTTTTATCTTAACATATGTACAAGTTATATAATAAATAAGTAAATAAAATTACGACGCTCGAAATTATTGTCAACAGTTACAGTTGTGAGCGCTTTGGTGATTTGCAGAATGGTGTCGTCATCAACGTCTATCCGAACAAGCATGTCGGTCTGCTTTCATGGTGCCTATTATT
>Ga0209568_1000837_pt1 | contig 11161 bp, 5 predicted proteins | sample WorMetOlspDAHAB2_FD_187406 | JGI IMG/M metagenome (GOLD analysis project Ga0209568, IMG submission 187406) | Marine gutless worms symbiont microbial communities from Max Planck institute for Marine Microbiology, Germany - Olavius sp. DAHAB.2... ...
GGCACAGAGTTATGTGGAGTCCGAGCGCCGAAGGCGGTTGGAACGAGGCGCCGAGGGTGGTAGGGTGTGGGGAGGGGGATACCCTTAACCTTCACACCGCCAAAACGATTGCCACCTCCATCGTACACTCCAAGCTTGACTACTGTAACTCTCTGTATATATATAACGGCCTTCCAAAATATCAAATAAATAGTATCCAACACATTCAGAATGCTCTTGCTCGAACGAGGCTCCAAAATTCCAACACATCACTCCTATTCTGAAATCTCTTCACTGGCTTAAAGTTTCTGAACGGATTGAATATAGGCCTAAAATCATTTCTCTCACAAAATTCTCAATACCACTCATCCACCGCATGTCTATGACCTTGTATCTATTCGGTCTCCTCATGGTCACAACACACGCTCTTCACGTTATGTCACTCTGATCAAACCACCATCATCGCTCAAAGTCACTCACCGCTCCTTCCGACATGCTTCACCTCATCTTTGGAACCAGCTTCCTACATCACTCAGAATTCCTCATCCAAATTATTCATCCCCCTCTCAGCGACCTTCATTTTGGACATGCCGGTTTAACTTGCTACACACTGCTATCACCTTCCATCACTTTTTCACTGTTTCACTCTGAGCTCAAAACCTACCTTTTCAGAAAATCTTATCTTCCACCTTAGTCTGTTTCCGTCTGTCGGACTGATCTCATGGCTCTAGACTGTTCACCAGACTTATTTGCTCATCGGTTTTACGTTTTAGTTGTATTTTTTCTCTGTTTTAGCTCTCTGGTCAACTTTTGGGCACCGTTTGATGTCTCCAACCCCGTAATTGATGCTATTACTTACTGACCCAACTTTGTCGCTTACGCTATAAACTTAAGTAATAGAAAAAAGAGTGAATGCGATAATAATGCATTGTACTCATAACAACCGTTGACGCACACAAACACACACATACTGTTACGAGACCGTGCTTAGACTCCGTTTTGTAGTATGTATGTTTCATAATATTAATTATTGTTTCGATCTTGTTCGTTTTATTAATGTAAAAAAACCGCAGTTTATACGCTAGTTAACGGCGTCATTACACATCAAAAACAGCAAATATCAAAAAGCGATATTACGCAGCATGACATTGCATAAGTGTCAATTGATTGGAAATGATTTAGATCCGCCGATGATTGATGAAGTTCCGGTTACTGTTGGTGTCTTGACAAGGTCTCAGACGACGGCGTTGAGACAGTGCAGCTCAGCTGATCTACCTGTTCCTGATTCTGTGTCGAATTCAGATGCTGTTCCACTCAATGTGATTGATTACTCTGCTGATGATCTTGTCGATGTTGTGCTTAGTTCAACTGATGAGTTGATTAAACTACAACATGATGACTCTACATTGTCACATTTGTTTGAACTTGCCAAGGATAAGTCGTTAGTTTCTGACGATTTGCCGGGCTTTTATCTTGAGAAAGGTATTCTCATGCGATCTTGGCGTGATAAAGAGTTGCCTACTCTTACAGGAACTGAGTTATCTCAGATTGTTGTGCCAAAGCCTTTGAGAGCTAAAATCTTAAGCTGGCTCATGACATTCCAGCTGCTGCACATCTCGGTATGATTAAGACTAAGAAGCGTTTGGAACAACACTTCTATTGGCCTTTTATGTCGAAAGATATCAAGCTTTATATCCGGACTTGTGATGTTTGTCAGCGATTGGGAAAAGGTGGCAAACCTGCTCCAGCTCCTTTGTACAATCTTCCGGTCATAGCAGAACCATTTTCATGTATCGCTATTGACATTGTTGGTCCTTTACCTGTTTGTCGCGATACTGGAAGTGGTTTTATTCTGACAATTGTTGACCATTGTACTCACTTTCCAGAAGCGTTGCCACTGGTTACTCATGGAGCTGTTGATGTGGCTAAAGCACTTGTGTCTGTGTTTAGTCATTTTGGTTTTGCACGTGAGATTTTGTCGGATTGTGGAAGTGAGTTCATGTCTCAGTTAACAAAAGCATTTTTGGATGAGTTTGGCATTAAGCACATTCGTACTAGTCCATATCATCCTGCTACTAACGGATCTTGTGAACGTTTCAACGGCACTTTGAAGTCGATGTTGCGTGCGGTTGCTGAAGAGTTTCCAGATTCGTGGGATCAAACCTTGCCGTGGATTCTTTTCGTATATCGAGAAATATCGTTGTCAGTGTCCTCCCAGGTTGGGGCAGGTCGGGCGTCAGAGCGCGGTGTCCCCGGTGAAGGTTGACAGTTGTTCATTTCGTTATGTTGAGCGCCAGCCGGCCTGGGGTGTAGGAGCGCCGACTCCCCCTTTCGGTTGTTGCGTTCCATAGTCGGTCGTCACGGGAAAATCGGGCAGCACTCCGGTATCGTGGTCGACTCTCGGGTGCTCGGGTCGGTAAGTCGTCACAGTCAGAAGTCAGTCACAGTTAAGGCGTGCACCTCGAATGGGCACCCAGCCAACACTCTTGACGGCGGAACTGGAAGGTCGGGTCAGTAAAGTTGACAGTGAAGGCGTGCACTGATACAGGCACCACCAACACCTAGCGACTGTAGCTCTCGGTCTGGCCCGTTGAGGAACGTTGAGTGGGTTCGTACTCTGTGCAATGTGCGCGGTTTAATACCCCTGAAAACAATAAGTTACCGCAGTTAGTGAAGCGTGTGGTGTCGTGCATGGAAGAGGCAACACATCAGTTTTCACCTTTTCTTCCGTTTATTTCAGCAGCACGAATATCCACGAATGCAGTAACCGTCAGATTAACTCCACGAAACGATTGCGTAAGTTCACAAACTACCGCTGCGCAGACCGTAAGTTACGACTGTGGACTGTTACAGTGGGCGACTGAGACCACAAATGCAAACGGCAACATCCAAGTCGAGGTCTGCATGCGAATAGTTAAGACCACGCTAGAATTTCCCAGCGGCAAGAGACAAGGGCTTCTGCTGCCAGTGAAATTCTAAGACGGAAGAGGCTGATATCAGCGGGAAATCGAGTTATATAGTAGGGACCTGCGAATCGTTTTTTTTTCGTTCGAATCGAATCTTCGAATCGAATCGGCCGTATCACGCAAGCCGTAACAAAGCCTGACGGCCTATAATATGTTGACGACTAGCATTGTGAACGAACGAGAGTGATGTACGGAACTGAGTACTTGTTCATTTCAATTCAGTCCTAAAACGCGTCAAACAATGCCGTTGTACGCTTATTAACTCCCAAAGTCGACTTTAAACGCAAATTTAACCACCACCAATCGTTTCTTTACGAAGACGATTGACAGCGCGGACGATTCGAAAATTTCGAATCGGACCATCACTACGAATCGAATCTCGAATCGGACGTACGATTCGAAATCGAATCGAATCAGGAAGCTTCGCAGGTCCCTATTATATAGTGACGCTAAATCACTAAAACACTGTTCCATTGGAGACACACACATTAGCAAAAGAAACAGACACTGCGATTGGTTGACAAGAACTACTCACACGGACCCGGTAGACGAACTCTCAACTCGGACACATCTGCACGAAAAGGCCTACGCTGGTCACGTGTCTAACTTACTCCGCGGTCAAACACAAAACGAAAGACTCCAGTTACCTAACACTGAACTGACAATTCAAGCAACACACGACTGGGAACGGACGGGCCATGCAGCAGCAAACACTCAAGTCCGAAACTAAAAGTAAACTATCAAACTAAAACTTATATGCGTACAGCGAAAAGTCTATTGAAATGAATGGTAATGCAGTGAAAATACCATGAAAAACTATCAACTAACTCGTAACTGGCAACGCAGACAATTAATCGCACGCAAAACTATTAAAAGTAAACGAAGACACAACTATTCAGTCGACTATCAACTCAACAGACACAAATAATCGCTAAAAGCTATTAAACTTGCGTGGAAAGTCAACGCATGAATGCATGAATGAACGGCACTTGCAGCGCATGCCGGCAGCTGAGCCGGCCGGGCGGGCAGCAGCGTGACCCAGATATCGGCGGACTGACAACTCGAAACTATAGGCCCTAGCAGAAATATGCACGCGCAGCGCTTGCAGTGTGTAGAATTAATGCAAGGGAGAAACTGTAGCTGCTTGCATGAATGGATATAGCTTGCTGCTATATCCGACAAGAGCGCAACTGTCCGCGTGAAATGTACACGCACACACTCGAACTGGTACGGCAAATAAAACTATTAATCGGCAGTTCAATCAAACATACAGAATAAATCGCTGGAACTGAACTAACTCCAATGCAGAAACTGTATTCAGTTGAAACAACTAGACATTACAGGTAATATAGCTTAATAGGCTATTTAATGCGTAAAGTGCAACAAAAATGCGTGCAAAGTTATCGCAACCAGTTAACTAAAACCTTTTAAGATGAATTAATTAATATGTTAAAAAATGAAAACTGGATAGAAGCTTGCGGAATGCAACAGAAAACTTTGCAGCGCTTGCTAGGCTTAGCGGAGTAAGTTGCGACCTACTTGCATATTAATAAACATCACGTGATCCGGTTGCACTCTTGCGGCAGTATATAAAGAAACTTTGTCAACATCGCAGCGTGAACTGATCGAATAGCAATTTACCATTGAAACTGCTCTATCCAGACTATTTCCATTGTAGCCGAAGCGAAACTATTATTAGCCGGATGATGCTGACTTAATAGATGTTTGCTAGCGGTAGATTGCTATAAACTGCAGGTATTCAGCCAATGTATAGAAACTGCTATATTCGCGTTGACAGGTGAACTATTCTATTGACTAAGTTTAGGGCTAATAATAATAGAAATATAAGGGGGTAGGGGGTAATTCACCACAGTACCCTTGCAAACACCCTTTCGCATGATAACTTGGGCCGCGTAAACATTTAGCTCGCAGGCCTCGCAATTCGTTCCCGTTCCCCCACAAAAACCACACCCAAAATTTCGGCTCGATCCTGCAGGCCTCGCCTTTCGGCCATGCGACCAAACTGACCGACTCGAATACGCTGATTGTCGTCTACTGGGACAATTGCGCTTTCGATTTTTCAATGTTTCTTCTTGAAAAAGTCCGCAGCCTGTCGGAAGTTATGCCACTGAGTACAACACATAAACTGGCGAAGCCAAAAAAGTCTAGATTATCCCAACCCGAAAAAAATGGGTTTTTAAAATAGGGTTTCGTACTCGTATCTGTAGAACGGTGTGCAATTTCGGAATTCTGCTTCACTGCTTTGTTTCGCTCAATGAGGCCTATATAATAGGTACCAAAACATTGGAGTCTCCCTTGAAAATTTTCTGCTAGGTGGCGTCAACCCTTTTGACAATTTTTTAAAGTTGATTTTTAATCACAGCTGGTAAGACCCTCTGCCATATTGTAGAGCATATACTGCCTCATAAAATATCAACTAATTGCAAACGCGTTTTTTTCTAACTCGAAAAAATTGGTTTTGAATATAGGGTTTGACGCGAATATCTCGGGAGAATGGTACGCAATTTCAGAATTCCGTTTTCACTAATGTGTAGCGCACGACGGGTCCTACAGATAGTCTGCTAAAATTAGGGTGACCCTTGAAAATTGTCGGCTAGAGGGCGCTGAATTTTTCGTCGAAAAAAAATTACGCATTCAACACGTCGCTGACGAGTCAAAATCGAACGGCGGCTCACCGCCTTACCCACCGATGATGGGAGTGTACCGCTCATGGTACCGCTGCATGGTTGCCAGATTTTTTCACGAGAAGCCGTCAACAACAAGCCCAATTTCGTCTCCCAATGTTTATAAGCAATTTATTCAAAAGTAGTCCTAACGCTGTTGTATCCATGACTGGCCCAACAGCTGCTACTGCTAGTCGCCTGCCCAGCTAGTGTCAGTCGACCCATTCGCTGCTAGTCTTTGTCCAGCGTAAGACATCCCGGCACTTTGTCGGTTTAGCGCGAAATTTTCTAAGTCCGGGGCCTCCTCCCATTAGAACGGGCACAAGGAGTGCCGACAGACCCCCTAACTGTATACAAGTCGAAAAGTCGGGTACGAAAAGTCGATTGCGCATGTTTCCGCTATATTTCTACTTCCGGTTTTCGAGAAATTGGGCATTTTCAGTGCTTTTTCAGCTATTATGCACGGTATAGACCCACGAGAAAGTTTTATGTCACGGGATGGCTTGGAGACGGACAATAGATGAAAGCATGACGTGTTGATTCCCTTTGAAACACCATTTAATTGTTTTAACTTCGGCCGCGCCAAAATTTACCTCGCACGCCTCGCAATTCGTTCCTGTTCCCCCACAAAAAAACCACACCCAAAATTTCGGCTCGGCCCTGCGGGCCTCGCCCTTCGTCTATGCAGGCTTCAGCATGAAGACTGTGTCACGCTGGCTCAATGAAACGCAATTTTTAATCATAGCTGGTCGGAGCTTGTTCCGTTTCGTCCAGCATATATAATTTTTTTGCTAACTCGGGCCTTTTGTTTTCGTACTTGTCCAGTGCAAGACAGCCCATGCAGTCACCACACCCACGAAATCGCCTCGCTCCCCTTTCTACTAGCTCGTGCAGTCATCGATAATCGCTCCTCTGCCACAGTCAACACCCCAGGATTCCATCACATCGCCACGTCGGTAGTGCTTTAACCGTCTGTTCGATGGTTGGAAATGCGCTCGGGCTGGATATTTCACCCTCCACTCCGAAACAACTCGGCCCAACTGACCGACTCCGAATACGCAGAGTGTGTGGAGAGTCATTTGATGACAATTGGAAAGCTATCATAAATATTGCGTCACACGGCAATATCCACGTTGGCCTAAACAGATCATCGATCCAGAAATGTTATAGTTCAAACCTGTCATCCTCAGAATAAAAACTGACCACACACACACACACGCGCGCGCGCACACAGGAAAGTTAACAATGACATGGTGTAATAAGTAAAAGACTGTCAAACAGTGCAAGAATGGTAACATACTGACTGTACAGATGACAGCGATTATTATGTATGCCACATGTGTGAAGCCTGAAGTGAAGATGACTCTGACTCCAGTGACAGTCTTACTTATTATACCATTTGATTATTAACTTTCCTCTGTGTGTGTGTGTGATGTCAGCTCTTATTCTGAGGATGACAGGTTTGAACTATAACATTTCTGGACCGATGACCTGCTTAGGGCAACGTGGGTATTGTCATCTGATACAATATTTATGATTGTTTTGTAACGTTATGTTATATAACGTCGATGACTTTATTGGCACACAAATACATACACAAATAGGCTATGTACAAAGCGACGTGCATGAGTTCTCTACGACGGTCAGATCGATACTGCTGTACGTTCTGCGACTGCAACTCAGCGGCGCTATATCGACGACGCTGATTGGCTGTTCTAGCATAAGCGTACATAGGCCTACCTGCTATTCTACGTACGTTACATACGTTACATCCCCACCGCTTTATGAAAATAAGAAAGCTAATTTTCTAATTTTCTACGTAGTATAGAAAGTCGACGTCATCAGTTCTACAGACTACAGCACTCTAAACTACGCTCGATCGACATCAGCGGGGGCAGACGAAGTCAGTGAGTTTCGTCGGACGCTTTATCTCACGCCCTGAACGCGTAAAACGTGGTTTATCTGTCTCTGCGTGATGTCGCTGGGTCGACTGCAGCGGCGGCGGCGGCGGCCTCGGCTGATGATTAACTGTATTAGTTGTTGTTGTGGTTGGGACGGTCGGGTGCTGGCCTGCGCCGTCGGTGTTATCTGACTCCTGATCGTCTCGAATGAAAAGTGGCGGCTCCGGCGAGAAGAGCACATGCTTTGATGTCCGCCGTCGAACTGACCCGTCTTCATAACGCAAGTTTTACGACCGATAAGGAAGCACTTTCACCACTTCCGCTTTCGTCCACGGTAGTCGCTTGTCCCAACGTGTGCGCACCACATCTCCAACTTTCAATAGGCGCCTCTCCCTTGCGTTCCTGTTATAGTACGTTGTGCTTGTTTTTCCTTAGCTTTCTGTAGCGCTCGCTGAGCTTCGCTGTCTCGTGCGCCAGAGAGCAGTTTCTGTGCCATTGGCAGATGAGTTCGTGTTCTAAGATTGAACATCATCTGTACTGGCGACTGGCCCAACTGCTCGGACGGTGTACTTACGCCATGCGAGTAATGCAAGATGTATTCGTAGGCGACCTGGCCCACCTAATATGGATGGAGCCCGCGGGATCGGTTTGTATCTCACTGACAAGAAAACGAACAATGTTTATCTATTATTCAAGTTTATTATTAATATTCAGACTGCCCAAAACGTCATTACATATCGGCAATCTCCGCGCAACTCTCCCTCTCCTCTGTACTAACTGACTCGAGTTCTCATACATGCCGTAGGCGACACCCATATTGGCCAATCAGAAGCGAGTGACCTACTACATGCCGGTGGTTTATGCCATTCGTCCTCGAATGTCGGCAAATTTACGTAATGACAAGAAAAAAATACGGAAAATAGTAAACATGAAATACAGAACGATTTGAACAAAGCAATAAGCTAACTAGTAAATCAGACATAAGTGTTTCATGCACTGATACATATGACACACAATTACAATATATTAAACGATTACATGTTAGGTATAATGTTCTATGCAAACATCTACGCAAAGACATGTAACACGATCATAAGCAGTCAATAGAAGAACATCGAATGCATTGTCCAATCACGTAGTGCGTTAAAAGTTTCGGTCGGTAACAAAGCGGTATCCATATCGACTTTTAAGAAGTATCGGTGCACTGAAATACCTGAAAATTAAGTGTGCAACTCTCACTCTCCTCTCTACTAACTGACCCGAGTTCTCGTACATGCCGTAGGCGGCACCCACATTGGCCAATCAGAGGCGAGTGGCCAACGGGCAACCGCCTCGCCTACACTACAGACGTGGATCTTCACGATCTTCTTTCGCCTTCTCCATTAGCTGCTTGCAAACTTTTACACTGGCCTCCGACCTGCCATTGGCCTGCGCGTAATGTGGAGACGATGTTGTGTGTATGAAATCATATTGCTCAGCAAATCGTCTGAATTCGGCGCTGTTGAACGGATAGTTGTCAGTAATTAATTCTATAGGCAGACCGAAGCGAGCGAATCGGCACTTGAGGCAATAAATGACGTCACTGGCTCCCTTTCCCTTAGATGGCAGTCTGTCTACTTGAAAATACCCGGACAAATAGTATGTTGTAACGAGGTAATCTTGGTTTTTCAGCGTAAAGGTGTCAACTCCAACTCGTTCCCAGGGTCGGGACGGTGCTGTGTATGACATCAGCGGCTCTTTGTGACTCATTGCTTGGTGCTCCGCGCATATTGCACATCTGGCAACCATCAGCTTAATGTCTGCTGTCATCCCCGGATAGAACACGGCCTCTCGAGCACGCCAAATGCACCCGTTCACGCCAATGTGCGACGAATGGATACGACGCAATATTTCTGCTCTGGCATCCTGCGGAATAACTACACGGTCGCCTTTGAACACGAGCCCTCCGACCGCTGTCAGTTCGTCGGCGAATGTAACGTAATCATTAACAGCCGGCGACATACGGCGGCGTCGTGCCAACCTACATGTATTTGGCGAAGTAGTAGCTGATATTGGTTGTCGGCGGCTGCGGCAGACTTAATCATCTCAATGGTGGCAGGCGAGGCAACCATTCTTAAAGATTCCATCTGCTCGTCGGCGACTATGGCGGCCAATAATTCGTCATGGCCGGCGTCGTCATCTTTGTCGGGGAAGACACGCGCGAGATAGTGTGTCGGCGACGATTAGTTGGCTCCCCGGCACGTACTGCAATGTGAATGAATATCTATGTAGTTGCAGCAGCATTCGCTGGAGACGCCGTAGGCGGCACCCACATTGAGATTTCTTGTGAATCGCAATCGACGGCTTGTGATCAGTGGTGATTGTGACGTCCTGTTTTCCAAATATGTAGGAATGAAAGCGATTACAGGCAAACACTACAGCGGCCATTTCGCGTTCTATTTGCGCATAGCTGTCACGTTCCACACGCGTCAATGATCTGGACGCATATTCCACAGGCTGGCCGTCCTGAAAAATGGCGGCTCCAATTTCGTATGAGCTGCTGTCTGCTTGTATGTGTACTGGCTTCTTCATGCAGCACAGGCGCGTTCACTAGCAGTTGCTTTCGCTGGCGCAGTGCATTGCCGTGAATTAGGTCATCAAACTGAAATTCTACGTCTTCGGCCAACAGTTCACATAGCTTTCCGGTGATTTCGCTGAAGTTTGGCACATACCGGCCTAAATACGTGGCCATGCCGAGTAATCTTCGCAATGCAGGTCTATCAACTGGATCAGGCATGCCGACAATTGCAGCTATCTTGCGTTTGTCCAGTCGTACACCGTCCGCCGTTAAATTGTGATCCATATACGTTGTCGACTTCCCGTTGATTTGTAGTTTGTCTTTGTTGAGCCGTAGGCCTTTCTCGTCGCAGCGGTTCAGCAGTGCGATGAGGCAGCGGTCATGGTCAGCCAGTGCTTCTTCGTAGGTGTCTCCAACTCCAAAGCACAGCATGTCGTCTGCTATGCACACCACGTTTCGCAGTCCACCAAACACTTCGTTCATCCTGGCTGACCATATTTCCGGTGCTGGTGAGATGCCGAAACACAGGCGCTTCCAGCGATATCGCCCGAATGGTGTCGCGAATGTCGTCAAAGCTGACGACTCTTTGTCGAGACGCAGACAGTGAAATGCTGACGCCATGTCGACGGTGGAGTACACTTTCGCTTTTCTTAACTGAGGCAGCACATCGTCAATTGTCATTGTCGGGTAATGCTGTCTTCTCAGTGCTTTGTTGAGATGGACCGGGTCAATGCACGTTCGCAGCTTGTTGTTGGGTTTGACCAGAATGAGAGGCGGCGATATCCACGCTGACGGCTCCGACACTGGCTCGATGATGTCGTCACGGCACAGACGGTCCAATTCGGCTTCGACGCGGTCACACAGGGCTACTGGCAGTCTGCGCGGCGGCAGCTGCACAGGCAGCACTGCTGGGTCGACCTCGAGATGTACGTCACCCTCGAGTAAGCCGACACCCGTGAACAGATCAGCGTACTCACGTGTTATGACGTCTTTTGTCAGCGGCGATGCTAGTGACGTCAATTTCGGCATTTGCTGGAGACTGGTGGGTACGGGCGACCAGTTGTTGGTGGCGAC
>Ga0209568_1000839_pt1 | contig 11159 bp, 6 predicted proteins | sample WorMetOlspDAHAB2_FD_187406 | JGI IMG/M metagenome (GOLD analysis project Ga0209568, IMG submission 187406) | Marine gutless worms symbiont microbial communities from Max Planck institute for Marine Microbiology, Germany - Olavius sp. DAHAB.2... ...
AAATGGTCAGCGTAGAGGGGTTCATTAACCACGCCCGATCGCTTCTTTTGATTCCCTCTCCCCAACCCCTCTCCCGGCGGGAGAGGGGCTTTTGCGACACCCTCGGAGGGAGAGGAGGTGCAGCCGTGGCGTGCCCAACATATTGTTATCGGCGATGTTCTCATTTAAACATTAACCACTACCTATATTTATATCCCACCGGCTGCTCCATATCTATCTCGGGCTCCCATAACCGCAGCAGCTCGATCTCCGGGATATTTTCGATTTCTTCTTTAATACGCTTTTTCAGCTCGGCTACGGCGAATGGTTTCAGATGCGGTAGAAGTGAGCACCACCACCGCTGATATTCGTTATTAAGCGATGTCCTGGTATCTTCATAATCCGGGTCCTGTACATGCGGATAGGTTTTCGGATCAGGCAATGCTTTCATTTTCCGGCCTTTGGTTGATGAGATTCATTATTAAGCAAAGGTCCGGATAACATTAGCATCTACGGGCTAATTGTCATCATAACCTAGATGTGGTGCAGGCGACTTTACAGACCGGAAGTTCTCTTTAAGGGAATCATGTAGCTCACCGGTTTCTGTCCGTGAATTTCCTGAATCACGGCCTTGCCGGAGCCCTTGTAGCTCGGATCCAGGACGACAAAGGTTGGAATCGACTTTCTCTCACCCTCGAGCACATCCACCTCGATCTTGTACCAGCCTCGCGTTGTTGTTCCCTGATAGCGCAACACGATTTTCCTCACTTTTCCACCGCTCACAACATAAGTGGTGTAAGTGGGATTGTTCGGCGAGAGGCCAAGCGTCGACACGGCCAGAATCAAAGAGGAGGTGTCGTGGAGGATATGGCGGCCCGGGATGAAGCTGCTCCTCCGGGATGCGTCGAATATTTTTACTTTTCGTTGTCCTTCAGTGAGCTTGGCCACGTCAGTCAGAGATTTCCTGATGTTGTCATGCCGTTGATACAGATAACGGCCTTTACCCAGGAATTTGTAGGAATAGCATTTTTCATCGCTTTTTGTCGGGTCCTGTTCACAGGCTGTAGTGCGCAAGGGAGAATAATCCGAGCTTCGGCTAATGTTCTCCAATTCAAGACCAAATCTCCCTATCGGCGTCGTGGCTCCCGCCACCGAATCGATTTTGTAGCTGTCGGTGCCTGATTCCCTGACCTTATAAGTGGCAAAGACTTTGTATAATAATTGGTTTTTCGAGTACTCGAGGGTCATGTTTTCCGCGGCAAGCTCGGTACTCGATAGTATCAAGGCAATTCCGATCATGGTGGATTTCAGCTTGACCATTGACTATCTCCTTTCAATTCAGAGCCTGTCTCATCACGTGATTTTGAAAGCGTGTAGGGTGCGGTGAGAAACGAACCGCACCATGAGTAGACAATACGCGGGTAGTGGTTAATGTTTAAATGAGAACATCGCCGATAGCAATATGTTGGGCACGCCACCGGCTGCACCTCCTCTCCCTCCGAGGGTGTCGCAAAAGCCCCTCTCCCGCCGGGAGAGGGATTGGGGAGAGGGAATCAAAAGAAGCGATCGGGCGTGGTTAATGAACCCCTCTACGCTGACCATTTAAATATTTACCACTACCAATACGCGCTTTACGCTTGGAAATGAAGTGAAATTACCTCTTCGAAAAAATTCCTTCCGATGTTCTCTATTTTGTCCATTTTTCCTTGCCCCGATCGTCCTCTCACAACGAATCGCTCGGCTTCGGGGTGATATCCGATTTCCACGATGCTTGGAACATCAGGCGTATCAATATGCTCCAGTCTTTCATAATGAGAGGATTCCGGGGGCTCCTCTCGTAATAAGTGAAGGGTTACATCGGTTCGATCCCTGAGATGCCGACTCGGCGAGCCAAAGAGAAATAAGTAACGCGCGGATCTTTCTCCCCTGAAGAAGTTTACCCGGAAGAACCATGGTTTTTTTGCGGACTCATCTGATTTGAGGCTCAAGTATTTCTCGTACTCCAAACCCCCAAAATCTCTGAAACGGATTTTTCCAGTCGGAGCAGATTTATTCAATAGTTCGGCGGCTTGACGGAAATAACTACGAAGCAATTCCATCGCGCTTTTCCACACCTCATATTCATTCTTGGATTGGACGGCTTCTTTATGCGAGAATCTCAACGCCAAAGCAGCGGCCCATTCTTCTTGCTCCTGTTTCTCTTTTACGGCCTCTTCATATTCCTCAAGGCTTTCACTTACGCATTCAGTCACGAGAGCGACGAATGGTGATAAATCGGCAGTTTGCGAAAGCTCCAACGCATCGTAATAACGCAACCTGTCTTCTTTGGTGATGATAGCTATCGGGTAGCCATATCTCATCAGCAATAAGTTCATTAACAATCTTGCCACTCGGCCATTTCCATCGATAAACGGGTGTATGTATACAAACCACGTATGAGCAGCAGCGTGTAAAATAACCTCTGGAAACCCATAGCTTTCTCCGATGGATGAAACAGCAGCCAGCCACCTTCCGAATTCATGCATTTCAGACGGAACTGACTCCGGGACAGGTGGTTTGAACTCCGACCCGCTGATCTCTACCGTAACACTACGGTATTTACCTGCATTGCTATCATCGATGCTTTTCAGCACCAGGTAATGGATTTGTCTTATGTCGGCTTCAGTAATTGGTTTGTCGGGCGATCCCGCCAAGTCCTCCAGGAAATCCAAAGCCTCCTTTAAGTTCTTGGCTTCGGCCTGATCCTTAAGGGATTTCCCTGTAATCGTCAGGCCAAACTCAACAACCTATCTTGTTTCTCCAACAGTGAGAATATTTCCTTCAATAGCATTTGAATGATAGATACTCTTGATCCTGAAATATCTGCGTATGTTGCCTAGTACCTTAGGTGTAAGCCGTCCTGCCTTTCGCATTTCCTGAACACGATCCGAAACCTTCCTGAGAAAAGGCATTTGCGACGCTTCGAAGCAGTAGGGCGTACCTTCGATATCTTTTGCGGAGTTTACCTCAGACATTACTGTGCTTTCCCGCCCTACGCGGGCTAACCAATCGCTGGAAACGGACCATATTAGCGATAGCGATAATGGTCATACCGAATGTCAGACCCATCCAAAATCCCAGGACATCAAACCCCGCGACGAATCCCAGTAATATTCCCAGGGGAAAGGCGATGCTCCAATAGACGAACACCGATATCAGGGCCGGCACTTTCATATCGGACATACCATTCAATGCCTGAACCATCACTGCGCGCAAACCCTCGGCAAGCACGAAAAAGGCGGCGCATACCATGACCGGGGAAATGAACGGCATCAATGCCTCAGCCTCCGGCGATCCAAAACCCAGGAACAGCATGACCACCCATTCCGGAAAAACCAGAAATACCATTATCACCGGCGCCAGAAACATCAGCAGGATCAGAATCGTACCGCCGAGAGCATTGCGGATGGCGGTATGATTTTTTCCCGCATAGGCCATCCCCGTGTGCGCGGCCCCCGCGCTTCCCACTGCCCCCACCAGCTGATTGATCACCTGGACGGTTTCGAACACCATCGTATACATCACCAGTGCCTGGATGCCGACCCAACCGGACAACAAGGAAAACCCCGAGTAGAGACCGGTTCTCATCAATAAATCGAAGCTCTTGGGTGTACCGAGATATAGAAACCGTCTCAGTATATGCCACCTCGGCCGCCAGGCATGCAGGTATTTCGTGGTATTTCTGAAAAACCGATGGAAAGCGAGCAAGCCGAAAAAGAGCATATGACCGGTGCCGTAGGCGATGATGCCGGCCAGTCCCGCGCCCGCCATGCCCAGTGCCGGAAAGCCGAACTTTCCGAACACCAGCAGATAGTCCAGGATGGCGTTGATTACCACCTCCAGCCAGACAATGGTGGCTGCGGTCCTGGCCCGTCCCATGGCGGCAAAGGCCATGGTAAACCCGAATGTGGTGAGTGCCGGGAACAAGGTCCACAGATAAAAACGCATGTAATCGCCGGCCAGGCCCGCAATGCCGGGGTCTTGTCCGGTCAGGATGAGAAGCGGCGTAACGTGCCACAAGATGGCGCCACCCGACGCTGCCAGAATGCCGCAAATCCACAGCCCCTGACGAATGAGCAAGGGCACTGTTCGGAGGCGATTCGCGCCCCGGGCATGGGCGGCGAGTACGATCATGGGGAACAACATCCCAATCCCCGCGAGCAGGATGATGTTGTAAACGGATAGTGCCAGCCCCGAAGCGCTCAGCGCCTCGGGACTCAAACGACCGAGTATGATGGTGTCGGTAATGCCGATCAGGCGCTCACCTGCATAGCTGGCGCCGAGAGGCAGGGCGATATTGAGCGTTGCGAAAAATTCCGATACGGGGAAAAACCCGGATTTCAGCGCATTTCGAGGTATTTCATCGGCGTGCTTTGTGGAAGGTCGTTTTGACAAGTCGGTTCCCTTCAGGAATTTTGTTTATTCAACTGCAAATCGTCTTAACGGTGAAAAAGAAGGTCCCGCCGGGAACGAAGGCGCGGATGTAGTTCGGCATTACCTTGCAGAGGAATGTTGATTCTACGCGGGCTTTTACGACTCCCTCCTGGGTCTACGCGGGCTGGTTCGACAGAATATGCAAGAGAGAACGATGAATCACGCGAATTGAAACGAATCCATTCGCGAGGATTCGCGTGATTCGTAGTTTTCTCTTCGGACTCGTTGGTCGGTCCAAATCCAAAGCGGCGGCGGGCCTGTGCCATGCCGGTAGTGGTGGAGTGACATCGAACACTCGGGGTTCCGGTCGCCACCAGGGTAGCTGTCTGCCGCCGCACTCCAAAATAAGTCTATCAACTCGCCCGGCCGTGGCAGTGCTTGTATTTTTTGCCGGAGCCGCAGGGACAGGGTTCATTACGGCCGATCTTGCGCTGCCCGCGCACATAGGGCCGCTGCTGCTCGGCGCGGTCCGCCGTCGCGGCGGGCTGCTCTCCCGGCTCGGCGTCCAGCCCATGGAAGGCCTCGTGCCTGAACTCGAACGCCTGTTCCGGCATTTCCATCACGCCGGGAAAGGCCAGGTCCTCGGCGGTGCGCAGCTGCAGCTTGGAGAGGGTCGTGACGACTTCCTGCTTGATGCCGTCCAGCATGGCGCTGAACAGCTCGAAGGCCTCGCGTTTGTATTCCTGCTTCGGGTTTTTTTGGGCATAGCCGCGCAGGTGGATACCCTGACGCAGGTAGTCCATGGCCGCCAGGTGGTCTTTCCACTGGGTGTCGAGGGTCTGCAGCATCAGGCTTTTCTCGATCCGGCGCATGACGTCTGCACCCACGGTCCCTTCTTTTTCCGCATAGCGGTCAACCACCGCATCGCCGGTGCGGGCGCGTAGGGTCTCCTCGTGCAGGTCCCGATCCCGGTCCAGCCATTCGCCGATGGGCCATTCGCCGCCGAAGCCTTCGGCCAGGGCCTGCTCCAGACCGGGGACGTTCCATTGCTCCTCCAGGCTCTGGGGCGGGATGTAGCCGTCGATGGTCCGGGTCAGTACGTCGGCACGCATGGCCGTGACCGTTTCGGAGACATCCGTGGCGTCCATGAGGTCGCGGCGTTGTTGGTAGATGACCTTGCGCTGGTCGTCGGCTACGTCGTCGTATTCCAACAGCTGTTTGCGGATGTCGAAGTTGCGCCCCTCGACCTTGCGCTGGGCGTTCTCGATCGCCCTGGTGACCCAGGGGTGCTCGATAGCTTCGCCTTCTTCCATGCCGAGCTTCTGCATCATGTTGCCGACGCGCTCGGAGGCGAAGATGCGCATCAGGTTGTCTTCCAGGGAGAGGAAGAAGCGGCTGGACCCCGGATCGCCCTGACGGCCGGAACGCCCCCGCAGCTGATTGTCGATGCGCCGCGACTCGTGGCGTTCGGTGCCCACCACGTGCAGCCCGCCGGCGGCGATGACCGCGTCGTGACGTTGCTTCCAGTCGGCGCGGATGGCCGCCTCGGCGCCTGGATCGGTGTTGGCGTCGGCGCTGTCGTCGAGCTCGGCCTCCAGGTTGCCGCCCAGAACGATGTCCGTCCCGCGACCGGCCATGTTGGTGGCGATGGTGACGGTGCCCGGACGTCCGGCCTGAGCGATGATGCCCGCTTCTCGCTCGTGCTGCTTGGCGTTGAGCACCTGATGCGGGATCTTCTCCTTGGTAAGGAGTCCGGCGATGAGCTCCGAGGTCTCGATGGAGGCCGTACCGACCAGGACCGGCTGCCCCCGCTGCACACAGTCGCGGATGTCCTCGATGATGGCCTGGTATTTCTCCCGCTGGGTGAAGTAGATCAGGTCTCCCATGTCATTGCGGATCATGGGTTCATTGGTGGGGATCACTACCACCTCCAGACCGTAGATCTGCTGGAACTCGAAGGCCTCGGTATCGGCGGTGCCGGTCATGCCCGAGAGCTTGGGGTAGAGGCGGAACAGGTTCTGGAAGGTGATGGAGGCCAGGGTCTGGTTTTCCTGCTGGACCTGGACCCCTTCCTTGGCCTCCACGGCCTGGTGCAGGCCCTCCGACCAGCGTCGTCCGGGCATGGTGCGGCCGGTGAACTCATCGACGATGATGATCTGGCCGTCCTTGACGATATAGTCCACGTTCTTCCGGAACAGGGCGTGGGCCCGCAAGGCGGCGTAGACGTGATGCATCAGGACGATGTTGGCGGGATCGTACAGGCTCTCACCTTCTCCCAGCAGGCCCAGCTCGGCCAGCATCTCTTCCACCTTCTGATGGCCGTCTTCGCTGAGGTAGAGCTGGCGTGCCTTTTCGTCCACGGAGAAATCTCCGGGGCCGAAATCCGGTTGCCCTTCCGCGTTGGTAATAGGCTCCTGGCGCGTGAGGCTCGGAATGATGGTGTCGATCTGCTGGTAGAGGTCGGTGCTGCCTTCCGAGGGACCGGAGATAATCAGGGGCGTGCGGGCCTCGTCGATGAGGATGGAGTCCACCTCGTCCACGATGGCGTAATAGGGATCACGCTGCACCCGTTGCTCGGCCTCGAAGGCCATGTTGTCGCGCAGGTAATCGAATCCGAACTCGTTGTTGGTGCCGTAGGTAATGTCGGCAGCGTAGGCCTCCCGGCGCGTGACCGGACGCATATGCCGGTAACCCTGACCCGCGGGCGGCTCGTAGTCCGGATCATAGTGGTAGGAGGCGGCATCCAGCCCCAGGCCCCCGGAGGAGTTGATCACCCCCACGGTGAGACCCAGGAAGCGGTAGACCTTGCCCATCCATTCCGCATCGCGGCGGGCCAGGTAATCGTTCACCGTGATCACGTGCATACCCTGGGCGGGCAGGGCGTTCAGGTAGGCGGCGAGGGTAGCCACCAGGGTCTTGCCCTCACCGGTGCGCATCTCGGCGATCTTGCCGTCGTTCAGGACCATGCCTCCGATGAGCTGGACGTCGAAATGCCGCAGGCCCACTGTACGCCGGCCCGCCTCGCGCACCACCGCAAAGGCCTCGGGGAGCAGGTCCTCCAGGGAGTTGCCCGCTTCCAGCCGTGCGCGGAGCTCGCCGGTCTGCGCCTGTAGCTCGGCATCGGCGAGCTGCTCGAGCCAGGGCTCCAGGGCGTTGATCCGGGCGACCTGCTTCGACATTTGCTTGATCAAGCGTTCGTTGCGGCTGCCGAAGATCTTCTTGAGCAGATTATTGATCATCGATTGGGATTACCAGGATGAAAAAGACAGCGGAATCATACCGAAAATACCCAAACGACGCAGTTGGCGCAGGGCGAGCGCGTATAAACCTGCCCGAAAACGTGACCTGAGCGAAATCGTTGGGGTGTCGATCAGGTCAGCGCAGCCTGGCCGCGGGCCTGCCCGCGCTTTGGCTTGCCCCTGACGTATCCCCCGAAATTCGGCCTCGGTAGTATCAGAATGCACGCTGCAGCTACTTGTCTTAGAGGGTGTTGAAAAAGTCTATCTTTGCGCCTTCGCTCTGCGGGAATGGATAAGGGCAGTTTCCTATTCCCTGAATTTTCAACCACCTGCGACGGTCAGAAATGGCGGTCATTCTCCGGCTCGTGACGGAAGTTGCCTTTTCAAACACCCTCTAAGATTCAGCCACTACCGGTCAGCACACAGGCGAGACCGATTTTATTCGGATCCGATCGACCCAGGCCTTGGCCGACACTTCATTGCAGACGTTCGAGCTTGCGGCCACCTCGAAGGTCAGGGTCACCGTTCGATCCGCGAACCGGGACAGGTCGATATCCGACCGCTGCAGCCATTCCGACTCGACATGCTCCATGCCGACGGCAGAGGCCTCGTCCACCGGCGTGCCGTTCACCAGGACGCTGAAGCTGGCGCTGGTGTGGTCGTTCGCCGCCGCGTCGAGATCGAGCCTGCGGACGTAGCTCAGCTCCGGGCCGGGCCCCAGCACGAGCTTGCGCGAGGTGGACCGGATCTGTTTGCCCGTTTCACATGCGCGCCCGGCGGATACCTGCCCGAAGAGCCTGGGTCCTCCCGCATCGTCGGTAAGCAGCTCCCATCCCTCGCCCTCCCAACCGGAGTCGGCCGTTTTTTTCACGGCTTCTTGCGCCGCTTCTTTCGCTGATCCTGTGGAATCCGGGCCCGTGGCGGAGCCCCTGAGAGCGCCCGCCGCTTCGAGAGAGGTCCCGATGATCCCCGGTACATCGATCCCGAACGGCATCCCGCTGCCGGTGCCGGGCGCTGCATCTTTGACCAGACCGGCTACCGCCAGAGATTTTCGGACGATCCCATGCACATCGATTCCCAGAGGCATACCTCCGCCGCCGCCGGACCCGGACGCGCACTCACCGGACTGCGGACCGCTCCCTTCCCTGGTCGGCTCCGACGGCTCGACGAGGATGCCGTGGGCAGCCGACGCGGAGCCGGCATCGGTCACGGAACCGGCATCGGCCCCGCCCGATCCCGGTTGCCGCGCATAAACCCCTTCCGGCTGCCCATGGTCCGAGGGGTCGCCGCCCGAGTCCCGCGCCGGGTCGGTCGCCTCGGGTCGCGCTCGGCCGGCGGAGGCCGTCGCGGTCGCCACGGCCTCCGCTTCCCGTTCCAGCAGGCCCCAGAAGCCGGCGATGTGGAAGGCGGAGGAGATGCCGACGTCGTTGAAGAAGGGCGCCGAGGTACCGCATTGATCGGGGCGGTCCCCGGTGCTCAGGGGGGCGCCGTGGGACATGCCGCCGATGGTGTAGGACTCGACCAGGGGCTCACCACTCTCCCCTTGCCACACCCGGCACCGGTGACCATCCACGGTCCGTTCCAGAGAGGGACTGCCCGCCACCCCATGCACGTCCGTCCACTGCTTGACGAGCTCATCGGCATTCATGGGTTTTACCGCGGCGTCGGCGTCCCCGTGCCAAACCGATACCTTGGGCCAGGGTCCCCGGTGGGAGGAGGCCCCCCGCACCAGATCGCCCCATTCACGCGGGCTGCGGCCGCGGCCCTGGAAGATGCTTTCGAAGGCCTCCTGCATGTTGTCCGCCGTGCGATAGGGCACCCCCGCCAGGACCGCCCCTCCCGCGAACAGGTCCGGATAGGTCGCCAGCATCACGGAGGTCATGGCGCCCCCCGATGAAAGTCCCGTCACATAGACCTGCCGCCGGTCGAGCCCGTGGTCCGCGAGCATCCGGGCGATCATCTGCCTGATCGACAGGGCCTCGCCCTCGTCCCGGCGGGTATCCGCGGGGCGGAACCAGTTGAAGCAGCGCAACGGATTGTTGGTCCAGTGCTGCTCGGGCAGCAGGAGCGCGAAGCCATGGCGGTCGGCGAGCGTCGACCAGCCGGTGCCCTTGTCGAACGAGGCCCCGGATTGGGTGCAGCCGTGCAGCAGCACGACCAGGGGCGCCGCCGCCGGGAGCCGATCAGGGACATAAGTGAGCATCCGCAGCTGCCCCGGATTCGAGCCGAAGCCCTGCACCTCCACCAGCTTGCCGGCACGTGCATCGACCCGGTCCGACCAGGCCTGCACGCTTGCCAGGGCCGCCAGCAGCTGCTCCCAACGACCGCGAAAACGGGTCTGGCGCACGAGGTCGGCGAGCTTTGAAATGCGTGCCATTTTGGGTCCTAGATTGATCATGGGAGGCCTCTCTTGAGCTGGAAGGCTGATGAGCTTGCCGATCTCCACCAGCTTGGCGGCCGGCAGGAACACCGTGTGAAACAGACCGGGATCGGGGTTGCCGTCCCGCTCCGGATCGAGCCACACCGGAGGGCGCTCTCCCCCCGCCGGCTCGTAACCTTGGGTGACGACCTTGCGTTGTCCCTCGAACCAGGCGCCCAGCTGCACCGCGCTCACGGGGTAGCCGCGGCTGACCCGGATGCCGAACAACTCCCGTGCCAGGCCCTCTCTGGCTTCCGGTATCGTGGCGAGCTCCAGCAGCCGGGCCAGGATCTCCCCGAAGGTGCGATGGCCGGAGAGCAGCGGCAGCACGGGCGGACGGCTTGCAGGCCCGGTCGGGGACCGCGGGGCCAAAGTGATGCGGGGTACTCTCGGGTCCGCTGTGCGGGCGGTCGGGCGCAGCCGTTCGTAGCAGCGGATGGCGTCGACCGTATAGGACTGCCGGGGGGCGGCCATGGCTCCGAGCAGGAGCCTGGCGGCGTAGTGGGGGGTCGCCGGTGGTGAGCCGCGCCCCCGCGGACCCGGTGCGACCAGGCCGCCTGCTACCAGCATGGTCACGCGAGCATGCAGATCGCGTCGGGACTCGCCGAGGATATCGGCCAGTCGCTCGCTGAATTCATATCGCTTCAACCCGGTCGTCATGGCATAAAAGCTACCATGGCCCCGAGGCGCGCGCAAGAATAATTTAGTAAGTGATGGATAATAATTTATAAGCCGGGCAGGCAGCGCGGGGGGGGGCATGTGGGTGTAGGTTGCGTTAAGACGCCGGCACCGACGCTCCAGGAACTCAACGCGCCTTTGGGCGTCGCAACGCAACAGATCCGGCCTCCAAACCGCGCCGAGTCATTCAGGATCCTGATTAGCAAGAATTTTCAGCCAGACTCGTGGTCTAAGTTCTTGAGGGGCCGATCCCCTTCCTGGGTTTTCTCAAGAAATGGAGTGTGTCATGGCCATGAATCACATTCAGTTTCAGTCTGGGATGTCGCTGTCTGAGTTTTCCCAACAGTTCGGGACGGAGACGCCGCGCGAAGCGGCGTTGGAGCGCGCGCGTTGGCCCGAGGGCTTTCATTGCCCGCGCTGCGGGAGCGCGG
>Ga0209568_1000840_pt1 | contig 11156 bp, 9 predicted proteins | sample WorMetOlspDAHAB2_FD_187406 | JGI IMG/M metagenome (GOLD analysis project Ga0209568, IMG submission 187406) | Marine gutless worms symbiont microbial communities from Max Planck institute for Marine Microbiology, Germany - Olavius sp. DAHAB.2... ...
GCAAAAAGATCGAGATGCTGTTCGCCCACCTCAAGCGCATCCTGCGTCTCGACCGATTGCGATTACGAGGACCCTACGGCGCCCGCGACGAGTTCCTCCTCGCCGCCACCGCCCAAAACCTCCGCAACCTCGCCAAACTGATCCCGATCCCAGCACCGGCCACCGCCTGAGGCGCTCGACAATCTCCGAGTGCTCCCGACGGCCAAGACGCCTGTCCCCGGAGAAAACCCGGATTTTCAACAGAATAGACCAGCGCGAGTCCCGCGCCATCGACGGCGACCTTCGTCAGCAGGCCGGCATGGGCAAAATAGCCATCCCAAAGGATGACGCCGTTGCCCTGCGCCAGCGCCGCGTCGATGTGCTCACGCCCGTTGAGTGTCACGGGCGTCGAACCGGCAAACGGCGTCGCAGCGGAGACCACCCGAAGGTTCCGCAGGAGCTCGGCCTCCGCCAGTTCGAGGACGGTCCGCCCGCCGGCGTCGCCCGGCAGCCTTGCGCCCGCGTACCTGGTGACACAGGCGCCGACCGCCTCTGGTCCGGGACTTTGCAGCTTGGCAACGAGCGGCGCCGCGGCGCGCGCCAGCCGAGGCCAGTGACGGCGCGGCAGCACCCAGGCGGCCAAGGTGAGCGGCAGCAACCCTAAAGCGATCCCGACGTCGGATGCCGTGATCAACGGTGGCTTTGCCGCGGCTCGATCATTTCGGTCCGTTTCGGTCATTTCGGCACCTTAGTCGATTGGACGAGACTCTTGGAAGAAGGCCGCGATACCGCCTGCGGAAAGGCCCGGCGCGGCCGCCCTCGCGCGGGCAATCGACTTGTCGTTGGCGCCGGCCACCAATAAAGTGGTCGGCGGGCAGAACGTGACGCCCGCCGATGCGTCGGGCAACCCCCCGCCACCGGCGTGGCGCGTATTTCGTTGCTTGACCGCTTACCGTTCGCGACTCGGGAGGAAACCTTGCCGAAACCGGTCCGACCACTGATCTGCGTAACAGCATTCGCCGCCGCGTTGATGCTGACCGCCGTTGCCTGGACGGGTCCGGTGGCCGCGGCAACGGACTCGAGCAAATCGGCCGAATACCTCGAGGATGCCCGCGAACAGGTCGAAAAGGGCGACGTTCGGGCGGCGATCGTGCAGTTGAAGAACGCACTGCAGAGCGATCCCGAAAACGTCAACGCGCGCCTGCTTCTGGGCCAGCTCTATCTCCGCGTCGGCGACGGAGCGTCGAGCGAGAAGGAGTTGCGGACAGCGCGCACTCGGCGCCCCCGCCGAAGACATTCTGGTCGATCTGGGGCGGGCCTATCTGCTCCAGAACAAGAACCAGGAGGTCCTCGACGAGGTCACGACAGGCGACCGTGCGCCGGAGATCGAGTCGTCCATTCTGATTCTGCGCGGCAATGCCCACATGCGGCTCAACCAGGTCGACGAAGCCGAAAGCGCGTTCGCCGCTGCCAGCGAGCTCAATCCGGACGACGCGTTGTCGAAGCTGGGCATGGCCAACGTTTGGCGGTCGCGCGGAAAGCTCAAGGAGGCCGAAGCGACCGTCGATGACGCGCTGGCGATTTCGCCCGAAACGACTCAGGCGCTGCTGATGAAGGGCGAGTTGCGCCGGCTGTCCCGCGACGGCGAGGGCGCACTGGTCAGCTTCGAAAAGGCCATCGAACTGCAGCCCGAGGACATTCGTGCCCGCCTCGGCCGTGCTGCCGTCCTTCTCGACCTGGGACGGGACGACGACGCCAAAGCGGAGTTGGGACGGGTCGACGCGCAGGTCCCCGACTTCCCGATGACGCTTTATCTCACTGCCGTCTTGCAGGCGAAGCAACGAGACTACGCAGGCGCGCAATTGACCTTGCAGCAGGCCGGAAAGACGCTGGCAACCCACTTGCCGAGCATCTTCCTTCTCGGTTCGGTGCACTACGCGCAAGGGCAATTCGAGCAGGCGGTGACCCACCTGCAGCAGTTCGTCAACGCAGTTCCACGGCATGTGGCGGCGCGGAAGCTTCTCGGTGCGGCGCTGATCCGCAAGAACGAGCCGGATGTCGCCGTCAAGGTGCTGAGGCCGGCCGTCGAGGTTGTGCCCAATGATCCGCAGCTCCTCGGTCTGATGGGCAACGCGTTGATGCGCAATCGCCAGTTCACCGAGGCGACATCCTTCTTTGAGAAGGCCGCCGCGGCATCCCCCGGTTCCATTCCGGTGCAAACCCAGCTTGCGCTCAGTCAGCTGGCGACGGGCGCCGCCGGTGACGCCGTAGCCAACCTCGAGGCCGCGCTCGATGCCGATCCCGAGGCAACGCGGCCGGGTATTCTGCTTGCCCTGACTCATCTTCGAAGCGGTCAGTTCGACGCGGCCATCGAAGCGGCAGATTTGTTGGTGAGCCGGCTTGCGGACAACCCCCTTCCCTACAACCTCAAGGGCGCCGCCTACCTTGGCAAAGGCGATCTTGACAGCGCGCGGAAGACGTTCGAGCAGGCACTGGCCATCCAGTCGGACTACTTCCCCGCCGAGATGAACCTGGCGCAAATGGATATCCGCGCGGGCGACACCGCCAAAGCGGAACAGCGGTTCATGGGCATCATCGAGCGCAGCCCCGATCAGGCGGTCGGCACCTACCGGCGCTTGGTCGACCTCGTACCGACCTCGCCGCAAGCGTATTTCCGGCTGGCCCAAGCGGAGGCGGCGACCCAGGACGAAGATAGTGCGCGGATCTCCCTCAGGCGGGCGATCGAACTCGACCCGGAGTACATTCCGGCGGTCACCGCGTTGACCGAAGTCGAGGCGCGGGCGGGACGTCCCGAAGAAGCGCTCAGGGTTGCCGACAGCCTGCGCAAGAAAATGCCGGACTCGTACGTGGGGCACATGCTCGTCGGCGATGTCCTGATGACCGAAAAAAAGTACACCGAGGCAACGGCGGCGTACGAAACGTCGATCACGAAGGCGCAGAACAGCGCCCTGGCGCTTCGCCTCTACCGCGCGCGCTGGGGGGCCGGCAACCGTGATGCCGCGCTGGACGGCCTCTCCACGTGGGTGGAGGAAAACGAGGATGACCGGGCTTCGCGGCTCGTCCTTGCGGGCGGACTGCTGAACACCAAGCGATATGACGAAGCGACGGCACTGTACGAGGAATTGGCCGACGCGATCCCGAACAACGCCGTCATTCTCAACAATCTGGCGTGGCTCTATCAGCAGAAGAACGACCCGCGCGCGGTCGAACTGGCCGAACGGGCGCACGAGAGCGCACCGGATTCACCGCGCGTGATGGACACGCTCGGCTGGATCCTGGTCCAGCGCGGCGACACGGCGCGTGGCGTCGACCTTCTTGAGAAGGCGCGGGACAAGTTGCCGCTGGAACCCGACGTCCTCTATCACTACGCGGTTGGTCTGCACCGGGCCGGTCGCAGCGATGAGGCCGCCAAGTACCTTCGCAACCTGGTCAATTTCTACGGCGATTTCCCAGCCATCGACGACGCGAAGGCCTTGCTCGACGAGATCGGCACGGCCGGCAAGGACGGGACCTCTAAGAACTGAGCCGCCCGACATCGTGGCGCGGTCGGGCGTTCGGCTGATCGCCGGCACCCGAAGACCCGCGGCGGCAACCAAAGGACTGAGCGATGCCCGAAAAACGCCTGCTGATCGTCGACGATGAACCGAAGTTCGCGACGTTCGTGAGCAAGATCGCCAGGCGCCTCGGGTATGACGTCGAGGTCACCACTCACGCCCGCGACTTCCAGGCGGCTTACGAGCGGGCCATCCCGGACACCATCGTGATGGACATGGTGATGCCGGAGATCGACGGAAACGAACTGGTGCTGTGGCTGGTCGAGCGCGGCTGCAAGGCCGATCTCATCATCATCACCGGATACAGCCCCGACTACGCCGTCAACGCGCGCCTCCTGGCCGAGTTCAAGGGTCTGCGTTCGGTAACGTCGCTGTCGAAGCCTGTCAGTGTTTCCCGGCTCCGCGAGGTGCTGTCGCGCAACGAAAAAAGCTGACCAGGCGCCGGTCAGCCGTTGTCCTCGGGGAACAGGCGTTCCAGGTTCTCCATCTCCGATACTTCGAGCTGCATCGGGTTGCCGGCGAGAATGCCGGCAACGTTACGAAACGGCTCGCCGATATGCATGCCCTGGCTGTCGATGATCAGTTCGCGAATGGCCTTTTCATGGCCGGAACCGCGCATCTTCAGCACCGCCACGCCGCGACGCATCTCGCCGTAAAGCTCGACGTAGCGCAGCAGGACGATGGTGTCGGTAATGGACGAGATGTGGGCTTCGGTCACCGAACTGCCGCCGGTCAGCGTCGGCGTCGTCGAGGTGAACAGCCCGGTGATCTCCTCGTGCTTGGTGAACGAGGTCAGGCCGAGAACGAACTCGCGGAACCCCCGCACGGTGGCGATTCGCTCCAGGGCCGAAAGGCTGTCGACGGCGATGCGATTGGGTTTGAACACGTCAATGTGCTGTTTGATGTGGACGAGGTGGTCTTCGAGGCTGGCGGATTCCGGGTACTCGCAGACGACACGAAGCTTCCCTTCCGCTTCCAGCCTGTCGAAGTCGGTGCCCCATCCGCTGGCGTTGCGACCAAGCTGCTCGCGGCTTTCCTCGTAGGCGAACAACAGGCACTTCTCGCCGGCAGCGACCCCGCCATCGACGAAGTGCGTCACCATCAGCGTCTTGCCGGTTCCCGTGGCGCCGGAAACGAGGATGATCGAATCGCGGAAAACGCCGCCGCCGCACATGGCGTCGAGTTGATCGTTGCCCGAGGTGGCACGGATATCCGACGACCGCTGCTTCAGCTCCATCGCCGACAGCGGAATGACGATAACCCCATCGTTCGGCATGACGGTGAACGGATACTCACCCTTGTGATGGGTCGTTCCGCGGAATTTCAGGATCTCGATCGTCCGGCGCCGCTTCTCGCCTTCGAGGACATTGCGCAGAATGATCACGTTGTCAGCGACGAACTCCTCGATGCGGTGGCGGGCGATCTCGCCGTACTCCTCGACCCGTTCCGCCGTCATGATCGACGTCACGCCCATGTCCCGCAGCGCCGAGGCAATGCGGAACAGCTCGTGGCGGACACGCACGCCTTCTGGGAAATGCATGAACACGGCGCCGATTGAGTCGAGAACCACGCGGGTTGCCCCGATGCGGCGCACGGCGTGCTCGATCCGCGCCAGCAAGGCGCCGAGATCGTAGTCACCGACAACGGCCAGTTCCTGCGACGGATCCGGCGACGCGTCGACGAACGCCCACTTGCCGTCCTCTTCCCAGGCGGCGATATCCCATCCGAAGCTCAGGATATTGCGGCGGATGTCGGTCGGTTGTTCCTCGAACGTGACGAACACCCCGGTTTCGTCCGATTCGCGGATCCCCTCGGCAAGGAACTGGGTGGCGAAGATGGTCTTGCCGCTGCCCGCCGAACCGGCCAGCAGAACCGTCCGCCCTTTGGGCAGGCCGCCATCGGCGATGAAATCGAAGCCGGGAATACATGTCGCGATCTTCTCGACGGCCGTGACCTCGGGCGTGCTATCCATTGCCCCCCTCCTTTCCGCTTCCCTTGCCTACCGCCAGATCGAGACCGACCACGACGCTCTCCCGGTCGGACAGATCGCCGACGACCCGCCGCAGCGGCGGTGGAAGTTCCTTTACCAGCGTCGGTGTGGCGAGAATCCGTTCGTTCTCGGCGAGCTGCGGCCGCTCCAGCACGTCGATGACGACGAGCTGGTAGTTCTCCTGGAGATCGCCGCTCGCGCAGATATCCTCGATATTGGCGATCGCCTGCTCTGTCCGCGGCGTGCGGCCGGCGATGTATAGCTTTAGGACGAATTCCGTCATTTCCGTTTGTTCCTGACCCTGGGCACGGGATCCGCGAGTTGGCCTTCTGCAGGGAAGTTCTCCGGCGCTACGCCGCGCCTCCCCCACGTCAGCCCTCTATAGAACGCCACCAAATAACCCATCAACTGGAGCAGCAGCAACCGGCCCTCGACCGCGTAGGCACGCGCCTTGCGCCGCGGCAGTCCGACAAGCTTGAGGGCGATGGCCGCCTTGTGGAGGTCGACGACATCGCGGGGTCCGGCGCTGAGCAGCCCGAGGCGGTCTGCGAGCGCGTTCAGCCGTTCCGAAAGTGCGCCCTTTCCCTTGATCACTCTGCGCTCGAACGCAAGGTCCAATAGCTCGCCGTACTCGTCGAGGATCTCCACGTGCGCACTCGTAAATGCCGTTCGAAGCGGCACACTGCCTAAAGTGCGCCCTGTGGATGGTACCGGAGACGGTCCGCACATGCGATCCAGGTCTCCGGTATCGCCACCAATGGTGTCGTCGCCATCGACATCCTGGGCCCAACCCTGGAGCGGGCTCCGTTCGACCGCGTAGCGCACGGCGCGTTTGAGGTCGCCGAAACGGTCGTCGTCGGTTGCGACGACGTCCTGGGCGCCGGCACGCAGCAGCATGACGTCGGCGCTCTCCTCCAGCGACGGAACCAGCACAACTATGGGAAGCCAGGGCAGCCGTTGACGCGCGGCGCTCACGGCGTCCATTGATTTGGTCCGCGACAGCGACGGTCCCAGCAGCATCACGTCGACATCTCCCTCCGCGAGCTCCTGTGCCGCGTCCGCGAGACTTCCGAACACGACCAGCCGCGCCCCGTCGTTCTCGTCCGCTCCGCCCAGGATGCCGCGGACACGATCGATAACGCCGCGCTCACGCTCGACCAAAAGGACGGCGACTGACCGGTGTTCCATCCCCGAGTTCCCCCGCTCCTCGTTTAGCACAGACGTCGAAAAACCGACCAGGATTTTTCGGATTCGACAGCCGGCATGTTCGAGCGCCGATGGGCTATGCTCCACCGAGCGTGCTGGGGTAGAGTTCCGCCGGCCTCGCACGGCAGGCGAGATGATCCAAAAAATAGAGGAACCGATAGGCGATGAAGGACCGGCGGAGCTTCCTGATCCTGTTTGCGATCATGACCGCGGTCACCGTCGCCATCGGTGGTGCGGCCATCGGCATCCTTTACAGCACAGCTCTTGAAGAGCAGGAAAGCCGGCTCATCGATGCCGTTCGCACCGAGGCCCGCATCATCGAAGCTATCGCCAGCTATCAGCTCACTCACGAAGCCGAACCGGCAAACGCCGAGGCGGCGACGATGGCGCAGATCCGCGATGCCCAGGAACGCATGCACGAAGACGTCCTGCACAATACGGGCGAGTTCATCCTCGCGCAGCGTCGTGGCGATGATATCGCGTTTGTCTGGCGCCGCCAGGGCGAAGACATCGACAAACCCGAGTCGATACCGTTTCAGTTCACGCTCGCCGAACCGATGCGCCGCGCCCTTTCCGGCCGCTCGGGCTCGATGATCGGTCCGGACTATCGCGGGACGACGGTGCTGGCGGCCTATGAGCCGGTCGCTGTATTCGATCTCGGAGTCGTCGCCAAGATCAACCTCGCCGAGGTCAGCGCACCGTTCGTTCGCGCCGGACTGATCGTCATCGGCATCGCGGTCCTGCTGATCGGTATCGGCACCAAGGTGTTCTTCTCGATTACCGCCCCCATAGTTCGCCATCTGCGCGAGGGCGAGGTGCGGTTCCGCGAGCTGTTCGACAACATGGGGACGGGCGGCGCTGTCTATCGCCTCGACGAAGCCGATGGCGAGTTCGTGTTCCACGACCTCAACCGCGCCGGCGAGAGGATCATTCGGCTCGACCGTGGCGACGTGATCGGCCGCAAGTTGACCGAGGTGCTGCCGGGGATCGAGGAGTTCGGCCTTCCGAAAGTCCTTCGCAGGGTTTGGCGGACGGGCCGCCCGGAACGAATACCGCCGACGCTCTACAAAGACGACCGCATCGAAGGATGGCGGGAAAACTCCGTCTATCGTCTGCCATCCGGCGACGTCGTTTCTCTGTTCGAGGATGTCACGGACCGCATGCGGGCCGAACGGGCGCTTCGCGACAGCGAGGAGCGGTTCCGCCGCATCTCTCAATCGGCCAGCGATGCCATCGTTTCGATCGATGCCGATGGGATCGTCGTGTCGTGGAACGAAGCAGCCGAGCGCATCTTCGACTATGGCTCATCGGAGATGATCGGCCAGCCGCTGACGCGGATCATTCCGGAGCGGTTCCGCAACCTGCACAAGGAAGGCCTCAGCCGGATTGCCGCCGGCGGCGGCTATCACGTCATCGGCAAGACCGTGGAACTGGAGGGCGTTCGCGCCGACGGTACCGAGGTCCCCATCGAGCTGTCGTTGTCGACCTGGACCATGGGGCGGAACCGCTTCTACACGGGCTTACTGAGGGATATCAGCGAACGCCAGGCGACGGAACGCGCGCTCCGGGAAAGCGAGGCGCAACTGCGTTCGATCATCGAGCTCGAGTTCGTCGCCATCGTCATCGTCGACGAGACCAGCACCATCGAGTTCGTCAACCCTGCCGCCGAAGTGCTGTTCGGCAAATCCTCCGACCATCTGTTGGGTGCCCAGCTTGGTGCGCCGATCGTGACCGACGAAGCGGCCGAGATCGAGATCGTGCGCAGCGACGGATCCCTCCGTCAGGCCGAGATGCGGGCGACGACGATCATGTGGCAGGGCAAAGAAGACTATCTGTTGTCCATCCGCGACGTCACCAGCCGCAAGCGCGCCGAGGACGAGCTGCGCAAGCTGACCCGGGCCATCGAACAGAGCCCGGCGTCGGTGGTCATCACCGATGTCAATGGCAGGATCGAGTACGTCAATCCCAAATTCTGCGAAGTCACCGGCTACGCGTTCGAGGAGGCGATCGGAGAGAACCCCCGCATCCTCAAGTCCGGTAATATGACGCCCGCCGAGTATGAGGTTCTTTGGAAGACGGTCACTTCTGGGAGCGTGTGGACGGGCGAGTTCCACAACGTCAAGAAGGACGGTGAACCGTTCTGGGAACTGGCATCCATTGCGCCGGTCCGCGATCGGCGCGGCGAGATCACCCATTTCGTTGCCGTCAAGGAAGACATCACCGAGCGGAAAGCCACTGAGGAACGTCTGCGCCAGGCCCAGAAGATGGAGGTAATCGGCCAGCTGACGGGTGGAATCGCGCACGATTTCAATAACTTCTTGGCGATCATTGTCGGCAACCTCCAATTGCTCGAAGAGGAGCTGCGGGAAGACGACGACAATCGCGAACTCATCGCCGACGCCATCTGGTCGGCGGAGCGTGGCGCCGAGCTCACTCGCCGCCTGCTGGCCTTTGCCCGCCGACAGCAACTGCATCCCGAGGCGACCGATCTCAACAGCACACTCCGCGCCGTCACCAAGCTGCTGCAGCGCACCCTCGGCGAGCGGATCGAGGTCCGGACCGATCTGGCAGACGAACTTTGGGAAGCGATGATCGACCGCGGGCAACTGGAAACGTCGCTGGTCAACCTTGCGGTCAATGCCCGCGATGCCATGCCCGACGGCGGCGTGCTGACCATTGCGACCAAGAACGTGGTTCTCGGCGAAGACACCGCCGAGGTCGGCGGCGCCGTGGCCCTCAGCCCGGGCGAGTATGCGATGATCGCGGTTTCGGACACCGGCGTCGGCATGTCGACCAAGGTACTCAACCGGATCTTCGAGCCGTTTTTCACCACCAAACGATTCGGGCAAGGGAGCGGCCTCGGCCTCAGCATGGTGTACGGATTCGTGCGCCAATCCGGCGGTTCGATCGCCGTCGAGAGCGAAGCCGACCTGGGAACGACCATTCGCCTCTATCTGCCCCGGGCCGTCGAGGTCTCGCGCGCCGATGAGGCGGCCGCGGCGGAAGCCGCCGTGGAGGCCGCCGGCGGTGAGGTTATCCTCGTCGTCGAGGATGATGACCGCGTGCGGCGAACCACGGTCAGCATGCTGCGCAAGCAAGGCTACCGGGTCGAGGAAGCGCACAACTCCGCCTCGGCCCTCGACATCGTCGCCCATGCCCCGCGGATCGACCTGTTGTTCACCGATGTCGTGCTGCCCGACGGCCTCAACGGTCCCGCTCTGGCCCGTGAAATCCTAGGCATGCGCCCCGATATCCGGGTGCTGCTGACATCCGGGTACGCTTTCGACGAAGGCGAAGCAGATGCCGGAGAACCACATTTCCGATTGTTGCCTAAACCCTACCGGCGGGGCGACCTCGCCAGCACGGTCCGCGCCGTGCTGGACGAACCGTTGGCACCTGTTGGTCGCGCCACGGTGACCATAGGCGAGCGGAGCGGATAGACCTCCGTCCTCACGGAGCGTGGCCCATGATGCAGACGGCCATGGGCGACAGCTCTCGAAGACAGGCGATATGGACGTCGGTCAGCCCTGCCGCGCACATTTCGGCGGTGACGGCGACGCGGCCGCCCGGGGCGAGACGGCGTGCGAGCGCCCCGAAGACGGCCTGCCGGTTGCGCCAGAACAGTGCGGTGTTGATGGCGTAGATGCGGTCGAAGGGTCCGCCGAGGCCGGGCACCGTGCCTGCCGCGAGGTCCTCTACCCGGCCGACATGAAGGCGCAGGCGGCCCTCGGCGATCGCCTGCCGGTTTCGGGCCGCGGCGACGGCCCGCATGGTCTCGGAATGGTCAAGGCCGATCACGGCACCCGACCCGACCCGGCCGGCCATTTCAGCGAGCGCCAGACCGGGGCCATAGCCGATCTCCAGCACGCGGTCGCCGGCCCGCACGTCCAGCAGTTCGACGGTCCAGGCATTGCGGCGGCGGTTCGACGGTCGGTTCGCCATCACCCAGCCGGCGACGCGTCCGAACAGCCCGTGCGGCCGGCGGAATTGCCCGATCACGCTCCGCCTGAGCACTCCAGCGTCAGCGGTGGCCATGACGAAGCCCCCCCTGTTCCCAAGCGCAGCAATGCCGCCAGCACGCCGGCGAAAACGACGAGGCCGAGGGCATGGCGAAAACGCATCGGATCGGCGCCGAACATCTCGGGCGCGAACAGGTTCCACGATGTGAACACGAGCACGGCGGCCAGAAGCAGTCCGGCGGCGCCCTGTGCCGCAAGGACGAGCCATCTGTGCATGCGTTTGCGCTCGGGCGTGTGAGCGGTACGGGATGTCATTGCCTTTCCTATGATGATTGTCCAGCGGGATTTTGCTGTCCCGTGATTTTGAAGGCCGGGAAGTCCTCGAAGACCCAGCCGTTCTTGAGCGTGTCGTAAATGATCTTGAGGAGTTTACGCGCCGTGGCGATG
>Ga0209568_1000841_pt1 | contig 11147 bp, 16 predicted proteins | sample WorMetOlspDAHAB2_FD_187406 | JGI IMG/M metagenome (GOLD analysis project Ga0209568, IMG submission 187406) | Marine gutless worms symbiont microbial communities from Max Planck institute for Marine Microbiology, Germany - Olavius sp. DAHAB.2... ...
CGGCAGACCGGATAGTTGAATCAGGGCGCGGTGGCGAGTGCGGCGCTAAAGACCGCGATCGTTAAGCCACTTTCCACAAACTGGCATATTCCAGCCAGCCCACTGAAATACAACCAGAGAGTCAATGGGTTTACGAAGTATATAATCGCCCAAAAAAGGGAACATCTCGTGACAGATGTCACCGATCGCCAGCCCACATCTTCATATACTTCGGTATAGGTGGCGGACCGGGCGCAGGACGCTGGTTCGCGATGTGCGGGGGAGACGAAAATGGCTTCAAAGACGCACCAGGATTCACGATCCCACGAATCCCTGATCACCATCCTGTCCAGCGGCCTTCTGGTATGGGCCTCAATCGCGGCCTCGATGGCCGTGTTCGGCTAGTCTGGAGACGTTCGAGAGACCACTCGAGGTCCGGGCGCAGATGGTGCCCAGGGGCGGAATCGAACCACCGACACGCGGATTTTCAGTCCGCTGCTCTACCAACTGAGCTACCTGGGCGCTGGCCGCGCCAAGCGGGCAAGACGCCGCTTATAGAAGAATTCGCCGAGCCTGTCCACAGACCCAGCTTGGCATGAATCCGCCGCAGACCGCGCCCGCCCGCCCCATTGGCGTCGGATTGCCTTACACTCCCTGACATCCGTGGAACTGAAGAAATGTCTCTCAATTTCAATATGCTACGGATCACTCCGAAAGACGGGCGCGGCGCCGGCTGCGAGAACCCTGCGCCGGGTGTCGGAAAAGTTTCCATTTCGCCACCACATTCGGCGGCGAAGAACGAAATTTTCCTTTATTCTGAAATCGTTACGAAGACTGGCCTGATTGTTGCTTGGAATCCGGCGGAGGGCGTATACTATTGGTGTGCCCGCGACTCTGGAGCTTGACCGACGGGAATCGATGATGAACGGCCGAGAAGACGAGCACGAGGCGACCATCGAGACGAACGCGGACGAGTCCGCGGCGACCGAGGCGGCGACGGACGACGCCAAGGCGTTGTCGCGGCGGAAGTTACTGCGCGGCGCGGCAGTCGCGACGCCCGTCGTTCTCACCCTCGCCAATCGGCCGGCACTGGCGACGGGAGGCGGGTTCCATTGCTCCGTATCGGGCATGGGCAGCGTGTCGACCCGCGCATCGTCGCGATACTGGGGCTGCAACGGCGTCGGTCCGTCCCAGTGGAAGTACCACAAGGACGACTGGGTGCTTCACCACAGCAACAAGTTCAAGGTGGTCTTCGGCAACATCATCTACTATTTCTGCTGGCCGAGCGGTGGCCACAGTGACGACACGATCGGCATGTGCTGCGATGCCGGCGACAACGTCTTCCACGCCGAGTGCGTTGGTGCCCTGCTCAACTCGCTGCACTATTCCGTCTTCCCGGTCGGCGATGTGAAATCCTACATCGAGGGTCTGATCGGGTCGGGATGGTCGAAGTGGCAGATCAAGAACCACCTGAAGGATCTGCGCGGATACCCGGATTACTAAGGTCGTCCGACACGCCCTCTGCGATACCCGTTTCAGGCTTCCGCCTGCGTGATGTCCGCACCGTCTGACCTGCTGACTGCACCGACGCTCCATTGGCGGTGCTGGGACGACGAGTACGTGGCGTTCAACGAACTCAGCGGCGATACCCACCGGCTGGACTCGGCGACGGCCGCCCTGCTTCAAGATCTGGCGGTGTCGCCGGCAAAGGAATCGGACATCGCCGCGCGCATCGCGGCGGCGTGGCCTGCGGACGACGCGGATTCGGTGGAGACTCCCGCGGAAGGGTTGGTCCGCACCCTCAAGCGGCTGAGCCTGATCGTGCCTTGCGGCCAATGACCGTTTCAACGCTGTCCAATTCGGAACTCGCCCGCCGCCTGGGTGGACCGGGGGTCATGTTTCGCACGGGGCCGTTCACCGTCCGGCTCAACAGCCGGCTGCCGGCGATCGCCGACGGAGTCGCCCTCCTCTACGGCGACTATCCCCTTGCCGATGACGCCGAGTTCATCGATTTCGAGATCGGTGTGGACTCGCCGTCCTGGCTGCGCCGATGGCTGCGCCCCAAGATCGTGTTCACGTACGACGGCTATGAACCGTTCCTGCCGACGCCGTCCAACCAGGCGATCGCGGTGTTCGAATGGGGGCTGAACTGGTCGATCGCCACGACCGCCCACCACTACCTGATCATTCACAGCGCAGCCGTCGAGCTGAATGGCCGCGCGGCGATCCTGCCGGCCCCGCCGGGATCGGGCAAGAGCACCCTCTGCGCGGCGCTGGTGCATCGGGGCTGGCGGCTGCTGTCGGATGAGATGGCGCTGGTGTCGATGACCGACGGACATGTCGTCCCCCTAAGCCCGACCGGTGAGCCTGAAGAACGAGTCCATCGACGTCATCCAACAGTTCGCTCCCGAGGCGGTGATCAGCCCGCCGACCCCCGACACCGCGAAGGGGACGGTCGCTCTGATGAAGGCGCCGACGGCGAGCGTGCTGCGCAAATACGAGCCCGCGACCCCGGCCTGGATCATCTTCCCGAAATACGAACGGGGTGCCCCGGCGCGCCTGGAGCCACGGTCCAAGGCCGACACCTTCCTGGAAATCGGCGACAACGCGTTCAACTACAGTGTCCACGGCCGGCGCGGGTTCGAAAGGCTCGGCGATATGATCGACGCCTGCGATTGCTTCGATCTCGGGTACGGAGACCTTGACGAGGCGATTGGAATGCTGTCCGCATTGGCGACGGGGGGATAGCGTCCGCACGTCCGCGTACGCCTCCACCCTCGGAGCCCGTGATGCCAGGCGCCAACGACCTTGTGATCAGTGCCTTGCGCTCGCCCGAGCGGACGCTGGAGTTTACGCTCCGGGAATGGAACGTCTTTGTGCGCCAGGCGCGGCTCTCCCGCCTGCTGGCGCGCATCGGCCTGCGGCTGACCGAGCTGGGCCTGGTTGACGAACTCCCCGAGCCCGTACGCCCGCACGTCGACTCTGCCCTCATTGTCGCAGAGAAGCAGCTTCGCGACGTGGGCTGGGAGATCCGCTGCATCCGCGACGCGCTGGCGACGGAAGGACTGCCGCTCATCCTGCTGAAAGGGGCGGCCTACGTCGCCGCCGGCCTGCCGGCGGCGCGCGGACGCGTGTTCGGCGACACGGACATCCTCGTGCCGAAAGCCGAGATCGCTAGCGCCGAACGGGCGCTCCGCCGGGCGGGCTGGTTCGGCGAGGAGATGGACGACTACGACCAGCGCTACTATCGCACCTGGATGCACCAGATTCCGCCGATGCACCATTTCCACCGGCAGACGGTGATTGACGTCCACCACACCATCGTGCCCGAAACCACCCGCGCCGACATCAACCGCCAGAACCTTCGCGACGCGGCCGTGCCGGTGAACGGCATCGATGGCGTGCTCATTCTGGCGCCGACGGACATGGTCGTTCATTCGGCCGCACACCTGTTCAACGAAGGCGAGTTCGAGCACGGCCTGCGGGATCTTTCCGATCTCGATGCCCTGTTGCGGCATTTCGGCACGGATCCAGGTTTCTATGCGGCGCTGGTCGAGCGGGCGCGGGCGTTCGGTTTACAGCGGCCGCTGTTCTATGCGCTGCGATTCGCGCACGACCTCCTGGGCACACCGGTGCCGGCCGCAACCCTTGCCGAGTCCGCCCGTGACGGCCCAGGCGCGGTGCTGGCACCGCTGATGAACGCGCTGTTCACCAGGGCGCTGCGACCGCATCACGCCTCCTGTCAGGACGCCTTGACCCCCTTGGCCCTCTGGATGCTGTACGTTCGGTCCCATCACCTCCGCATGCCGGCGCATCTGCTCGTCCCGCACCTGGTGCGAAAGGCGATCAAGCGGCGGATGCCAAAGAAAGAGGAATGAGCGGAAACGTCTAACCTACGTCGTCGGCGTCTTCTTCGTCCGCCGGATCGTCGACCGCAGGAATGGCATAGGCCCCGTTCAGCCAGCGGCCCAGATCGACGTCGGCGCACCGCTTGGAGCAGAACGGCCGATAGCGTTCGACCGAAGGCTTCTCGCAGATCGGGCAGGCATGGCGCGATTGCGTCGTTTGCCCCGCCGGCTGATCAGGCATTGCGGCCTCCATCCGGCTCTGCGGTCGCGACAACGAATCCATCGGCCAGCGCGGCGCTGCTGGCGTGCGTCTGCACCTTGCGACCGATCCGTGCCTCGGCGTCGGCCAGCGCCTGGGCCAGCGGTCCGATCAGCGTTTCGATCACAGGTTCGGACGCGTGGATGCTCAAATCGAGACCCGGCCCGGTCTGAGCCTCGGCCTCGACGGCGCGCAATGCGGCATACGCTACCGTCTCCGCCGAGGCCACTCGGCCGGCACTAGAGCACGCCGGACACGCCGTGCAGAGCCGCTCGGCCAACGAGGGCCCGCGCCGCCGCCGCGTCATCTCGACGATACCGAGCCGCGTGAACCCGGCCACCTGGGTCGGCCGGGGGTCTGCGGCAAGGGCGTCGCGGAGTGCCTCCAACAACCGCGCCCCGTAGTCCCGGCGTTTCATCGGCACGAAATCGATGGCGACGTGACCGGCGAGGTCACACAAACGCACCTGATGGGCAATCATCGCCGCGGCTTCGAGGTTGACCGCCAGCGCCGTTTCTTCGCGTCCGCCGGCCGACGCCCCGGCAGTGTCGACATCGATGGCAACCAAGGCCGCCGTCTGGGCGAATGTCACCGCACCGCCGCCCGGAAGAGCAATGGTCGGTGCCAACGCCGCCTCGAGTTGGGCGTCGACATCGCGGCTGGCGAACAACGCGGCGCCACCGGTCTCGACCGACACGGAGTCGGCCAGATCGGGCGCCGCCGCGCGCACCTCGGCGGCGAGGCCCGGTTCGTTGACGACAACCCGCCCGAGATCCGGGCCGGCCTCGTCGATGACCGCGGCGACAACCGCATCGGGCGCCCGGCGCAGCATTGCCGGCGCCCGGCCGGCGCGCGCCTCATCTTGAATTGCCGTCCACACGCCGCGAAGGGACCGTGCATCGTCGAGCACGCGTTTGTCCTCGGCACCAATCGCCGCGCTCCGTCCGATCCAGCCGCCGCCGGCTTCGGCCATCGGCAAGAGCAGGTTTTCGAGATGACTGCGCGCCGCATCCTCGCCGATCCTCCGCGACACGTGGACACCCTCGCCCTCGGGCATCATCACCAGGAACCGGCCCGGCAACGTCGGTTGGCGCGTCAGCTTGGCGCCCTTTCCAGGCGTCGGCTCGCGGATCACCTGTACCAGCACGGCTTCGCCTTCGTTGACGAAGTCGCCGATCCGCCCACCCCCGGCATCGCCCGTCCGCGCCTCGGCGAGGCCCAGGAACCCGGCCCGTTCGTAGCCGACTTCGACAAAGGCGGCGTCGATACCCGGAACGACACGGGCAACGCGGCCGAGCATCACGTCGCCCGCCCGCGGACCGCCATTGCCCCGCGCCACCTCGAAGCGGCTGAGAACACCGCGTTCGAGGAACGCCGCGCGTGTTTCCCCGGGTGACGCGCAGATCAGGATCTCATCGATGGCCACACGGCGATTATGGTGCGCGACCGTTGTTCCCGCACAGCCTTTTTGCGCGTCATTCGCATGTTGTGACCCCTGTCACTGTGGCCGCCGGCGCGATCTGGCATACCTCACCACGAGCCGGGAACTGAAGCCACCGAAGTCCGCGCCGATGACCACCGTTTTGCGCACCCTGTTCCGCCGCACGCGGATGCTGCCGCTTCTCGCGACGGCATGGCTCTGGGCTGCTCCGGCGGCGTGGGCATATCCGGACCTGCAGCTCAATATCCTCGACGGGAGCTACGATTCCCTCAGCGAAACGATCGTCACCACGGACAAGCGCTTCACGGTCCAGGCGTATGTGACGAAGAAGAAAAAGAAATTCACGCGCCGGGAAATCTTGGAAGGTTCGTTCTTCCTCGCCGTTGCCGTGGCCCCGGTGTCGGGAGGCAACATCGATTTCGGCACCTTTTCCATCAATGGCGTCGAAATCGGGCTTGGTGACATGGCGTACGGCAGGCCGGAAGCGCTGCCACCCCATGGCACGTACGACGCCTACTATCATCTCGAAGGGTTCAGGTTCGACGCGGACTAGACGGCAAAGGCGTTCAATACCGAGGACCATGCCGGACGCCATCCCGATCACTCGGGCAAGAAGATGTATGTCGCGTCGTTCGACGTTGATGCCTCCGGGCTCAGGTCCGGTACCGGACTTCACTTCGATCTGTTCGGCGGCTCGCCCGCCGACGGCAATCTCAGCGGTCCGGTGACGTATAACTTCGCCAACCTCCATCGCATCCGCTTCGCGCCCTTCTCGCATGACGCGGCGATGGTTCCGGGATCGAATGACACCGTCGCCGTATCCGAACCGGGCACTTTGGCCGTGTTCGTCGCCGGGCTGGTGGCCCTGGCGGCCTTGCGCCGCCGTTTCGCCGACCCGCGGAGCTCGCTCTCGGGATAGACCCTGTTCCGCCTTGCCGTTAAGTTGCCAGCGCCGGTCCTACTTGGGCCGGCCAGTCCGACTGCCGAGGTGACGCGTCATGAGCGTGAAGGAAAAGCTTGACGAGGTGGTGGAGACCCAGCTCCGCCGTGTCAGCGAAGACAGCCGGCATTTCTATGACCAAGTCAACAAGAGCAAGGAATTCGGCGTCGCCCGCGGCATTCTCCAATCCCTCGCCGAAGTCCTCGATTCCGAGCGGGTCAAGATTCGATCCAGCGATTTCGAGGCGAACATCCGGATTCTTCCGGGGCCGGACGCCGAAGACGGGGCCAAGGCAGCAAAGATCCACGTTACGAACAAGATCGAATACCGCCAGTGGCAGATCTTTCGGCTGCCCACGTTCACGGTCTCGGAGACGCGGATGATCGACGACCAGGAGATCACCGTCACCAACGAGTTCGACAGCGAGTTTGCTCTCTTCGAACACCTGACCAAGGCGATCGCCGCCCGGGTCGGATGAGAGAAGAGTTCAGCCGAACCGGAACCCAAGGCCCTTGAGCAGCGCCACCGTTTCGTAGAGCGGCAGCCCGACCACGTTCGAATACGACCCCATGATCTTGCGTACGAAAACGCCGGCGCGCCCCTGGATGGCGTAGCCGCCTGCCTTGCCCTGCCATTCGTCGTAGCCGATGTAGTCCTCGATCTCGTCGCGGCCCAGGCGCTTGAACGTCACCTTGGTCTCGACGACCCGGCCAAAAGACCGGCCCTCGGGGACAACGATGCCGACGCCGCCGAACACCCGGTGGCGGCGGCCCGACAACAGTTTGAGGAAGACGCGGGCTTCCTCAGCGTTTGTCGCTTTCGGCAGCACCGTGCGACCGCGGGCGACAATGGTGTCGGCACCGAGAACGAAGGCCCCCTTGTGGCGTTCCGCCACGGCGTTGGCCTTGGCGATCGCCAGGCGGCGGACCAGTTCCTGCGGGAGTTCGCCCTTCAGGGGCGTTTCGTCGACCTCGGGGGCGTCGACGGCGGCCGGCTCGAGACCGATCTGACGCAACAGATCCAGGCGACGGGGAGACGCCGACGCGAGGACGAGGCGGTCAGGCGGCACGTCGGCCGACGATCGTTTCGCGTCGCCCCCCGACCCGGCTGTCTCTGAGTTGGTCACTTGTAGCGGAAGGTTATCCGGCCCTTGGAGAGGTCGTAGGGGGTCATCTCGACGTTGACCCGGTCACCGGCAAGAACCCGGATGCGGTGTTTCCGCATCTTTCCCGCCGTGTGGGCGAGGATTTCATGATCATTCTCGAGTTTGACTCGGAACATGGCATTCGGCAGCAGCTCGGTAACCACTCCGGAAAATTCGATCACTTCTTCCTTGGCCATTCCTTCCTCTGGGCCGTTTTGTCGCGCCCTTAAATGGACGCCCGTAACCGTGCGGTCAAGTGGAATCGGGTCAAGACGGCCCCGGGCTGCTCAGAGATCGGCCATCGAATCAACGGGGAAGCGTTCCTTGATTCGCATCACCAGTTGGTCTCGCACCTGCCGGTAGGCATCGAGCCGGGTTTCGCGGCTCCCCTCGATGATGGACGGGTCCATGGTGCGCCAGAACAGCACCTCGCAGGCCATGACGCGGGTCATCTCGACGGCTTTGTGCTGCGCCTCGGGAGACAGTGAGATGACCTCATCGAAGGACGTATCTTCGAGGTCGTCAAAGAGCTTCGGCTGGTGCTTGGAGATGTCGATGCCGATTTCGTCCATCACCGCGACAATGAACGGGTCCAGCTCACCCTCGCGGACGCCGGCGGAGTCGACGAAGATCTTGTCCCCGTGGAAATGCTTCAAGATGCCCTCGGCCATCGGCGAGCGCACCGCGTTGTGGGTGCAGGCGAAGAGAACAGCCGACGGCAGGTCCGACATCGGCTCAGCCCCGGATCTGGAGCACGCAGATCAGCGTGAAAAGGCGCCGCGCCGTGTCGGAGTCCATCTCCACCTTGTCGGTGAGGCGGGATTTCAGCAGTTCGGCGCCTTCGTTGTGAAGACCGCGGCGGGCCATATCGATGGTTTCGATGCGGCTCGGGCTCGAGTCCCGAATGGCCTTGAAGTAGCTGTCGAGGATCAGGAAGTAGTCCTTGATGATCCGTCGGAGCGCCCTCAGCGGTAACGCAAATTCGGTCAGCGGTTTGCCGTTCGCCGCGTCGCGAACGTCGAAGTTCAGCCGCTCGCCCTTGACCGCAAGATACACCTCGTAGGGACCGGCATAGCCGCCCAGGGGAGCAAAGTGGTTTTCGGCGATCAGGTCGTAGAGCGCCGCCTTGCGCTCGTTCTCGACCGTGGTAGTGAGCCGGATCCGGGCCGGTTCTTCGAGGTGGATGGCGGCGATGCGCTGGGCTTCGGGGCCTGGGCGTCGGGGCGCGGGCACGGGCGAGAGAGCTATGCGGCCCCGTCTCGCCGGTTCAGCCGGACGGCCACCGAAAGGGCATGGGCGCCCAGGCCCTCGGCCTCGGCGAGGGCAATCGCCGCCGGGCCGAGCGCCGCCAGTCCGTCCGAATCGCAGCCGACGAAGGTGGTCCGTTTGAGGAAATCGTGCACGCCGAGACCCGATGAGAACCGGGCGCTGCGCGCCGTCGGCAGCACGTGGTTGGGGCCGGCGACATAGTCGCCCAGGGCTTCGGGCGTCCAGCGGCCGAGAAATACCGCACCGGCATTGTTGACCGAACGGGCGAACCGATCAGCATCGTCGAACGCCAGTTGCAGGTGCTCGGGGGCGACGCGATCGACGAGGGGAACGGCGTCGTCGAGGTCACCAACGGTGATGACCACACCATTGCGGGCCCAGCTTTCGCCCGCAATATCGGTTCGCTCCAGGGTCGCGAGGTGACCGTCGACGGCGGCGCAGACGGCGTCTGCGAACGCCGGGTCATCGGTGATCAGGATCGACTGCGCGGCGACATCGTGCTCGGCCTGGGCCAGCAGGTCAGCGGCGATCCAACCGGGATCGTTGGCGCCGTCGGCAACGATCAACACCTCGGACGGACCGGCGATCATGTCGATGCCGACAATCCCGAACACTTGGCGCTTGGCGGCGGCGACGTAAGCATTGCCGGGGCCGACGATCTTATCGACAGGGGCGATCGTCTCGGTGCCGTACGCCAGTGCGCCGACGGCCTGGGCGCCGCCGATGCGCAGCACGTCGTCGACGCCGGCGATGCGCGCAGCGGCGAGCACCAGCGGATTGAGGGTGCCGTCGGGTGCCGGAACCACGATGACCAGCCGGGCGACGCCGGCGACCTTCGCCGGTATCGCGTTCATCAGCACCGAAGACGGATATGCCGCCGTCCCGCCGGGAACATAGAGACCTGCAGCGGCGATCGGCGTCCATCGATATCCGAGCCGCAGACCGGATTCATCGATCTCGTCGAGACCTTCCGGCATCTGGCGCCGGTGAAACACCGAGATCCTCGATTCTGCCAGTTCCAGCGCGGCGATCGTCCGGGGTTCGCAGGCGTCCCAAGCGGCATCGATTTCGCCGGTCGAGACGCGCATCGGTGCGGTCTCGAGATCGAGGCGATCGAACTGACGCGTATAGTCGATCACCGCCGCGTCGCCGCGAACGCGGACATCGTCAAGGATCCCCGCAACCGCGGCGTCGACATCGGCTTCTGTCTCCCGTTTCATCGCCAGCATGGCGGTGAAGGCGGCTTCGAAGCCGGGATCGCGGGCATCAAGCCTGATCGGCATGGACGGTTCCCCGGACGCATCTGGTCGATCCGCCCGGTGCCGCACGACAGCGGTTTCGCCCAGGCGAAGGTGCCGCCCTTATTAGCGGGTTTGTCGTCGTGGTACCAGCGGGTGTCGGTCGGAAGGAGGGAGCGTACCGGCTATTCCGCAGCCTTCAGGTGCCGGGGCTGGCGGGTTTCGTAGTGGACGACGAGCGCGTTGTCGACATCGGGCTCGAGCAACGTGTCCAGCTTCTGCACCACCGCCATTTCCTCCTTCTGCAGGTGGAACATGACGTGCGGCGCCAGCGCCAACACGGTCTCGCGGAAAGCCGCCCATTCCTCGTCCGTGAGATCGCCGGTCCGGGCCCGTTCGGCGAGGTGTTTGAGGCGGCGGGCCAGGGGACGGATGGCCTCGTGTTCGTGGGAGAGGATAACAGAGAGATCGTCCTCGGATCGGTCCCAGATCAACGGGAACAGCACCGCCTCCTCGAACGTCGAATGCCAAGCGATTTCGCCCGTGACGTCGACGATTTCTTCGAGCAGTTCGCGGTCGCGCGCATCGTCGCGATCGATTTTGCGTTCCGCAGCCGTGCCGCTGACCCGAGTCTCAAGGGCACTCATCATGGTCAGCATGCGGAAGTGCTCCTCGTGGAGTATCCCGCCGATCCCCGTTGAAGCCACAGTCCTGCGCCTCCCAAGCGCGCCAGAGCGTTCCGGCGAAGCCGCCGATCCTGGGGGAGAACCCGAAAATATCCATCTACAGTGTATGGTTATTTTGCTGCGAACGCAAAAACTTTTTTGCGGTGCAAAAATCAACCGGTGATTTGATTCCCGGGGCGCGCTAATACCAAGCTGCATTGATCAGAACCCATGGGTCCACTGGCGCATGCCGATGGACATGATCTTCCAGGGCTGTTCGACGAGCCTGTTCCAGGCCTCGCAGCATAGGGCGACGATTTGGTCGTCGGATTGGAAGATCCGGTTGGACAGCCAGTTGTCGCGC
>Ga0209568_1000845_pt1 | contig 11138 bp, 7 predicted proteins | sample WorMetOlspDAHAB2_FD_187406 | JGI IMG/M metagenome (GOLD analysis project Ga0209568, IMG submission 187406) | Marine gutless worms symbiont microbial communities from Max Planck institute for Marine Microbiology, Germany - Olavius sp. DAHAB.2... ...
ACTTTGCGTGTTATATAAAGTGCACAATCACAAATTGCAGTGCTCAATATCTGTTAAACGTAGCAAATGAAACATAAATAACAACATAAATCAACAAAAATCGGATTTCCACTTAAACTGTTTACACCGGAACCGGAAACAAAAGCCGGAATATTATAGGCCTATATAGTAGGCTATCATAATTTTGTGTGCGTGTACACTACAGCAGTTGGTTTAGACATCAAACAAAAAGATTCGACTCTCAGTATATATTATCAATCGTTATCATTCAATTTAATCGTTGTAGGGCATCTGAGGACTCCACTTGCGCATACAATTAAGTAAGTAAGTGGGTAAGTAAAGATTTTAATGCACGGTGCAGCATGGCACCGGCTGTATAACTGGAAAACAAAATAACTCAGCAAGACTAAAGTCGATGTATTCTCTGTATTCTCTACAGATAGGATTTTTTTGCCAATGTTTAAAGTTTTTATGACGTTTTGTCAAACTGTTTCCGTGTTTTGTTATCAACTAGTTCCGCTATAGCGTTTCTACGGGTTTATAGGCCTATAGTCAAACAATGCACGTAACTATAAAATCAGTTTACTATTGGTGACAACTTTTTAATTAACTTTTGCAAATCACTGAACCTTCGTAATCCGCGACATCGTGTTTTAACGCAGCTATGTAGAAAGCATCGTTATTTAAACGCAAATATGACTGTGTTGTGTAAAAATGTAGGCTAATAATTAGGCCTTAACTACACCGCACCAAGTGAAACAAAAATGACAGTGTTGTAAATGTCAAATATTCCACAACTGTATCACTTAGCCTACGATGTGTTGTTCGTATGAAACAAAAAAATAAACTGAGTTTTACAATCTTTCAATGAAACGTTCAAAATTGAAGTTTTCTGTGTCCATCTGTACGCACTGTCCATGTCTAGCGCGTCGTGCGTGCGTTAAGTAAACTAGCGAGTCAAAGTTCAGCAACGTTCAAGCGATCGATTCGTTGTCAGAGTTGCGAGTTCAGTGTCGTCGTTGCTGTGGCTGAACAATGTTCCATTTGCGTCTCGACTTCGCTTCTCGTCTGAAGTTCACTCTTTGTTTGCAATTCAAATGTTGTTTGCGATGACAGTTATCTTTTTCTATAGAATTTTCTATGAAGTATACTACAGTGTATTTATTGTATATCATCCCTCCAAACCCGCGACGTCGTGGGGCTGGGCCGAAAATGAGCCTGGGACGCGACGTCGTTATATAACGTCGTGCCGACGTCCGAGCGTCGTCGTGTGTACGCCGTCGTTCGCCGGTAGACGGCGAACACAGCACGCGGGCCGCGGGCAGGCCGGGAGACTGTGCCGGGCCCCGCCCACAATCCGTACCGAGCCTGCAGCCAGCCAGCACGTGATGACTCGCGTATACTGCAGTCTGCCGCCATATTTGAAGTGAGAGAAAACGTGAAGATCGAGATTGTTATAACTACTTTTGTGCAAGTTAATTGCTGTCGTCAGATTCGTATGTAGCGGAAGCTAGCCTTTATACGATTTCGATTTTATGGCGTTTTGTTAATGATTGCTGTATTGCGTGTTGAACGCGAAGCGTGAAGTTGAACCTGTTTGGGTCTGCACCCCTAGACAAAACATCGTCCTCTGCGTTACCACTGCGTTAAGTGTACCATAGCGGAACGGCGTTCACAGCTGGCATGTCAGCTAGGTCACCCCAAAACGTACAGGGACTGCAGGCGAAGTGACTGAAGTCACCACCGATGCGTGAATTAACCGGGGGAATGGGGCAAGGTAGGAGGTAAGTGGGGGAAGGCGCGGTAGCGGGTGCATACCCGCCTGCTGGGCCCGGTTACGGTCAGGGGTAGGGTTTCAGCCAGTTTAGCGTCAGTTAGGGTCAGGATTAGGGTCGGTGGTGTCAGTGGTGACTTGAGTCACACCCAACTACAGGAACCACAGGGACTGAACAGACCACGCTGATGGCTGTATTGGTATTGATTCCGCCCGGTTAAATTGTAGTGGGCAATACATAACGTCGCTAATATTGTGATGCAACGCTTCAGCCAGACTGCAGTCCCTGTATTTACCGTCGTGTGCCACTCACATTGATAGCTGCAGGGCTGACGCGTACTCCGATTATGTATTATATGAAACTGAGTGGTAACTAGTTATAGCGAAAACAAGCGAAAACGGCCAAATGTTACTACTATTATTACTATTACTATTATTAAATACAATAGAAATGACGACAATTTACTAGTTACTTTATTTTCTCGTAGAATGTCAACAAGTTGAAGTTTGTTTACTTAACTACCGCGGGCCGCGGCGTACTGTATCCGGTTCGTAAAGGCGTGCCCCTCCCCCCCAAAAAAAAACCTAACCTACAGCCTCCACGAGGCGGGGGGTGGTAACGACTGGTGGAATCGATTTCATCCCGCTTGCGGAACATCTATCGATTCTTGGCACACCAGTCGGCTAATGTAGGCTCTAGTCACCGTTGCAGGTACCAACGGTGTTCAATCCTCTATCTGAGGCGGTCTCTCTCCCGTAGGCTACGACCCGTGTCGGCTCGAGTGAGAAGCCTGGTGGTTGAGAGCTACCTCGGCTGCGGCCATTGCTGGCTCAACACACCACTTTGGCCCTCAAACTTGAGCCTAGATGGGAGGGCACTGGTAGCCGCCAGTGCCCAATCGGCTCCGTCGGAAGTTCTTATCAGGTTCAGGAGCAGGCCTGACATACCGACAAAGGTTAGCTGGGCCTGGGGGGCCAGGTGGCGATGGGACTCAAACACTAACAGCAGCTAGAAATGAACTTCATGATTGTAATAAAATTTTATGTTGTTTTTTGTACATGTTAATTGCGATAATGATTGTATTTTAATACAGGTTTTATTGACTGTGTTTATTGTGAACAATGTGCCACTATAAGCAGCTGGAAGTGAACTTTATTATTGTGATTTTGTGATTATGATGAAATACTGATAGTAATGTCCAACGACTTCTGGTCCTTTTGGTCAGTCACGATAGTTAGTTGAGCTACCAAGAAGCTGTAATTTGTTGACATGTGATGTAAATAGTAAACAAATAAATTGTCGTGATTTTTACTGCATTTGTGTGCTTTACATTAACATATGTAGTAAAACAGTTTGAAAAGGGGTAACATTTGGCCGTTTTCGCTGGTTTTCGGTGGTTTTCGCTTGTTTTTGCCCGTTTTCGCTATAACCGGTTACCCAAACTGAGTGCACTGGAATAGATTAGTACTGCGGTTAAGTGCTGAAATAAATGTAGCTTGTACGAAGCAAGCTGTGGGGGCCTGTGCCCTAGAACTGAGTGATGCAAATTTTCCAGACAATTTTTCCGCACCTCACAAGTCACAACACTATCATAGTGTATAACGATTGTGTTCTTTTTTGGCTCACCGTGTACAATGAAGTATTTAAAACGCTTGTGTCTCGGCATTTTTGTGAAACTCATGGTATTGTTTAATAACATGCAAAGTTATATGTTGGTGCCCAGATGTGAAATATTTTGACACCTACCGACTGCACTATATTGCATTTGTGCGCAATGCGTGTCGCTGTGTCAGCTTCTATTACTCAGCAGTGGATTAACTATGAGATGCGTGTTGTGCTTATTGCAGCTGTGTTATAGCATGTTAGATATTTTTGACTGTGGCGATTGTCATCAGAGCAAGTCCAAATGAGTCAGAGAAAAGAATACAGGCGAGCTTGGATGGCTCAGAAAAGGCGTGTTATGCGTGACAAGAAAGCCGCCAGCAAGATTATTACTCTTCATTCGGATTCTGACAGCGATACGCAAACAAGTACAGTTTTATCAGACCCACCAGTGCCTAATTTACCTACTGGTGCAGAGTATAGCACAAATCCATCCACAAATAATTGCATTGTGGAAACCTGTGACAGAGAGACTGTACAGCCTGCTGAAAATGCTGTGTTGCGTGATTGTGAAGCACAGTGGGATTTAATAGACAATGAATGTTTCAGAGATTCACAATCAGATAGTGAATCAGACAGTGAATTAAATGATAGTTTGTTAGACGAGCTTCGCACGTGGGCAGTCGATTCTTGTGTGACACAAGCACAGCTCAATAAACTTTTGCCTATATTGAATAAACATCACAGTGAGTTGCCTTTGACTGCTAAAACATTGCTGAAAACTCCAGCACAGCAGTTCGTTGAATGTGCATCAGTATCTGGAGGAGACTACATTTACTTTGGTTTGCATAATAGTTTGTGTGAACTGTTTGCTGGCAAGGAACACTTGCTATCGACGTTAGATGAAGTACATTTGGCCTTTAATGTAGATGGCATTCCTCTCTTTGCATCATCGTCATATTCTCTGTGGCCACTGCTTTGCTATGTAATGAACGTCGAGCCTCATAGGGTATTTACTGTAGCTGTCTATGGAGGAAAGTCAAAACCTCGAGATTTGATGTTTCTCCAACAGGCAGTGGATGAACTGAAGCAACTGATGCTTGATGGACTGTATATTAACGGCACAAGGTTGACGTGTGTCCCGAAAATGTGTGTTTGTGATGCTGTTGCGCGGGCCATGGTAAAATGTGTAAAGCAGTTCAGTGGCTACTATGGCTGTGACAAATGCAGCCAGAAAGGCAAATATTTGGGCAGAATGACTTACCCCAAGTGTGATGCTGCACTGAGAACTGACAGCTTGTTTAGAGGTGGCGTTAACAGAGAACATCATCTTGGTACTTCACCGTTCAGTAGTTTGCCAGTGGACATGATTGCTTTTTTTCCATTGGACTATATGCATTCAGTTTGCATTGGTGTTATGAAAAGGTTACTAGTGTGTTGGACAGTTGGGGGGAAGAAAAGCAAGCTGTCCATTTCGCAGAAAGCTCAAGTTAACGCTCGCCTTGCTCAGTTTCGACTTTGTGTTACAAAGGAGTTCAGCCGGAAACCACGCACTTTAGATGACTTGCCACATTGGAAAGCCACTGAATACCGGACATTCTTGTTGTACGCCGGTTATTTCGTACTGCGTGGTATTATTAGTGACGAAATCTTGGAACACTTCATGTGTCTAAGTGTGGGAATAGCGATTCTGGTCAGTGAAACATTAAGTGTGAATGCTATTTATCAGCAGTTTGCACATGACTTACTAGTTTTTTTTGTACAAAAATCAGTGGATCTGTATGGGCCAGAGTTTGTTGTCTACAATGTGCACAGTTTAACACATATTAGCCTGGAGGCCAGACATTTTGGTAACCTAGAGAACTCAAGTGCCTTTATTTTTGAAAACTTTATGCAGCAGTTAAAGAAATATGTGAGATCAGGCAGAAATCCAGTTGTCCAGGTTGCACACAGAGTGCGTGAAAAGAACTTTTTTAGTAAGCTGACATCACCTCCTGTGTTGTTGCTGGACAGTCTCGCGAATTACTCAGGCCAGCCACCGAATAACAGCTGCATATTGGAGTCTGGTCTTTGCTGTCAAGTGATCGGAATTGAGAATGAGAATGCGTTGTGCTTGGTTTTTCCTGAAAGTTTTCCAGTCTATAGCCGTCCATGTGATTCTCGCACCATTGGAGTTCACCAAGTTCGTTTCAGTGCTGGAATATTAAAGCAGTTGTCGTTGAACACAAAAGCATACAAAGCAATAGCTTTCTGTGACCAGCACCATGCGGATATGATATTTTTGAGGCTCCTTCACCACGTTTAGGAAGGGATTTGAGCAATTCGCAATTTATGTTAAGATACATGTAAGTTTACACTAATGTTGCATAGGTTTAATTTATGTACATTTACATCATAATTTGCATTTACATATAAAGTTACGTAATTTGCCATACAGCAGGGTTGATGCAATTTAAATCAAGTGATTTAAATCAGTGATTTAAATCACAATTTAAATCAACAATAAAATTCATGATTTTAATAACCAACAAGAAGCTCAGTGATTCCGACAAACCCGCGCAACACGTTTATGGCAGAGATAGCACCAATAAGTAAGTAAGTAACTAAGTAAGTAAATTTGTAAAGCGCATCGTCATAAACACCCCTAACACGCTGAGTTCTTTCGTAGTGAATGTAAACATGTGCGTCTTAGGTAGACTTCTGAATTTTCAAAAAATACCGCGACCTTCAAATAGGGCTCAGGGGTCACTCATGGTCATCGAAATTGGTACCATTCGATAGCTTGGCTATGGTTTCCTATTAGTGTTCTATAGTAACTTAGTCTCTAAAATGCACCTTTTTTAGATATTGGCTAGGGAAGTATACAGTGACCTTGAAACCGGGGTTAGGAGTCACTCGATGATCACGATTAGTTACCAGATGCTGCGTAATGAAACATTTTGTCATCATTTTAGTTTAGAGCAAAATTACATTAGTGGAAGCATAGCACGGTATAAAAATCTCATAAAAATCAACATTGTGTATTTGATTTACCATGTAAATTCACATCCCTGTGCCTAGTTGTTTCGGTGAGTTATTGGGTCAGTGCTTTTGTTATGCAGGTGAATGTCTGGATACACGATCGTACAGTTTACTGCATGGGGTGATGGTACCTCGTCACAGGCTGTACCTCGTTCTTGGGTATTTGACAATGCCAGTGGCCGTTTTTGCTATTTTCCAACGATCGGGGCTAGAAAGGCTATACGACAACAGACCAAGCCTAGTGATAGCTGGCAAGCATATGCTGTGAAGGTATTAAATAAGAAGCCTATATCAACTTATGAACGGGCTCTCGAGAAAGAAATAGCAGCGCTGGAAACGTCTGGAATTGACACGACTGACGACGACGGGCAAAAGAAGAAGACAAGAAAACGAAAGCAACCAGCACGATATTGTTCAACAGAAGAAGATTCATGTCCAACTTCGGGTGAGCTTTTGTGGCCCCTTGTAGCCATTTTGTTTTGATCTGTGCAGAAAGTTATTCCACACAAGTGTAAGGCCTATGCATGTGCTAACTGGTTAGGACATAGTCGTAATGAACGCCTGTTGCAACGCTCTTAAATCTAGTTTTTTTTTCGAGAACTTTCACGGCTATCAATATTGCGGCAAACCTGGATCTAGTAATATTTTGATACTCAAGTTATCTGTAGCCGCAGCCCTAGGTAAGTGTGTAATTAGTGAGGGACAGAGAAGCGTCATTTGCTAGAGACTATAACTGAAGTTAAGTTCAGAAGAATGTAAAGTTCTGTGGCACATTGTAGGTTGTATGACATTATTTCAGTAAATGAGCAGTCTGAATAGTCTGCTGTTCTGTGGCGACTGTGTACAGTTTAGCAGCTAAAACACTTATGCAATGCAGTATAATTTGGCGCAGATTTGAAAACCATTTTCTGTAGTGCTCAATTTTTACGTGCGTCAGCTGCTGGTGACGCCGTCCTTGCTATAGATGTCAGTCCGTCCGTCCGTCTGTCTGTCTGTCACGCTCTGGTATTGTGTCAAAACAGCTGCACCTAGGATCACGGGATTTTCACCACACGGTAGCCCAGGACTCTAGTTTTCGGAGACGAAACGTCTTATACAAATTCGAAGGGGATCACCCCCTACAAATCTGCTGAATGGGAGTGGGATCACTAAAATAGGCTAATTTTAGACTTTGTAGCGCTATATCTTCGAAACGGTGCGACGTAGCACCATGGTTACTATTAATGGCTAATAGGAAATCGTGGTTGCTGATTCAGAATCCGTCATCACATTTGCAATCGGAAGTGGAATTGCGGCGGAATTGCGCATATGCAGTGAAAATTTAGCCGAAAATGGCCTAAAACACTCTGATATCGCCAAAATTTTGGCAGTCTTATAGGATATCGGGGTCGGGGAGTCCAATTCCGGCATTAGCTTTCCAACCGGAAGTAGAATTACGTCTCAATTGCGCATGCGCAGTGAAAATTGTTCCGAAAATCGCTTAAAGTGATGTCAAATCACTGCAATGTTGACGCTTTTAAAGGAAATCGGGGCCGACGAGTCCGAATTCGCCATCTGATTTTTTTCACCATCAGATCATTGTCATTTTTGTCATTTTTCAGTCGGAAGTAGTATTACGGCGTTATGGCGCATGCGCAGTCAAAATTTCGACAAAAATGACCTAAATGCTAAAAAAACACTAAAATTGTCGGTGGCGAATCTGAATATGCTGTGAGATTTTTTACATGAAGTAGAAACTTAATAGAATTGCGCTAACAGATCGCTGTTGACGCGTGGTCTGTCAGCGGTATCTGGCCTTCTTGTTACTTTTTGCACTATGTATATTTGTATGTATGTGCTATCTGTCACCTGTGGCTGTTGACAGAAGATGCTGAAGAGGAATCGGCGGAACCGCAGTTATTTAAGTTACCAGATGCACCGCCACTCGCTGTGTGCACTAACAGCCATGTATCATCAGCATCAACTAATTCTGCAGCAAGTATGGACAAGAATGCTGCATACGATGTTGGACCACGGTCTTCCACCTTTGTGAGCCCAGCATTGTCTGTGATAAGTAGCTCAACGGCTGTGTCTTGGATCGACTCAGCAGCTTCAATGTCTGTTACTGAAGGGTGCACGTCTGCACAGTCTAATGGGCTGTTTGTCAGTGACTTTTCTGTGAATTCTGTTGCTGGACCGCATCTCCAGCTGGCTGACCAGCCTGGCTGTAGCACTGTAGATACTGCATCTATTTACATGCCTTTGACAATGCTATTGCCTATGTCAACAACAGAACAGAACACTCCTATCTGTGGTGCTGAATCTTTCTCCTCGAACTCTCTCGTCCTGTCTGGTGGTGGATCTGTGTATACTCCGGTTTCACAGACGATGGTAGGCCTACACCCCACTCTGAATTACACCGCCCGTACAGCAGGATTACCCGGCGCCAGTGAGCTTGCTATACAGCAGCCACACACTGCCACTAGCGACAGTGTTTCCACTTCTGTTCGACAACCAGTTACACATACCACTGTTAGCACAGCGACTGCGGCTAACAGAAGTGTTAGTGGCGGTATGACTCTGCGTGATACCTTAAGTCAGATAATGGCTGATATTAGAAGTCTTCATCAGAAACAGGATCATATTGTAAAATTACTAGAAAGCCTGCCAGGTCGATCAAGTGACGAAGGAACTGAACTAGACTTAGGACAGCTGACTCTGCCTGTCAACACGGAAGATGAACTGGAACAGCTGGCACAGATCCTGAATGACAGAGCTATGCGAAGGAGGCTGGTGAGTGCAGTTTACTGGTATATGAATGTTGTCCTCGTAGACAGTATATTGCAATTGACAAGCAGCTGTGTACGTTAGTTATGTACGTTAACTATATACCTTCTCGCCTCCAGTAAGAGGCTGCAAGCGGAGTAGGTATTGTGATCATCCATTCATCCTGTGTTTCTGTGTTTGTGTGCTGGCAAGATAGTGCACTACACAACTTTTTCAAGCATCTGTCATACAGTGAATAGCTGAGAACCAATGTTGGTAAGATGATGGATAAGGGATAGGTCCAGTGCATTTTGTTATTGTTCTTATATGGAATAGCTGGCGATGTTGAAGTTTTTGTTCCCTCTCTGACGCATTTTTCTTCTGTTTTGCTTGTGCTACTGCCAGTAGGTATTTGTGTTAAGAGCAGAACAACTGAGAAAATATGCTGCATTTTGCTGTCTTGTACATGTTTTTGACACACCTGGTTTCTTGTTTAAATAATAATGGTGGGAGCACATTGTTGTAACCGATTGTAGTTTAATGCTGTTGTGTTATGCCTGCCACAAAATCCGTTGCAGAGAACATATTTGGCGAGGATTGGTGGCCGTGACTTGGCGCAAGACAGCTTCAAGGTGATGAAGACCTGCATTACTTACAATCTGGCATCCGGCTACAGCTTACTTGGTCAGCGGACAAAGAAGAACTTTTCTGCCCACCCGCTGTACAAAGTCATTATGCGTGCGTTCACGGTTTGTTTCTGCAGTAATAGTGCAGTGATGTGATATTGCTATATGGGATTTGTGTAGTTATTGCCATCTACATGGTTTGGCGCAGCCATAATTGGTTCTCAGTTGGCTAACGGGCCCACAGCATACTGCCCCCCCCCCAATAACTGAAAGCCTTTTTGTGTAGCCTTGCCCATGGGTGGTGAAGGAACTGATTCTGCAACTTATTAGTCAGAATTTGGAGCAGGGTTGGCAGGTTTTGTGCCAGTTGGCAGAAAAAAAACGTTTTTTTCCATTGAAAAACTGGGCTGACGCCAACAAAAGTAGTTTTTGCCAGGAGAAAAAATTGTTTCTACCACCTAAATTTAAGTTGAGTATACATTCATTCATGCTCTTTTCTAGCAGCTAACTAATATAGGCAAATGACAATCAATGCCTTGTGGTTGACAGACTATTTATGCGATTGTTGTAAGATTCAGTATTAACAGTTTGAGAGGATTAAACTAGAAGTTGTCTTGCCATTTGCTATGCATTTTATACCCTGTATTTTTCCACATTTTGCCAGTCTTTACCGTAGTTTTTACCGGTTTTCCACTGTCCCTGGCAAAATACTTTTTGCCGTGACAAAACCAGGTGACACCACAAGGGAGTGAACTGTATCTTGAAGGTGATAGAAAAGTATGTCATTGCTGCGCAATTGCATACGTATCTGATACTTTGTCATTTGTTGCTGGTTTCAGAGGCTATTATGTGCGCTCACAAAACGTCTAAGCAGTCGACAGTTGACGACCATATATCGTCCTTTCTAAAACACGCGCCAGAGAAGCCTGGATGTTCCAGATATAAAGTAAGTCCCAGTATTCATTATTCCATTCACCAAGAGTCCTACAGATAACCATGTGTCTGAGTGTACATGAATTCATGTTGTGGATTGACTTGTCAGGCTGTTTTGTCTCATAAACCTGGCTGGTGTTCTTGGTGTTGTTATCATGTCTTCATTACGTTCTGTTTGTTCTCAGTTACTGGTATGTGACGTTTTTAAACTCGACACTACTGTAGTCTGTAGGCTACCATGTCAGTAAAAAAACGTCAACTGCTTTAGTCAGTATGCATGTTTCTTTTGACTGTAGATGTGACTTTTATTGTTGGTGTACGGTGTGACCACATGCAGAGCACGTGTGTTTCACCTGTTATGGTTATTCTTATATGATGTTATGCGTGTTATGCGAATGTGTTAGGCGAAGAAGACCACTACAGCAATTACATCAAC